>Ga0187889_10000330_pt1 | contig 58212 bp, 46 predicted proteins | sample June2016WEW_7_10_2_FD_132992 | JGI IMG/M metagenome (GOLD analysis project Ga0187889, IMG submission 132992) | Peatland microbial communities from SPRUCE experiment site at the Marcell Experimental Forest, Minnesota, USA - June2016WEW_7_100 | ecosystem: Environmental > Terrestrial > Soil >... | reverse complement strand
CGCCAAGCTGGTCGGCGTCGCGCCGCTCGCCCGCGACAGCGGCACGCTGCGGGGCAAGCGCATGATCTGGGGCGGCCGCGCGTCGGTGCGCACCGCGCTGTTCCAAGCCGCGCTCAGCGCCCGCCGCTGGAATCCGGCCGTCCGCGCCTTCTACGACCGCCTCCGGGCGGCCGGAAAGCCGGCGAAGGTCGCCCTCGTGGCCTGTGCGCGGAAGCTCCTCGTCATCCTCAACGCCATGGTCCGCAGCAACACGCGCTGGCAAGTGCTCCCCGCCAGCGCGCAACACAGTTGCTAACGAAGTGCGCCTCAGCGGCGGGCCACTGCCCGCCAGCCACACAACACCTGCAGTACCTCAGTTGCACTCACCAGCCAGTACCTGCCGAAGACGCCCGCCGCTGGAGGCGCGGGCTAGGCAGCAACTCACTCGTCGTCCTCAAACTCGGCCCGAACAGCTGGCGAGCGGAGCGTGGTGACGATCCAGCCGTTGATCGCAAGAGTGATCACTAGGCCGAACACAGCGCCGACGCTCACGCCGCTGGCCACGACCCTGATCACGGCGCCGAGAATGCTGAGGGCCTGCACGAAGATGAATCCCTGACGAGCCCACTCCTCCCGCTGGTTCAGTGCGGCCCCCGCGATCATGGTGAAAAGAGCGGCTGCGAGCGAAACAACCAAGCCGACACTCGCGCGTCCCATCACCAGCGCGCTTCCCGCGGAGAACGTGAAGTACGCGCCAGACAGGATGGTCAACCACGCGATAGCAGTGACCGCCTGGGATCGTGGTGGGCTGGGCTGCAAGAGGGGCTGAATAGACATGCTCGCCTCCTCGAGTGGGCGGCCTAACGAAGTGCGCCTCAGCGGCGGGCCTCACGCCCGCCAGCCACACAACACCTGCAGTACCTCAGTTGCACTCACCTGCCAGTACCTGCCAAAGACGCCCGGCCGCTGCAGGCGCGGGTTAGGCCGGGCTGGCCCCGGAGCGCCGTACGAACCACGCCACCAGTTGGGTGACTATGCTGACCCCAAAGGCGAGAATGACATCGACGGTCGGGATGACGCGCAGCACGAACAGGGCGTGCGCCCCGAGGAGCGCTAAGCCGCCAAGGATGGCGAGCGTGATGCTGAAGAGGACACGTCTTGCCGTGTGCGTCATTGTCATAGCCTCGGCCTAACAACAATTGGACTGATCAGCGTAGCGCGCGGTAAGGGCGCGCGCACGCAGGATCCCCACAGAACGATCTCCGGGACGAATCCGCAACTCCCTTGGCGTCCCGCACTTGCGAAAGGGGGCGCACGAGGCGCTCGGCGCTATCCTGCAAGGCGCTGCAGTGTAGCGCGCAGGCGTGAGGCCGGCGTCATGCGCCCGCTCTGCGGGGCTCGCCCGGGCATCTCGACCGCCCCGGACCGACGTCAGGACAGGATCGTTTCCTCGGCGGGTGGGCGCAGGTTGTAGCTGGAGGCCATCGCGCGCCCGTAGGCGCCCGCATTCCCGACGAGCAGGACGTCACCCGTCGCGGGCGTCGCGAGCCACCGGTCGCGCCCGAGCACGTCGCCGCTCTCGCAGATCGGGCCGACCACCTGCGCGAAGAGGTCCGGCGGCGCCGGATGGCGCGACAGGTTGACGATCGGGTGCCACGCGCCGTACAGCGCGGGACGGATCAGCGAGTTCATCCCGGTCGCCACGCCGACGAAGACGGTGTGCCCCTTGGCGCGCACCTGCGTGACCGGCGCGAGCAGCACCCCTGCTTCGGCGACCAGATAGCGGCCGGGCTCGAGCCGCCACTCGATGCCCGGCAGGGCGCGGGCGACCGGCGCCAGACCCTGCTGCAGCGCCGCGAGGTCCAGCTCGGGCTGCCCCGGCCGCTCCGGCTGGCCCAGGCCGCCCCCGAGATCGATCCACCGCAGCTCCGGACCCGCGCGCTCCGCCAGACCGGCGAGCAGGCGCGCGAGCGTCGGCCACGCCAGAGGATCGAGGATGCCGCTCCCCAGATGCGCGTGCAGGCCCGTGATGTGCCCTCCCGCACCCTCGACGGCCGCCACCAGGGCATCGAGCTCCGCGACCGGGTGCCCGAACTTCGACCCCGCTCCGCCGGTCCTGACCTTCTCGTGGTGGCCCGCGCCCCAGCCGGGATCCAGACGCACGGCGATGCCGCGCCCCCGGAGCACCTCCGGGGCCTCCCGGCACAGCTGCAGTCCGTCGATCGTCAGCTCCGCGCCCAGCCGGGCGGCGCGGGCGTACTCCTCGACCGCACAGAAGTTTGGGGTGAAGAGCACCGGCGTCTCGCCGCCGACCGCCGCCCGGGCCGCCTCGACCTCCCCGATCGAGACGCACTCGATGCCGAACCCCTCGGCCGCGACGGCCTTCAGGATCGCCGCGTGCGCGTTCGCCTTCATCGCGTAATAGAAGCGGCCGATGGAGGGCAGCGCGCCCTTGAGGCGTCGCGCCCGTTCCCGGATCGTCGCGAGGTCGTAGACGTAGTGCGGTTGGCCGTCCCGGGCGAGCGCGAGCAGCTCGTCCCGCCGGCGCTCCCACCACGCCGCGCCCACCTCGGGCGCCGGCGCCCCGCGCAACCGCTCCCAGGTCGGGCCCAGTCGCGGATCGTCGCCGCGGCCCGAGAAGAGCCGATCGTGCAGCCGGCGCACCAGCGGCGTGCCTTCCTCCTCGTCCACGACGAAGGAGAGGTTCAGATCCTCGGCCGAGTTGCTGATCAGATGCACCGGCCGCTCCTGAAACGCCGTGAGTGCCGGCGCAATCTCCCCCAGCGTCGCCCGGATCCGGCGCCCGACGATGGACACGACGGCGCAGGGATGGATCACCTGGACCTCGCCCAGCTCCTCGAGGCCCGCGACGAGCCGGCGGAAGACCGCGCCGTCCACGCCGCCCGGCACCGAGTCGAGCGTCACGCTGACCGCGGTCTCCGACGTGCCGATGAGGTCCACCGAGACGCCCAGCGTTTCGAACGGCGCGAAGAACCGGGACAGGAAGCCGGGCGTGTCCCACATCGCCATCGTGGAGATGCTCAGCAGCGTCCCGCCGCGGCGGCAGGTCACGGCGGTGACCGCGGGGTGCGCCTCGCTCTCGCCTTCGATCCGCGTCCCCGGCATTTCGGGATGCGGCGTGGCGCGGATGGTGACGGGGATGCCATGGCGCGCGACCGGATCGAGACAGGGCGGATGCAGGACCTTGGCCCCGAGCGAGGCCAGCTCGCGCGCCTCGCGGTACCCGATGCTCCGTATCAGCCGCGCGGCGGGGACCTCCCGCGGGTCGGCCGTGAACAGCCCCGGCACGTCGGTCCAGATCTCGAGCGACTGCGCGCCGCACAGCGCGGCCAGGAGCGCCGCGGACGTGTCGCTGCCGCCGCGCCCGAGCAGGCAAGTGTGGCCGTCGGGCGTCCGGGCGATGAAGCCCTGCGTGAGCACGATGCCGGCGTCGCCGACCGCGGCCTCGAGGCGCTCCGGCGCGCGCGTCGGCGTTACCGGCGCGGCCAAATAGCGCCGCTCGTCCGGATCGAGCGGGCGCTCAGCGCTCTCGAGCACCTCGCGCACGTCCAGCCAGTGAGCCTCGACGCCGAGCGTCGCGAGGATCGCCTCGCCGAGCTTGGTCGAGGCGAGCTCCCCGACGGCGAGGATCCGCGCGGTCAGGCGCGGGGGAGCCTCGAGCGTGAGGCGCACGCCCTCGAGCAGACGGGCCGCCTCCTCGAGGTGCGACCACACGCCCGCCAGCGAAGGCCCGGCCGCTTCCAGTCCCGCCGCCGACGCGAGCTCCTCGTGCATCCGCCGGATCCCGGCCAGGCCGTCGCCGGCGGAAGCGCTCCTGGCGTCCGCGACCGCCTTAAGCAGGAGGTCCGTGACGCCCGCGAGCGCCGAGCAGACGACCAGCACCCGCCCGTGTCGTGCGCGCTCCGCCGTCTCCCGCGCGATGGTCCGCCAGCTCTCGTACGTCGCGACCGAATTCCCGCCGAACTTGAGCACCGTCCACGGCGCACCCACTGCCCCACCTCCATGATCCCGATGAATGGCCTCGGAAAGTACATCCCCACCCGAGCATGCGCGCGCGCGAGGCTGCGGTGGCAGTTGTCCGTACGCCGGATCGTGCGGGCGGCGCATCGGAAGTGTCGTGCCCAATTGAGCGTGCCGTCCGGCGCGGCCCGCAGCTTGCGTCAAGGCCGGGAACGGAGCGACGTTAGCAAGCTACGAGGGATCCACAATGTTCGACCGCATTCGCGCTTTTCATCGCCCCACCAGTGTCGCGCAAGCCCTCCGCCTGTTCGAGGCCGAACGCCGGCGCGGCGGCCGCGGCCGCTGGGTCGCGGGCGGCACCGATCTCGTCGTCCAGCGCGAGCGCACCCTGCGCTGGCTGGTGGACCTCACGCGCCTGCCCCTGGGCTACGTGCACCGCGTCCGCGGGGGCTGGGCGATCGGCGCGACGACCCGCATGGCCGAGATCGAGCACTCGAAGGCAATGCTCGCGCTAGCCGACGGCATCCTCGCCGAGGCCGCGGGCACCTGCGGCTCGCGCCAGATCCGCAACATGGCGACGATCGGCGGCAACCTCGCAAATGCGTCCCCGGCGTGCGATCTGGCGCCGCCGCTGCTCGCGCTCGACGCGTCCGTCGTGATCGCAGGACGCGGCGGCCGGCGCACGGTGCCCCTCTCGGGCTTCTTCCGCGGCGTGAACCGGACCGCGCTGAACGGTGGGCTGCTGGTCGAGATCGCCGTGCCGGCGCCGCCCAGGGGCAACGCCGCGTGGTCGTACCAGAAGCTGGGGCGCCTGCAGAGCGACATCGCCGTGGTGAACGCGTCGGCCGGGGTCGTGCTGGACGCGCGCGGCTTCTGCACCCGCGCGCGCATCGCCCTCGGCGCCGTCGCACCGACGCCGCTCCGGGCCCGGCGCGCCGAAGCCCTGCTGGAGGGCTGCCGGCTCGACCGCGCCGCGATCGACGCGGCCGCCGAGCAGGCCGCCGCCGAAGCGAAGCCGGTGACCGACGTGCGCGGCACCGCCGAGTATCGCCGCGCGATGTGCCGAGTGCTGGTGACGCGGGCCCTGGAAGAGTGCGCCCACCGGGCCGGGAGGTCCCTGTGAGCGACCTGATCGTCCACGTCACGGTCAACGGCGAGGCGCGCCGCTGGCGCGTGGAGCCCGGCGACCTCCTCCTCGACGTGCTCCGCCGCGAAGGCCTCTGGGGCGTCAAGCGCGGCTGCGAGACGGGCGAGTGCGGCGCCTGCGCCGTGCTCCTCGACGGCGAGCCGATCAACTCGTGCCTGATGTTCGCGGCGCAGGCGGACGGCCGCGAGCTGCTCACGATCGAAGGCGTCGCCCAGGGCGCGAAGCTGCACCCCGTGCAGGAGGCCTTCCTCGACCACGGCGCGGTCCAGTGCGGCTACTGCACTCCCGCGATGGTGCTCTGTGCCAGGGAGCTGCTCGAGCGCTCGCCCCACCCGACCGAGGCCGAGGTCCGCGAGGCGCTCTCGGGCGTCCTGTGCCGCTGCACCGGCTACAAGAAGCCGGTGGAGGCGATCCTCGCCGCGGCCGAGGCCGCCCCGAAGACCCGCGGCAAGGCCGGGCGGAGGGGGGGGGCCGCGCGATGAGCGAGCACAACGTGGTCGGCCGGCGCGTCCGGAAGGTGGACGGCGTCAAGCTCGTCACCGGCAAGACGGCGTTCACGGACGACATCGAGCTGCCGGGCCTCTTGATCGGCAAGATCCTCGGCAGCCCGCACCCGCACGCCCGCATCCGCAGGATCGACACGCGCCGCGCGAAGGCGCTGCCCGGCGTCCACGCGGTGCTGACGTACCAGGACGTGCCGCGCGTGCCGCACACCACCGCGGGCCAGGCGTGGCCCGAGCCGTCGCCCTACGACACGTACATGCTCGACTCCAAGGTGCGGTTCGTCGGAGACCGGGTCGCGGCGGTCGCCGCGGAGACCCGCGCCATCGCCGAGGAGGCGCTGCGGCGGATCGAGGTGGACTACGAGGTCCTGCCGCCGGTGCTCGACATGGAGCACGCGATGGATCCGGGCGTGGCCGTCATCCACGACGAGCCCGATTCCACCCACATCCTCGACCCGAAGCGGAACCTGGCCGGCGACATCCACAAGGAGCTCGGGAACGTCGCGGAGGGCTTCAAGCAGGCCGACCTGATCCTCGAGCGCGAGTACCGCACGCCCCGGCAGCAGCACGCGATGATCGAGCCGCACATCGTGATCAGCTGGCTCGATGCGGACGACCGGCTCATCATCCGGACCAGCACCCAGATCCCGTTCCACGTGCGGCGCCAGGTCGCGATGATCCTGCAGATCCCGGTGAGCCGCATCCGCGTCATCAAGCCGCGCATCGGGGGCGGCTTCGGCGGCAAGCAGGAGATGGTGATCGAGGACATCTGCGCCGCCCTGGCGCTGGCGACCCGGCGTCCGGTGAAGATCGAGTACACGCGCGCCGAGGAGTTCTTCATGGCGCGCACGCGCCATCCGCAGATCCTGCGCCTGAAGATGGGAGTGAAGAAGGACGGCACGATGGTGGCCCACCACATGACGGTGCTGGCCGCCACCGGCGCGTACGGCAGCCACGCCACGACCGTGCAGGGCAACACCGGAAGCAAGGTGCTGCCCCTGTATCGCTCGCCCAACCTGAAGTTCGACTGCGACATCGTATACCTGAACGCGCCGCAGGCCGGCGCGTTCCGTGGCTACGGCTGCCCGCAGGGCTTCTTCGCGCAGGAGAGCCTGGTGGACGAGATCGCCCACGAGCTTCACATGGACCCGATCGAGTTCCGGCTCAAGAACGCGATCCGCCAGGGCGACACGGACCTGCTGTCGGCGGAGCTGGGCGAGGGCAAGAAGGGGCTGCCCCGGATTATCCGCAGCTGCGGCCTCCCCGAGTGCCTGGCGAAGGGCGCCGCCGCGATCGGCTGGAAAGAGAAACGCAACGCGCCGCGCGGGACCGGCCGCCTGCGCCGCGGCGTGGGCGTCGCCTGCACGATGCAGGGCTCGGGGATCGCCGGCGTGGACTTCGCGGGCGCCTTCCTCAAGATCAACGAGGACGGCTCCTTCAATCTCCACGTGGGCGCCACCGACCTCGGCACCGGGAGCGACACCGTCCTCGCGCAGATCGCCGCCGAGACCCTCGGCGTGAGCCTCGACAAGATCCTCATCTACTCTTCGGACACCGACTTCACGCCGTTCGACGTCGGAGCATACGCCTCCAGCACGACCATCATCTCCGGCGGCGCGGTGAAGAAGGCCGCCGAGAAGACGCGCGACCAGGTCTGCTGCTTCGCCGCCAAGATGCTCGAGGCCGCGCCCGAGGAGCTGACCTGCCGCGACGACCACATCTTCGCGCCCAACGGCAAGTCGGTGACGATGTCCGAGGTGGCGATGTTCGCCTTCTACAAGGAGAAGACGCAGCTGATGGAGGGCGCCTCGCACTTCAACACCGACAGCCCGCCGCCCTTCTGCGCCACCTTCGCGGAGGTCGAGGTGGACACCGAGACCGGCCAGGTCCGCGTGTCGCACCTCGTGACGGCCGTGGACCTCGGCGTCGCGATCAACCCGATGCAGGCCGAGGGGCAGGCGGAGGGTGCGGTGGCGCAGGGGCTCGGCTACGCCCTCGCCGAAGAGCTGGTCCTCGACGACCAGGGGCGCGTGGCCAACGCGAACTTCTGCGACTACAAGATCTTCGGGGCGAAGGACATGCCCAAGCTCACGACCATCCTGGTGGAGACCGAAGAGCCGCTCGGCCCGTACGGCGCCAAGTCCATCGCCGAAGTGCCGATCAACGGCGTCGCGCCCGCGGTGGCCAACGCCGTCTTCAACGCCATCGGCATCCGCTTCCGGAAGCTGCCGATCCGGCCGGACGCCGTGCTCGCCGCGCTGCGCGCGCAGGGGGCGAAGTGAACGCTTTGGAGAAGCTGAAGACGAAGCGCGACGCGATCCTCACAGGCGCCGCGGCGCACCAGGACGACATCGTGCGGTTCCTGCGCGACCTGATCGCCATCCCGGCCACGAGCTGCCAGGAGGGGCCGGTCATCAAGCGGATCGAGCAGGAGATGAAGAAGGTCGGGTTCGACGAGATCCGCGTGGACAAGCTGGGCAACATCCTCGGCCGCATCGGGTCGGGGAGGCGGGTCGTGATGTTCGACTCGCACACCGACACCGTCGGCGTGGGCGACCCGAAGGAGTGGACCTTCGATCCCTACAAGGGGAAGGTCGAGGACGGCTGCGTCTGGGGCCGCGGCGCGAGCGACCAGCGGGCCGGGATGGCCTGCATGGTCTACGCCGGGAAGCTGATCAAGGACCTCGGGCTCGGCGACGACTGCACCGTGTGGATGTGCGGTTCGGTCGAGGAGGAGGACAGCGACGGCATCGGGTGGCTGTACATCCTGCGCGAAGACGGGATCAAGCCCGACGGCATCGTCATCACCGAGCCGACGAACCTGCGCGTCTACCGCGGGCACCGGGGCCGGATGGAGATCGAGGTCCACGTCCCCGGCGTCTCGTGCCACGCCAGCGCGCCGGAGCGCGGCGTGAACCCGATCTACAAGGCGATGAAGATCATTGAGCAGGTCGAGGCGCTCAACGGCCGCCTCAAGAACGATCCGTTCCTCGGCAAGGGCACCATCGCGGTCACCGACATCCGGGCGATGACGCCCTCGCTCTGCGCCGTGCCGTCCTCCGCCACCTTCCACCTCGACCGCCGCCTCACCGCGGGCGAGACCAAGGAGAGCGCCGTCGCGGAGATCCGGGGCCTGCCGGCGCTCGAGGACGCCGAGGTCGAGGTCCTCCAGTACAAGGTGAAGAGCTGGACCGGGCTCGAGTACGGGATGGAGAAGTACTACCCGACGTGGAAGCTGGAGGAGAAGCACCCGCTGGTGCGCTCGGGCGTGGAGACCTACCGCACGCTGTTCGGCAAGGACCCGGTCGTCGACAAGTGGACCTTCAGCACGAACGGCGTCGCGACGATGGGGATCATGGGGGTGCCGACGATCGGGTTCGGCCCGGGCGAGGAGGACAACGCGCACAGCGCGCTGGAGCGCGTGCCGATCGCGCACCTGGTGACGGCGACGCAGTACTACGCCGCCTTCCCCCTGGTCTTCCAGCACACCCTGGCGACGGGCGCGTAGTGGCCGAGCTGGTGCCGCTGCCGTTCGAGCTGCTCGTCAAGCGGGCGCTGCTGGAGTTCGAGCGGGAGGCCAAGATCTTCGACCTCCCGAAGGACAAGTTCTTCCGCGGCGACCCGGCGCTTGACACCTCGGTCGTCTTCCACGGCCGCCGCGCCGCCACGCCCGTCGGCCCCGCGGCGGGCCCGCACGATCAGTTGACGCAGAACATCGTCCTCGCCTGGCTGGCCGGCGCGCGCATCATCGAGCTCAAGACGGTCCAGGTGCTCGACGAGCTGACGATCCCGCGGCCCTGCATCGACGCGACCAACGTCGGCTACAACGTCGAGTGGTCGCAGGAGCTGAAGCTGGAGGCGTCCCTGCGCGAGTACGTGGGCGCGGCGATGCTCGTCGAGATCCTGAAGAAGGCGCACGTCTCGGGCGACGTCCCCGCCGCCAAGCTCGAGACGCTCTACGACATGAGCGTCGGGTACAACCTGGACGGGATCCGGTCCGATCGGGTCAGCGGCTGGATCCGCACGATGCAGAACGCAACGCCGGTCGTGGACGAATTGCGCGCCCGTCTCACCGGCCCCCTGGCGAAGTACCGCGACCTCCCGTTCCCGACTCGCATCAGTGACGCCATCACTCTGTCCACCTTCCACGGATGCCCCGCCCACGAGATCGAGGGGATCGTCAGCTATCTCCTCACCGAGCTGGGTGTCGACGTCTGCATCAAGCTGAACCCCACGCTCCTCGGCAGGGCCGAGGTGGACCACCTGCTGCACGACGTGATGGGCTACCGGGAGATCGGCACGAGCCAGGAGGCGTTCGACAAGGACCTCCAGCTGGCGGACGCGGTACGGATGATCCCGCGGCTGCAGAACGTCGCGGCCGACCACGGGCGGCGGCTTGCTGTCAAGTGCAGCAACACGCTCGTCGTGCAGAACCACCGCACCTTCTTCACCGACGACGTCATGTACCTGTCGGGGCCGCCGCTGCACGTCATCACGATGAACCTGGTGAAGCGCCTGCGGGACGCGCTCGGCGCGTCGGTCCCCATTTCGTTCTCGGCGGGGCTCGACGCCCACAACGTCGCGAACGCCGTGGCGATGAACCTGGTGCCGACCACGACCTGCACCGATCTGCTCCGGCCGGGCGGCTACGCCCGCCTGCCGCGCTACGTGGCCAACCTCGAGGCGCGGATGCGCGAGGTCGGCGCGAAGGCGATCCCGGACCTGATCCTGCGCCACGCGGGCCAGGGCGGCGCGGCGGTTCAGGCCGTGGTCAAGGCGCTGGACGAGGCGATCGGCGCCGCCACCGGCGAGCTGGACGCCGGCTACGCCGAGCGGGAGCGGCACTGGCTGCACGAGAACTGCGAGCCGCGGCTGATGGGCTGGGTCGCCGCCCCGGCGCCCGCGGAGACCCTGGCCGCGGTGTGCGCGCAGCTGGCGGACGATTTCGAGCGCCTGGTCGCGACCTTCCTGCCGCCGGCCGTCGCGGCCCCCTGCCGCTCGCAGCTCGCCGCCCTCGAGCTGACGCTGGTGAACGCGGCCGGCCTCCTCAACACGCCCGTCCTCGTCGCGCAGGCGACCGCCGATCCCCGCTACGGCGCCGCGAAGAATGCCGCGGTGCCGCGCAAGATCGGCTCCAGGCTCTGGCTCTATGACTGCATCAACTGTGACAAGTGCGTCCCGGTCTGCCCGAACGACGCGAATTTCGTGTACGAGGGCCCCGAGCTCGAGGTGCGCTACGACGACGTGGAGATCGGCGCGAAGGGCGAGATCAGGGCGCGCCGGGACGCCGGCGGCGAGTTCAAGATCGCGAAGGGGCACCAGCTCGCCAACTACGCCGACGCGTGCAACGACTGCGGCAACTGCGACGTCTTTTGCCCGGAGGACGGCGGCCCGTACGTGGAGAAGCCGCGCTTCTTCGGGAGCGCCGAGAGCTACCGGAAGCACGCCGGCCGGAACGGGTTCTACCTCGAGACGGCGGGCGGGCGGCTCGTCATCCACGGCACGATCGCCGGCAATGCGTACCGCGTGGAGCTCGACCGCGCGGCGGGACGGGCGCTCTACGACGACGGTGTCGCCGAGCTGGAGATCGCGCTGGACGGCAATCGGGTGGTGGGCGGCCGGGTGAAGGAGCAGCGGGGCACCTGGCTGCACCGTATCGAGATGCAGCCGTTCCTGACGCTGCGGTATCTCGCCGAGGCGGTGGCGAGCGAGCGGCACGTCAACTTCGCCAACGTGGCGAGCCTGTGAGGGAGGAGCAGCGGTGACCAGAAAGCACGCCCTCTTCAAGGGCAAGGACTGGATCACGACCGAGGAGTGGAGCGACGCGGAGATCCAGACCCTCCTCGAGGTGGCGGCGGACCTCAAGCGCCGCTTCAAGAAGGGCGAGCCGCACCGCTGGCTCCCCGACAAGACCATCTTCCTGATGTTCTTCGACAAGTCCACGCGGACGCGCAACTCGTTCGAGGCGGGCATCACCCAGCTCGGCGGGCACGGGAACTTCCTCACCGCCGACGCGATGCAGGTCTCCCACGGCGAGAGCCCGAAGGACACCGGGATCATCCTCTCCCGCTACGGGCACGCGATCGCGATCCGGCACGACCTGATCCCCGGCGAGGGGAACAAGTACATGCGCGAGGTCGCCCGGTGGGCGGACGTCCCCGTCATCAACATGCAGTGCGACGTGGATCACCCCTGCCAGACGCTGGCCGACCTGATGACCATCCGCGAGAAGCTGGGGAAGCGGCTCAAGGGGAAGAAGCTGACGGTGAGCTGGGCCTACGCACCGAGCTACGCGAAGCCGCTGTCGGTGCCGCAGGGACTCATCATGCTGATGCCCCGGTTCGGCTTGGACGTCACCCTCGCCCATCCGCCCGAGTACTTCCTGATGCCGGAGACGCTCGAGGCGGCGCGCCGCAACGCGAAGAAGGCCGGCACCAGGTTCGAGGTGGTGGACGACATGGACGCCGCGTTCGAAGGCGCCGACGTCGTGATCCCCAAGAGCTGGGGCTGCCTCGACACGATGGGGAGCAAGCCGGAGGAGTCGCTGCGCATCGCCAGGCAGTACACGAAGTGGATCTGCGACGCGCCGCGGCTGAAGCGGGCCAAGCCCAAGGCGCTCTACATGCACCCGCTCCCGGCGGACCGCGGCAACGAGGTGACCGACGAGGTGATCGACGGCCCGCAGTCGGTGGTCTACGACGAGGCGGAGAACCGGCTCCACACGGCGAATGCGATCATGGCCCTGACCATGGCCGACGAGCCGGTCACCTACGACGTGCCCGAGTGATCGTCCGCAACGCCCGGGTCCTCACCTTCGACGCGCGCAATCGCGTCCTGGAGAACGCCGCGGTGCGCATCGGCGCCGACGGCGCCATCGCCTTCGTCGGCGAGACGGCGGCCGCGGCGCCGAGCGAGGAGGTCGTGGACGCGGGCGGCCGGCTCCTGATGCCGGCCCTGATCAACTGCCACACGCACCTCTACAGCACGCTGGCGCGCGGGATCGCCCTGCCGGGCCGCGCGCCGAAGAACTTCCCCGAGATCCTGAAGAAGCTCTGGTGGCGCCTCGACCGGGCCTTGAATGCGGAGGACGTGTACTACTCCGCCCTCGTCGGCCTGGTGGACTGCGCCAAGAACGGCGTGGGCACGCTGGTGGATCACCACTCGAGCCCCAACGCCTGCGCCGGGAGCCTCGACCAGGTCGAGCGCGCCTTCCGCGAGGTCGGGCTCCGCGGCGCGCTCTGCTACGAGACGAGCGACCGCGACGGCCCGGCGACCGCGCGGGCCGCCGTGGACGAGAACATCCGGTTCATCGAGCGGACCAAGCGGCAGGGCGACGGGATGATCGCGGCGAGCTTCGGCCTCCACGCCTCCTTCACCCTCTCCGACCGGACGCTGCGCAGCGCGGTCGAGGCCGATCGGAGCCTCGGCGCCGGCTTCCACATCCACGTCGCGGAGGACCGCTCCGACCTCGAGCACGCCCGCAAGCGCTACAAGAAGACCGTGGTGCGCCGGCTCGCCGACCTCGGCGTGATGACCGACCGCACTCTTGCCGCCCACTGCATCCACGTCACCGCCGGGGACATCGCGGCGCTGGCGCGCCTCGGCGCCAACGTCGCGCACAACCCCCAGTCCAACTGCAACAACGCCGTCGGCATCGCCCGGCTGACGGAGCTGATGGCGGCCGGCGTCCTGGTCGGCCTCGGCTCGGACGGCTACTCGCCGCGGATGTGGGAGGAGTTCAAGACCGCGTTCCACCTCCAGAAGGTGCGGACCGGCGATCCGCGGGTGGGCTACGCCGAGGCGTACGCGGCGGCGCTGCTCAACAACCGGACGATCGCCAGGAAGCTCTGGGGCATGGAGCTCGGCCGGATCGAGCCGGGCGCGCGCGCCGATTTCATCCTGGTGGACTACTATCCCCCCACGCCGATCCATGCGGACAACCTCTTCGGCCATCTGCTCTTCGGCATCGCCAACGCGCCGATCGACCTGCTCGTCGTGAACGGGCGGACGGTGCTCAAGGAGAAGCGCTGCGTCACGGTGGACGAGCGCGCCGTGGCGGAGCGGGCCGTCAAGCAAGCGAAGGCACTATGGGAACGGTTCTAGACTCGACCCCCGGGCCGACCTACGCGGAGATGCGCAACCCCGCCCTCCTGCCCGCCGCGCTGCGCAAGGCGGCGCTGGCCAAGGCGAAGGGCAACGCCTTGGATCCGCTCAATCTGTTCAACATCACCTGGCGGAACTCGGAGAACCGGGTCCGCCACGTGGTGCTGCCGCGCGAGCTGACCGGGGTCGCCGCCAACATCGTGGTCCTGCTCGGTCGCGACTTTCCCTCCGGCAGCCACAAGGTCGGGCCCGCGTACGCGACACTGATGGAGGGGGAGCTGGCGGGCGAGATCCGGCCCGGGGAGAACACGGTCATCGGCCCCTCGACCGGCAATTTCGGGATCGGGACCGCGTACGTCTCTCTGCTGAAGGGCTACCGGAGCATCGTCATCATGCCGGAGGGAATGAGCGCCGAGCGCTACGAGCGCATCCGGCGCTACGGCGGCGAGCTGGACCTGACCCCCGGCTCGGAGAGCGACGTCATCCTCGTCCTGGAGCGCACCGAGCACTTCAAGCAGGACCCGAACAACAAGATCCTCGCGCAGTTCGAGCTGCTCCCCAACTACCGGTTCCATCGCTGCGTGACGGGCGACGCCGCGCTCGAGGCGGCGCGCGGCACGGGCAACGGGCGCGTGGCGGCCTTCGTCTCCGCGCCGGGCTCGGCGGGCACCCTGGCCGCCGGGGACGAGATCAAGGCGAAGTACCCCGACTGCGTGATCTGCGCGGTGGAGCCGAGCGAGTGCTCGACGCTGTTCAACAACGGCCGCGGCACGCACCGCATCGAGGGGATCGGCGACAAGATGGTGACGCTGATCCACAACGTCCTCACCACCGACTACGTGATGATGGTGCACGACGACGACTGCGTGGCGGGCCTCAAGGTCCTGCAGGAGGGGCACAAGATCCTGGAGCGGGTGCTGAAGCTCGGGTCCGGCTCCCTCGCCTGGCTGCAGGACTGGTTCGGCATCTCCAGCGTCTGCAACATCCTCGGCGCCATCAAGACCGCCAAGCTCCTGGACCTCGGCCCCAACGAGAACATCGTGACCGTGGCGACCGACGGCTTCGACCGCTATCCATCCGTCATGGCCGACCTGGAGAAGCGGCGCGGTCCGACGAACGACGTGATCCTGGCGGAGTGGTTCGACCAGATCTTCCGCGGCGCCTCCAGCTCCGACACGCTGGACGTGCGCTCGCCGGAGCAGAAGGACCGCCTGTTCCGGATGAAACGCGAGATGTGGACGCGATTCGGCTACACCGACGCCTACCTCGAGCAGATGCAGTCGCAGGCGTTCTGGGACGCCGAGTACGCGAAGATCGAGCCCACCGATCACGCCCTCCTCGCGGTGCGGAAGCTCTGAGATGAAGCAGCTGCTGGACACGGTTGCCGCGCTCGAGCAGGTAAGCGCCTCGGGCGAGCGCGCGGTCCTGGCGACGCTGATGAAGGTGGCGGGCTCGGCCTATTCGGGCCCCGGCGCCACGCTCCTGATCCTCCCCGACGCCTCCGTGGCCGGGAACCTTGGGGCGAGCTGTTTCGAGCAGGACCTGATCGGCCACGCCCGGCGCGTTCGCACCTCGCTCGCCCCGGAGCTGGTCCGCTACGATCTGACCACCGACGACGACAAGCCGTGGGGCCTGGGGATGGGATGCCGCGGCAAGCTCGATCTGCTCCTCGAGGCGGCTCAGCCAGGCCGGGTTCCGGAGCACCTCGCCTTCCTGGTCGATGCCGCGCGCGTACGCCAGGCTGCCGCGGTGGCGACGGTCTTCCGCACCGGCACCTCGGCGCCGGCCATCGGCGCACGGGCGATGGTCCGCGCCGACGGACGCGCCGCTGGCGCGCTCCTCGAGGGGCCGTTGGGCCACAGGGTCCGGGCCGACGCACGCCGCGTCCTGGCCGAGGGTCGCTCGCGGCTCTGCACGCACCGCCTGCCGTCCGGCGCCGTCGAGCTGCTCGTCGAATACGTCCCACCGCCGATCGCTCTGGTGATCTGCGACGGCGGACGCGACGCCGAGTCGCTTGCGCGCTTCGCTCAGGAGCTGGCGTGGCAGGTCACGACGATCGGCAAGGACCGCATGCCGGCCGCGCTCGACGACCGCACGGCCGCGATCATCATGAGCCACAACTACGAGCGCGACCTCGCGCTGCTCATGGCGCTCGTTCCGTCCGCGGCCCGCTACGTCGGCGTCCTCGGCTCGCGGAAGCGCACGCAGGAGCTGCTGGCCGAGATGGCGAAGCGCGGCGCGAAGCCGACGACGGCGCAGCTCGCCAGGGTCCACGCTCCGGTCGGACTCGACGTCGGCGGCGAGACGCCGGCCGAGGTCGCCCTCTCCATCGTGGCGGAGATCCAGGCCGTCTTCGCCGGCCGGCGCGGCGGAGCGCTCCGCTCCCGGAAAGGCCCCATCCACGACCGGCCCTGACCGGGCAGCCGTGGGCGGCGGCCGCATCGGCGTCGTCGTGCTCGCGGCGGGCGCCTCGCGCCGCCTGCCGGGTCCCAAGCAGATGTTGCGGTTCCGGGGCACGACCCTGCTCCGCCACGCGGCACAGACCGCCGTGGCGGCCGGCGCGGGCCCCGTCGTCGTCGTGCTGGGCGCGGCGGCCGCGGCCAGGCAGCTGCGCTTCGAGCTGGTGGACCTGGACGTCAGGATCGTCGAGAACGCCCGCTGGAAGGAAGGGATGAGCAGCTCGATCCGCGCCGGGCTCGACGCACTGGAGCAGGTCGAGGCGACGGACGCCGTGCTGATCATGACCTGCGACCAGCCGCACGTCACGGCGAAGCTGCTCGAGCAGATGATCGCGGCGTACCGGGAGACGCGCCCCGTGGCCGTCGCCTGCGCGTATGCCGGCACCGTCGGCGTTCCGGCGCTGTTGGGCCGCGCGCTCTTCGCCGAGCTGCGCGCGCTGGAGCACGACCAGGGCGCGAAGCGGATCCTCGAACGCCACCTGCCCGAGGTCGCCCGCATTCCGTTCGAGCAGGGAGCCGTGGACATCGACACGCCGGAGGACGTCACCAAGCTCTCCGGCGACCAATGACCGGAGTCCCGATGAGAACGAGCGCCGCCCTGTCCGCCGCCTGTCTCCTCGTCGTCGCCGCCTGCGAGCAGGCGCCTTCGCGCAGTCCGTTCGCAGACCTGCTCGCCGGGACCGGTGGGCGGTTCCTGCACGTCTCCTCGACCGACACGACCGGCGGGAACCACGACTATCTCGAGATCGCGAAGGGCGACAGCGCGGTGCTGCTCGACCTGGCCGGCTCCGGCGAGGTGCGCCGGCTGTGGATCACGGTGGCGAGCCCCGATCGCGACTACCTGCGGCGCATCGCGCTCAAGATGTACTGGGACGGCGAGACGAACCCGTCGGTGGAGGCGCCGCTCGGCGACTTCTTCGGCGACGGCTTCGCGAAGAAGCACTGGACCTCGCTCCTGCTGGGCGAGTCGAGCGGCGGCTTCTACTGCTACTTCCCGATGCCGTTCCGGCGCCACGCGCGCATCGTGGTGGAGAACGGCACCGGCAAGCCGATCGACGCCTTCTACTACAACATCGATCTGGTGACGGGGCTCAACCTCCCGCGCGACGTCGCGACCTTCCACGCCTGGTGGCACCGCGACCCGAGGACGACCGCCAAGGCGCCGCACCTGATCGTGGAGGCGCACGGCCGGGGCTGGTTCGTCGGCACGTCGTACAACGTCCAGAGCGCCGCGAAGAACCTCTCGTTTCTCGAGGGGGACGAGATCTTCACGGTGGACGGCGAGAAGCGCGGCCAGGGCACGGGGACCGAGGACTACTTCAACAGCGGCTGGTATTTCGACGAGGGCCCGTACGCGGGACCGTTCCACGGCCTGATCATCAAGAACGACACGCTCGGGCGGATCGCGGCCTATCGCTTCCACATCGCGGACCGCGTGCCCTTCTACCGCTCGATCAAGGTCGAGATCGAGCACGGGACGGAGAACACCGAGGTCGCCGACTACGCGACGATGGGGTACTGGTACCAGACGGAGCCGCACACGCCGCTGCCGCCCCTGCCCGCCCCCGACGACCGGCGCGTCCCCGCGGTGATCATCCCGCCCGACGCCACGATGCTGGACTCGGCCCACGCCCCCACGCGCGGCGGCGCGACGATGGTGGCGCTCGACGTGCCGCGTCCCGACCGCTACACAGTGGTGGTGTACCCGGTCGGCGGCCCCGACAGTGCGCGCACGACTTTCAGCATCGCGGGCGGAGCCGCGCGCGAGGTGCGGCTCGCCGCCAACGACCCCGGGACGCTGATCGCACCGGTCAGCCTCGGCGACGTCGCCGGCCGCGACAGCCTGCGCATCGCGATCCGCGGACGTCATTTGCCCGCGGCCGTCGAGGCGCGTCCCCTGCGGCGCTGGGCGATGGAGTGGAACGTCGTGGGCCCGTTCGCCAGCCCGAAGGTGAGCGGGAAGGAGATCAGTCCGGCGCTGGACACCGTTCTGGGGCCCGAGAAGAACCCCGACCTCGCGGCGAGCTACGGCGGAGTGGGTCGCGCGCCGCTCCGGTGGCGGCGGGTGACGGCCGCCGCGGACGGCCGCGTCTACCTGACGCGGATCTACAGGCCGTCGGACTGGGTCCTGGCGTACGGCGAGGCGTTCGTCTACTCACCGGCGCGGCGCCACGTCCAGCTGCTGCTCGGCGCGGACGACGGGCACGTGATGTGGGTCAACAGCGCGAAAGTCTCCGAGCGGCAGGGGCGGCACACCTCCGAGCCGGATGACGTCGCCGTCCCGGTGGACCTCAAGCGGGGCTGGAACCGCGTGCTGCTGAAGGTGGCGAACCTGGACGGCGGCTGGGCGTTCCAGCTCCGGGCGGCGGATCCCGATGGCGTCCTGCGCTGGGCGGCGCGGCCGGGGAGATGAGCCGCGGCCACCTGGATTCGAGACCGCACTCAGTGCATACGGCCTCAGTCGATCTCGAGCGGCATGTAGTGGAACCCGCCGTCACGCTCGATCTCCAGCACGATCACGTCCCCGGGCCGGAATCCCTGCACCGCCGTGCGCAACTCCTCCAGGCTGGTCACGCGTGAGCGGTTCACTCCGTGAATCACGTCACCGGGCTCCAGCCCGCTGACCGCCGCGCCCGCCCGAGCCACCACCAGCACGCCCTCCGGCACGCGCAGCTCGGGGAGCTGTCCCACGATCCCGCTGTCGAGCGTCACGCCCACGATGCCGATGCTCGGCACGAGGTTCTGCTCGGGATCCACCGTGGCGATCAGCCGGTCGAGGCTGTCGCGCTGCTCGGCCACCGGCACGTCGATCGTCAGGTGGTCGCTGCCCCGGAGCACGTCGAGGCGCACCGTGCGGCCGACGTTGCGCAGCGTCAGCTCCGTCACGAACTCGGCGAGATTGGCCACCGGCTGGTCATTCAGCGCCACCACCACGTCCCCGATGGTAAGGCCCGCGACCGCCGCCGGCCCGCCCGGCGCCACGTCCTCGAGCAAGAGCCCGTAGTTCCGCGGCAGGCCGAGCGCGGACGCCAGGAGCGGCGTGATCTCGAGCGCCGTAGCCCCGATGATGCCGCGGTGCACGTGGCCGTGGCGCCGCAGCTCCTGGTATACGAACTGGGCGATCCCGCTGGGGATCGCGAACCCCAGCCCTTCGCTCCCGCCGCTCTCACTCAAGATCAACGTGTTGATCCCGACGACGGTCCCGTTGCCGTCAACGAGCGGCCCGCCCGAGTTGCCGGGATTGATGGGGGCGTCGGTCTGGATGTAGACTACCGGCCGCTCCGGGTCGAGCTCGCGCGCGACCGAGCTGACGACGCCCATCGTGACCGAGTTCGCGAGGCCCGCCGGCGAGCCGAAGGCAAACACCAGCTCCCCCTTACGCAGCCGATCGGAGTCGCCGAACCGCAACGCGGGCAGGCGCGTCGTGTCCACCTTGAGCACGGCGAGGTCGGTCTCCACATCAAGGCCGATCACGCGCGCCTCGAGCACCGGCCCGACGATCGGGCGCCCGCCCGGGTTCTCGGGCTCGGGTGCCACGGTCAGCGCCACCCGCACGCGCCCGGCGCCCCGCACCACGTGCGCGTTCGTGACGATGAAGCCCGCCGAGTCGACGATCACGCCCGAGCCGATCACCCGCTGCCGCTCGAGCACGCCTTCCCCCGACTGCGATTGGCTCGCGCCGAGGCCGGTCACGAGGACTTGCACCACCGCGGGCGAGACCCGCCGCGCGAGCGCCTCGATCGCCGTGCCGAGCTGCTGCAACGGGCCGGTCCCCGCCTCGCTCCGCGGCACCCCTTGCGCGCCGAGCGGGGCCGCCAGGAGCGCCAGAGCGCTGGCGAGGCCAGTTGCCCGGAGCTGCCAGGACGATTCCATGCGCCGCGTCTCCTTCGGACTGGATAGCGGACAATACTACAGGCCCCCTCAAGCCCCTGCCAATTCGAATCCGGCGCCATCCTCTGGGCGCTCGGACCGGTCCGCGCGGCCTGACCCGCGCCTGGAGCCCTACCGCGCCGTCCGCTTGAGGAACTGCCCGGCGCCCGCGCGGCCCACGAACTTCCCGCCCTCGATCACGGCTCGACCGCGCGAAAGGACCAGGTCGGGCGCGCCCTTCACGAGGCGGCCCTCGTACGGGTTGTAGTCCACGCGCATGTGATGCGTTGACGCACTCCAGGTGATCTCGCGCTGCGGATTCCACACCACGACGTCGGCGTCCGAGCCCGGCGCGATCGCGCCCTTCCGCGGGTAGAGGCCGAAGAGCCGCGCCGGATTCGTCGCCGTCACCTCGACCCACCGGCTCAGCGACAGCCGCTCCGACCGGACCCCGCCGTCGTACAGCAGGCTCATCCGCGTCTCGATGCCGGGCGCGCCGCCCGGGATCTTCGTGAAATCGTCCCGCCCCAGCGTCTTCTGGTCCTTCATCCGGAACGGGCAGTGATCGGTCGCGACTACCTGGAGCTCGTTCTGGGCCAGGCCGCGCCACAGCCGCTCCTGGCCGGCGCGCGAGCGGAGCGGCGGGCTCATCACGTACTTGGCGCCCTCGAAGTCCGGCGCGTCGTAGCACTCGTCGGAGAGGAAGAGGTACTGCGGACAGGTCTCGCCCCAGACGGCCGCGCCGCGAGAGCGCGCCGCCGCGATCTCGTCCACCGTCTCGGCGGCCGACACGTGGACGATGTAGATCGGCACCCGGGCCTCCGCGGCCATCGCGATCGCGCGCCGCGTCGCGTCCACCTCGGTGGCCGGGGGCCGCGTCAGCGCGTGGTACTTCGGCGCCGTGTGCCCCTCGGCGAGCGCGCGCCGCACCAGCGCCTCGATGGCCGCGCCGTCCTCGGCGTGCATCAGCACCATGCCCCCGTTCGCCGCGGTGCACTTCAGCACCCGGACGATCGTCGCGTCGTCCAGCATCAGCCGCCCGGGATACGCCATGAAGACCTTGAACGACGTGACGCCCTCGCCCACCAGAGCGTCCAACTCGCCCTCGCGCCCTTGCGGCAGGTCGCACACGATCATGTGGAAGCCGTAATCGAGGACGGCCTTCCCCTCCGCCTTCCGCATCCAGGTCTCGAACGCCTCGGCCAGCGGCCGGCCTCTGTCCTGGACGGCGAAGTCCACGACGGACGTGGTCCCGCCGAACGCCGCCGCGATCGTCCCCGATTCGAAGTCGTCCGAGGTCACCGTGTCGCCGAGCGGCATGTCGAGGTGCGTGTGCACGTCGATGCCGCCGGGAATCACGTACTTCCCGCGGGCGTCCACCACGCGCTCCGCCGGCTCCGCGATCTCCGGCTCGACGCGCGCGATCGTCTCCCCATCGATGAGCACGTCGCGGAGTGCCGCCGTCGTGGCGGTCACGACCGTGCCGTGGCGGATCAGGGTACGCATCGGTCGGCGCTCACTCGCTCGAGCGGTTGCGGCCGGCTTCCTTGGCGCGGTACAGCGCGGAGTCGGCGGCGCCGACCAGCTGCTCGGCGGTCGGCCACTCTTCGCCGCCGTCGTACGACGCGACCCCGGCCGAGAGCGTGAGGCTGTGGGACGTGCGCCCGCTCGCGATGGGCAGCGCGCCGACGGCGGCACGGAACCGCTCGGCCGCCTGCATCCCGCCCGTCGTCCCGGTCGCGGCGAGGACCGCGAGGAACTCGTCGCCGCCGTAGCGCCCCAGCCAGTCCACCGCCCGCCCCGCGTCCGCCAGCCGACGCCCGACCTCCACCAGCACGCGGTCGCCGCCCTGGTGGCCGATCGAGTCGTTCACGGCCTTGAAGCGGTCGATGTCGGTCATGATGACCGCCACGCTCTGGTGCACGCGGGCCGCGCGCCTTATCTCGCGCGCCAGCGCGTCCATCACGATCTCGCGCCTGTACAGTCCCGTGAGCCGGTCGTACAGCGCCGTCGTCTGGCTGTCGGCGAACTTGGCGGCGGTGGTGAAGGCGACGCTGAGGACGAACGCGAGGGCACCGTACTGGACGGTGATCGCGCCGCCCCCCCACCGCGGCAGCATCCCCCACGACAACGCGACGTCGTGAACGACCGAGGCCACGAGGGCGGCGCTCCCCCAGAACAGCGCCGTGCCGTGCTCCAGGCCGCGGCGCCGTGCGGAAACGGCGAGCGCGATCAGGAGCACGCCCGCCACGAGCACCCCGCCGTCGTACAGGAACCGCTCGGTCCAGCGCACCATGCTCCAGTCGGGGAGGAACAGCGTCAGGGCCACCAGGAAGCCAAAGTAGACGGCCGCCCCGGCGACGCTCCGGGCCAGAGCGGACTCCGGCTCGATCTCGAAGATGCTGCGGGCGCCCAGGGCGAGGGTCGTGATCGCCGCCGCCGACAACGCCACGTACAGACGGAACCAGTCGATTGCCGGCGATAGCGCCATCTGCACCGACGGCATCCAGTTCACGAAGTACAGGGCCAGCCCGACGCAGAACAGGAAGACGTAGAGATGCTCGAGGGCCTCACGCCGGCGCGACCAGAAGACGAACTGGTAGATCGCCAAGCCGACGAACAGCACGGCGGCGCCAAGCATGTAGAGGTCGCCGTTGCGTTGCTCGACGAGCAGGAGCGGCAGCGGCTCGATCATCACGGGACCCAGCAGCACGGGGCCTGATTCGACCGAGTAGACCCGCAGCGCGATGAGGTGCTGGCCAGGCCTCAGGCTCGAGAGAGGAATCGCGCGCTGGGCCGCGAGCACCGTGCGCGCCCGGTAGTCCGGCGGGAAGCCGCCGACCTCCCCGACCGGCTGGCCGTCCACGTATACGTCGGCCGCCATGCCCTCGGCCCGGAGCTGCAGTCCGAGCTGCTGGCTCGGCGCCTGATCGAGCACGAACCGCCCGCGGTACCAGGCGTACCCGTGCGGACGGGCGCCGACGCGGTCGTTCCAGGCGTCCGGCACGACCACCATCGTCCACGCGGAGTCCGCGAACACCGGGGACGCATACGCGGCGGCATCGCCGAGCTGGAAGCGCCACGGGCCGTCGAGCGCCACGACGCCCGACGAGGGAAGCAGCCAACGGGCCTGGAGGAGCAGCAGCACCAGCAGGGACGGCATCGCGCGCTAAGGTATCACCAACCCCGCAGCGCGGCGAACGGCGCGGCACCCGTGCGCCAATTCCGCGTGGTGGGGTATCTTAGAGGACCTATGACCGCTTCGACCCTGGCACCGAAGGTCACCGAGCACGAGGCGCGCGAGGTCGCGGAGGCGGCGCGCCAGACCGAGTGGACCGAGCCGAGCTTCCTGGCCGAGCTGTTCGGCGGGCGGCTGCGGATGCCCCTGATCCACCCCCACCCCGAGCCCAGCGCCGAGGACGAGGAGCGCGCCAAGCCGTTCCTCGCCGCCCTCGAGAAGCTGCTCCGGGAGAAAGTGGACGGCGACGCGATCGACCGGGAAGGCAGGATCCCGCCGCAAGTCATCGCCGCGCTCAAGGAGATCGGCGCCTTCGGGATCAAGATCCCGCGCGAGTACGGCGGGCTGGGCCTGTCGCAGCTGCACTACACCCGCGCCATCGGGATGGTCTCCAGCGTCTGCGGCTCGACCGTAGCGCTGCTCTCCGCCCACCAGTCCATCGGGGTGCCGCAGCCCCTGAAGCTGTTCGGCACGCCGGAGCAGAAGCAGAAGTACCTGCCGCGCCTCGCCAAGGGGGCGATCTCCGCCTTCGCGCTGACCGAGCCGGGTGTCGGTTCCGACCCTGCGGCGATCGAGACCACGGCGACGCCGACGCCGGACGGCCAGGGCTGGATCCTGAACGGCGAGAAGCTGTGGATCACCAACGGCACGATCGCCGAGCTGATGGTGGTGATGGCGCGCACGCCCTCGGTGGTCGTGAACGGCAGGGAGCGGCGGCAGATAACGGCTTTCATCGTCGAGACCGCCTGGCCCGGGGTGACGGTGGAGCGGCGCTGCAGCTTCATGGGGCTCAAGGCGATCGAGAACGCGGTGCTGAAGTTCACCAACGTGCGGGTGCCGAAGGAGAACGTGCTCTGGGAGGTGGGGAAAGGGCTGAAGCTCGCCCTCATCACGCTGAACACCGGCCGGCTCACGCTCCCGGCCTCGTCGGTCGCGGCGGCCAAGCGCTGTCTCGAGATCTCGCGGCAGTGGGCCAACCAGCGGGTGCAGTGGGGCCAGCCGATCGGCAAGCACGACGCCGTGGCGCAGATGATCGGCCGGATGGGGGCGGACACCTTCGCCCTCGAGGCGGTGGCCGAGCTGAGCGCCTCGCTCGCGGACAAGGGCGGCTACGACATCCGGCTCGAAGCGGCGATCGCGAAGCTCTACAACTCGGAGCACGCCTGGCGGATCGTGGACGACACGGTGCAGATCCGCGGCGGGCGCGGCTACGAGACCGCCGACTCGCTCAAGGCGCGCGGCGAGACGCCGTGGCCCGTCGAGCGCATCATGCGGGACTTCAGGATCAACCTGATCTTCGAGGGCAGCTCGGAGATCATGCACCTGTTCATCGCGCGGGAGGCGGTGGACCGGCACCTCAAGGTGGCCGGCGCACTCCTCGATCCCCGCGCGTCAGTGGGGACGAAGCTCCTGACGCTCCTCAAGGCCGCGGCGTTCTACGCCGCCTGGTACCCGAGCCGCTACTTCGGCTGGGGGCGCTGGCCGCGCTATGCCGAGTTCGGGCGCCTCGCCGGCCACGTCCGCTTCACCGAGCGGATGAGCCGGAAGCTGGCGCGCAAGACCTTCCACGCGATGCTGCGTTTCGGGCCCCGGCTGGAGAGGCGGCAGGCGGTGCTGTTCCGGCTGGTGGACGTCGGGGCGGACCTGTTCGCGATGGCGGCGGTCTGCTCGCGGGCCGAGATGCTGCGGAAGAAGGGACAGCCGGAGGCGGTGGCGCTGGCGGACCTGTTCTGCCGCTACGCGCGGCGGCGGGTGCGCTCGGCCTTCAGGAACGTCTTCGACAACGAAGACACTCGGACCTATGCGGTGGCGCGCCAGGTGCTCGAGGGGCAGCACACCTGGCTGGAAGGGGGGATGGTCTAGAACTCTCTCTTCTTCATCTCCTCGAACAGCTTCTTGGAGTCCTCACCCTCCTCGGACTCCACCGGCAGCGTGTCGTCGTACTTCCGGCGCTTGACGGCCTTCTGGGTCACCTGCTTCGCCGCGTTCTTCTTCGCCAGCGCCTCGAGCTGCTTCTTGTCGATCATCCGGCCTCCGATCCGGTGCCCAGGAAAGATACCCTGATTCGATTCGCCGAAAGGGTTCAGTCGCCTCGCCGGTCATGGCGTCGCGCGGATCGGCCGGCCGGCGAGCACGTTGCGCCGCGGCCCGCGGGGATCGAGCGCGATCCGCCCGCCGACGATCACCCAGCTGATGCCCTCCGAGACCTGGTTCGGCCGATCCACGGTGGCCCGGTCCCGGACGCGCACGGGATCGAAGATCACGATGTCCGCGTCGGCCCCGACGCTGAGCCGGCCCTTCTTCCGCATCGCGGGGGCGCGGCGCTCCAGCGTCTGGGCGGGGAGGAGCGACATCTTCCGCAGCGCCTCCATCAGCGGGATGGTGTGCCGCTCCCGCACGTAGACCGCCAGCACCCGCGAGAACGCGCCGGCCGCGCGCGGATGGTTGTTGTTCCCCGGATTGAGGATCGCGTCGCTGCCGATCATCACGAACGGCGCGCGCAGCGCCTGCACCACCGCCGTGTCGGGGATCGCGTACGCGACGGCGAGCTTGCCCTGGGCGCGATAGCGCTTGAAGCTCTCGGCGGTCAGCCGCTCCGTCGTCCCCGCGATCTGCAGGTCGCCGTAGGAAATCCCGAACCGCTGCTGCCACCCCGGGTCGTAGCGCGCCTTGTTCAGGTTCGTCGCCCAGAAGTCGTAGGGGTAGACGCACGCCGTGACGTCGAGCCCCGCCGCGCGCGCTTTGGCGAGCGAATCGAGCCCGGCCGCCATGTCGAACGTGGCCGCGCTGGTGATGTGGTCCACGTGCACGGTGGCGCCGGTGCGGCGCGCCGCCTCCAGCAGCTCGTGGATCGCTTCGGCGTCCGTGCCCGGAGGGATCGTGTCCGAGTAGCGGATGTGGGAGAAGACCGGCGCATGATAGCGCGCCGCGGCCGCCGCCATCGCCATCACTTCCTGCCCGTCCATCCCCGGCGTGTACTCGGGACTCATCGCGACGCCGAGCGCCCCCGCCGCCAGGGAGCTGTCGGCGAGCGCCACCAGCCGCCGCAGCTGCTCCTCGGTCGCCGCCCGATACGGACTGATCCCGAGCCGCGTCCTCGCGCTCGGGTCGGAGAACGCGCCGCCGTAGTTGACCGGCCAGCGCGACTCGCCGAGGCCGCGATACCACCCCGCCACGTCGGCCGCCGCCCCGTGCATCGCCAGGTTCGTGGTGACGCCGTCCGCCAGCTTGAACCAGATGCCGTAGGCGTTCGGCGTGTAGGAGAGCACGTCGATGAACCCCGGCGCGACCACCTGCCCCGCCGCGTCCACGACCTCCCGGCCCGCCAGCGCCGTGTCCGCGATCGCGGCGATCGTCCCGCCCCGTATTCCTACCCACAGCCCCGGCTGATCGCGGTTGGTCTCGGGGTCCATCACGTGGGCGTTCTTGATGACGAGGTCGAAAGGCAGGGGGTAGGGGTTAGGGGTTAGGGTGTGCTGCATCGGCGCGCTCGGACCCGCATGGCGTGCGCTCTCGCCACGCGCCCAGAGCCCTGACAGAAGCAGCGGCAGCGCTAGGAAAAAGTACGGAGAGCGAGGCATTCTCATTCGCGATAAGTTATATCCGAGATGCCGGCCGCGAAGCCCGCCGGTGCCCTTCAGGGGCGCCGCATCGTGATCACGCGTCCTGCCGAGAAGGCGCGCCGCCTCGCCGAACGACTGCGGTCACTCGGCGCGGTACCGATCGAGTTCCCGACGGTCCGCATCGAGCCCGCGGAGGCCGGCCCGCTGGACGCAGCGTTGCGCGCGCTCGACAGCTTCGACTGGATCGTCTTCACCAGCGCCAACGGCGTCGACGCGGTCTTCGCGCGCCTTGCAGCCGCCGGCAAGGACGCACGAGACGTCCGCGGGCGCAAGGTGGCGGCGATCGGGCCGGTGACGGCGCGGGCCTTGAAGGAACACGACGTCACGCCGTCCCTGGTGCCGAAGGAGTACGTCGCCGAGGCGATCCTCGAGTCGCTGGGCGAGGTGCGCGGGAAGCGGTTCCTGCTGCCGCGCGCCGACATCGCCCGCGAGGCGCTCGCGGTGGGCCTCAAGCAGCGGGGCGCGGTCGTGACCGAAGTCGCGGCGTATCGCACGGTCGGCGTGAGCGGTCCGCCGCCCGATCTGTCCGGCGCAGACGCCGTCACCTTTACCAGCTCGTCCACCGTGCGCCACTTTCTCGCGTCGGGGGCGGCGGTCGGAACGGCGAAGGTGGTGTGCATCGGGCCGGTCACCGCCGCGACCGCCCGCGAGTTGGGACTCACCGTGGATGCCGTAGCCGACGCATACACCGAGGACGGCCTGATCCAGGCCCTCGAAGGAGTGCTGAGCCCGTGACGCAATTCCCCGTCGTGCGGATGCGGCGCCTCCGGCGCACGCCGACCCTGCGCGCCCTCGTACGTGAGACGAGCCTGGCGGCCAGCGACTTCATCTACCCGCTGTTCGTCACCGCCGAGAAGAACAAGCGCAAGGAGATCACGAGCATGCCCGGCGTCGCCCAGCTGTCGGTGGACGGCGTGCTCCAGAAGGAGATCGAGTCGGTCGTCCAGCTGGGCATCCGCTCGGTGCTCCTCTTTGGCATCCCGGCGACGAAGGACGCGACGGCGACGCAGAGCTACGCGGTGGATGCGCCGGTTCAAAAGGCCATCAAGCTGATCAAGCAGACGGCGCCGGACCTGGCGGTGATGACCGACGTCTGCCTGTGCGAGTACACCGACCACGGGCACTGCGGGATCATCAAGAACGGCGCGGTGGACAACGATTCGACGCTCGGGATCCTGGGGAAGGTGGTCGTGAGCCATGCCGGGGCCGGCGCCGACGTCGTCGCGCCGAGCGGGATGATGGACGGGATGGTCGGCGCGATCCGGAAGGCGCTGGACGGTGCCGGCTTCGCCGAGACGGCGGTGCTGAGCTACGCGGTGAAGTACGCGAGCGCGTTCTACGGCCCGTTCCGCGAGGCGGCGGAGAGCCCGCCCTCCTTCGGCGACCGGAAGAGCCACCAGATGGACCCCGCCAACGTCCGCGAGGCGCTGCGCGAGTGCGCGCTCGACATCGAGGAAGGCGCGGACGCGCTGATGGTGAAACCGGGCCTGCCCTACCTCGACGTGCTGCGCGCCGTGCGCGAGACGTACGACCTGCCGCTCGCCTCGTACAACGTGAGCGGCGAATACGCGATGGTGAAGGCGGCCGCGAAGAACGGCTGGATCGACGAGCGCGCCGCGGTGCTGGAGCTGCTGCGCTCCTTCCGCCGCGCCGGCGCCGACCTGATCCTCACCTACCACGCGAAGGACGCCGCCGCGTGGCTGAGAGAGACGCCGGGCGATGCCTGAGCCGAGGTTCCTCGCGGCCTGCCGGCGCCAGCCGACCGACGTCACGCCGGTCTGGTTCATGCGGCAGGCGGGCCGCTACATGCCCGAGTACCGGGCGGCGCGCGCGCAGCAGTCCATCCTGGAGATCTGCCACCGGCCCAAGCTGGTCGCCCAGATCAGCCTCCAGCCGGTGGAGCGGCTGGGCGTGGACGCCGCCATCGTCTTCGCCGACATCCTGCTGCCGTTCGAGCCGCTGGGACTGGGGCTGTCGTACGCCGCGGGCGAGGGGCCCAAGATCTGGCGCCCGATCCGGCGGCCGGCGGACGTAGACAAGCTCGAGAGCGTGGATCCGGCGCAGCACCTCGCCTACGCGATCGAAGGCGTGCGCCAGACCAAGCAGGCGCTGGCGGCCCGCTTCCCCGGCGTGCCGCTCATCGGCTTCGCCGGCGCCCCGTTCACCCTCGCCAGCTACGCCATCGAGGGCGGCACGTCGAAGTCCTTCACCACGACGAAGCAGTTCATGTTCGAGCAGCCGAAGGCATGGCATGCGCTGATGGAGCGGCTCTCCACGCTGGTGGGGCGGTTCCTCGCGCTGCAGGCGCAGGCCGGCGCGGATGCGCTCCAGCTCTTCGACAGTTGGGTCGGGTGCCTCTCGGTGGGCGACTACCGCGAGTACGTCCTCCCGCACTCGAAGCGCGCGCTCGAGCTGGCGGCGTCGAGCGGCGTGCCGATCATCCACTTCGGCACCGACACGGCGACGCTGCTCGAGCCGATGTGCGAGGCGGGCGGCGACGTCATCGGCGTGGACTGGCGGATCCCGCTCGACGAGGCGTGGGCCCGCATCGGCGACCGCGCGATCCAGGGGAACCTCGATCCGGCCGTGCTGCTGGGCCCCAAGGCCGAGATCGAGCGCCGCGTGCGCGACGTGCTGCGGCGCGCCGGCAAGCGGCCGGGCCACATCTTCAACCTCGGCCACGGCATCCTCCCGGGCACGCCGGTCGAGAGCGTGAAGGCGGTCGTGGACATGGTGCACGGGGCGACGTGACGACCCGCAAGTCGGAAGAGCTGTTCCGCGCCGCGCAGGCGCTGCTGCCCGGCGGGGTGGACAGCCCGGTGCGCGCGTTCAAGAGCGTGGGCGGCACGCCGCGGTTCATCGCGCGCGGCGAGGGCCCCTTCCTCGTGGACGCGGACCGCAACCGGCTGGTGGACTTCGTCCTCGCCTGGGGGCCGCTGATCCTCGGCCACGCCCACCCCGAGGTGGTGAAGGCCGTGGGCGCGGCGCTCGCGAAGGGCACCGCCTTCGGCGCGCCGACCGAAGCCGAGTCGGAGCTGGCCAAGCGCGTGATGAAGGCGTTCCCCTCGATCGAGCTGGTCCGGTTCGTCAACTCGGGCACCGAGGCGACGATGAGCGCGCTCCGGCTCGCCCGCGCGTTCACGAGCCGGGCGAAGCTCGTGAAGTTCGACGGCTGCTATCACGGCCACGCCGACGCGCTCCTGGTCAAGGCGGGCTCGGGGGTCGCGACGCTGTCGCTGCCCGATTCGCCGGGCGTGCCGGAGAGTGCGGCGAAGGACACCCTGGTCGCGCCGTACAACGACCTGGGGGCGGTGCAGCGGCTCTTCGAGGCCAACCGCGGCCGCATCGCCGCGATCATCGTCGAGCCGGTGGCGGGCAACATGGGCGTGGTGCCGCCCGCCGAAGGGTTCCTGCAGGGGCTGCGCGACCTGGCGACGGCCGAAGGCGCGGCGCTGATCTTCGACGAAGTGATGACCGGGTGGCGCGTGCACCCGGCCGGCGCGCAGGTGCTCTACGGCGTGAAGCCCGACCTCACCTGTCTCGGCAAGGTGATCGGCGGCGGGCTGCCGGTGGGCGCGTACGGCGGCCGGCGCGAGATGATGGAGATGATCGCGCCCGCGGGCCCGGTCTACCAGGCGGGCACGCTCTCGGGCAACCCGCTGGCGATGGCGGCGGGGATCGCGACGCTGGATGCGCTGGCGGTGGGCGGCGCCTGGCAGAAGGCCGCGGCGGTCGCCGCCGGCGCGGTGCAGGCGCTCGAGGCCGCCGCGCGCGCGTCCGGCGCGCCGCTGGTCGTGCAGCGCGTCGGGACGATGTTCACGCCGTTCTTCACCGACCGGCCGGTCACCGATTTCGCCGCCGCGAAGACGTCCGACACCCGGCTGCACGCGGCGTTCTTCCACACGATGCTGGAAGCGGGCGTCTACCTCCCACCGTCGCAGTTCGAAGCGGCCTTCACCTCCGCCGTGCACACCGCCGCCGAGATCGAGACGCTGGCCGCGGGTGCCGAGCGTGCGCTCACGGCCGCCGGATTTCCTCCCAAGCACGCGGCAGGACGCCGGTGACCCGGATCACGCACGTGAAGGTGGGGAGCCGCGCCAGCGCGCTCGCCCTGCGCCAGGCCGACATGGCCGTGGCCGCGCTGAAGCGCGCGCATCCCGGCGTCACTTTCGAGATCGTGCAGTTCACGACCAAGGGCGACCGCGACCTCGACCACTCGCTGCCCGAGATCGGGGGGAAGGGCGTGTTCACGGAGGAGCTGGAGCGCTCGCTCCTCGCGGGTGAGATCTCGGTCGCCGTGCACAGCCTGAAGGACCTGCCGACCGAGCAGAGCCCGGGCCTCGAAGTCGCGGCGGTCCTGGAGCGCGCGGACCCCGGGGACGTGCTGGTCTCCCGCTCGCACAGGCCGCTCGCCGACCTGCCGCCGTCGCCGGCCGTCGGGACGTCGAGCACACGGCGGGCGGCCCAGATCGCGTCGCTCCGCCCGGACGTGCGCCTGCTCGAGTTGCGGGGCAACGTGCCCACGCGCGTCAAGAAGGCGCTCGCCGCCGACGGCCCCTACGACGCGATCGTCCTCGCCGCCGCCGGCCTCGACCGGCTGGGCTTGTCGCCCGCGATCAGCGAGCGCTTCACGCCGGACCGACTGCTCCCCGCGCCGGGCCAGGGCGCCATCGCGCTCCAGTGCCGCGCCAACTCTCCGGTCGCAACGGTCGTGGCCACGGTCAACCACGAGGCCACCTGGGCCGCGGTCACGGCGGAGCGCGCGTTCCTGGCGGGGCTGGGGGGCGGGTGCGCCGCGCCGGTCGCGGCGTACGCGCGGCTCGACGGCGGCACGCTGGTGTTGCAGGGACTGGTGGCTTCGGGAGACGGGAAGCAGGTCCTGCGATTCGAGACGGCCGGAGCGCCATCGGCTGCGACTCAGCTCGGCCACGCGATGGCCACAGAGGCCCTCGCGGCGGGTGCCGCGGCGCTGATGCCAGCGCGCACCGTGCTCTGATGAATCCTCGCGCGTGGCAGCTCGCCATCTCCCTCGTCGCGGCGCTCATCGGCGGCACAGCGTGCCGCTCGGACGCGTCCCATGGGGCGTCGGCCCCCGATTCCACGCGCGCCAGCTCGCCGCCGCGGGAGTCTCCATGTTCCCAGTTCCTCCTGGCGCGGGCCGCGACGCAGCCGGCCGCGGACCTCCTCGCTCGCGCTCGCCGCGGCGGCACGACCGAACGCGAAACGACCGAGCTCTTCGGAACTCCGCTCAGCCGGGAGGCCAGCACCGTCACCAACATCCACAGCGGCGGGACGGACAGCCTCATCCAGCTCCACTACACCGGCCTGGACATCGGCTTCTACAAGATCATGCAGGACCGCCGCGAGCTGCTGCGCCTGGTCACGCTCACGGATTCCGCGTGCGTGCTCCTGCCAGGGCTCAGGGTGGGCGCTCCCGCACACGTGCTCGACCGGATCTTCGGTCGGGCCGCGTTCCGGCAGGTGCTGGTCAACGACAGCGTCGTCGTGCAGGTCGATCTGGTGGGAGGGGAAGTGCCTGATTATCTGGACTTCGTCCTCGTGCGAGACACCATCCGCGTCATCGAGTGGCGCTTCGGCCTGGACTGAGATCCGCGCCGCGGCGCCCCACCCGCGGCGGCCGTCGCACGGCCATCATCCTCCATCGTCCGGTGCTGACGTAGTCCTTTCGTGCGAGACAATCCTCCCGTGTGAGCGATATCGCGCCGGCAGGCTCCGCCCTAGCTTGCAGTCACACAGATCGCCGTCGTGTCATCACGCGAGAGGGGCGCCGTATGCGCAGAGCAGCCTGGATGGCCGTGCCGCTGTTGGGGGCGCTGATCGCCCTGCCGACGCGGGCGTCGGCACAGATGAACATCAGCGTCAGATTCGGCACTCGACTGGGGCCCGAGATCGGGGTCTATGGCTACTCGCCGGAACGGTACGGCGATTGGCACAACAACTACCAGCGGTGGACGCCGGTGACGCTGTACGACATCAACGGCCACTACTACCGCAATTCGGTTCGCGGCGCACGAGCGGTGCAGGTCTACTCGTACAACAACGAATTCTTCCTGCCGCCACAGGATCGAGGGTGGGCGAATCGCGGCGACCGGCGCTTCAACTATAATCGGCGGCCCGGTGAGGCGGACTATGGTCGGGCGCGTCCGTACTCGCCCGTCCACGTCGACCCGCGACTCGGCGATGAGATCGGCGTGTTCAACTACTCGCCAGAGCGCGCGGGGGATTGGCGCCGCAACTACAGGCGCTGGACGCCCGTCACCGCGTACGAGGTCAATGGTCATTACTATCAGAACAAAGGCGCCGGCGCGCGTCCCGTGTCGATGTACCGCTACCGGAACGAGTACTTCCTGCCGCCGACCGACCGGGCGTTCGCCGGCCGCGACAGGCGGTTCAACTACAACAATCAGCCCAACGATCAGGACCGGAGTCGAGTGCGGGATCGGCCGTAACGGCCGGCTCGTCGCCTGAGACTCGAAGACCCCGCCGATCGCAGGATCGGCGGGGTCTTCGTCGTCACGCGGCGCACGGTGCCACCGCAGACGCGCGCGCGCCGGTGGACGCACGGGCGCGCCGTAACCGGGCGCCGGGACGCTACGGCGCGTGAAGCACGGGCGCCCCGGCCGGCGTGAGGATCGTGTCTGCCACCGCCTGCGCGCTCGTCACGCAGTCGTTGAGGGCGATGCCCCGGTAACCGTTCCCCAGCACGAACAACCCGGGCAGCTTCTCCAGCTCGCGCGCGATGCGCGCGAGCCGCTCGCCGTGCCCGACGGTGTACTGCGGGATCGCCCTCGGCCAGCGGATGATCCGCACCATCTCAGGCGGGCCCTTGAGCCCCATCGTCCGATCCAGCTCGCCGAGGACGATGCTCAGCAGCTGGTCGTCCGGCAGGTCCATGATCCCTGGGTCTCCCGGCCCGCCGAGCAGGACCCTGAGCAGCGCGCGTCCCGGCGGCGCGCGATGCGCGAAGGTCGTCGAGGACCAGAGGCAGCCGAGCATCCGCAGCGGCTCCCGCGGCGGCATGAGGAAGCCGAAGCCGTCCAGCCGGCGCTCGAGGTCGGAGGTCGCGAACCCCAGCGCCGCGACGACGGCCGGCGCCGGCGGGATCTCCGCCAGCACCTCCGACAGCGCGGCACTCGATCCGGCCACGAGACGCGAGGCGCTCCACGGCTCCGTGGCCACGGCCACGACGTCGCTGAGCTCCGAGGAGCCGTCGGCGAACTCGACGCGCCATCCGGCGCCCGCGCGCCGAACCGCCGCGGCGGGGCGGTTCCCTACGAACCGGTCGCCCAGAAACTCGGCCAGCGCACGGCCGAAGCAGGACATCCCGCCCACGAACGACGTGAGCCGTCCGCCGGGGCCCGCCGGGCCGCCGCCGTTCGAGCCCGCCCGGCGACGTGCGATCAGGGCGCGCACCAAGCTTCCGTATTCCCGCTCGAACGCGGCCAGCCGCGGGAACGCCGAGGGCATGCTGATCGCCTCGGCCTGCCCGGCGTACACGCCCCGCACCATGGCGCCCACCAGCGTCTCGGCCGCTTCGGCGCCCAGCCGCCGGCGGGCGAACGACGCGACCGATTCGTCCCCGTTCCCCGCAGGAGCGCGGAACGGCTCGCCCAGCACGGCGAGGCGCCCGCGCAGGCTCAGGATGCCGCTCGCCAGGAAGGAGACCGGGTTGGTCGGCACCGGCCGCAGGGCGCCGCGCACGTAGAGGTAGCGCTTCTTCGCCGCGTCCGACGCCGGGAGCAGCCGGTCCGCGATCCCCAGGTCCCGCGTGAGGGCCAGCGTCGCGGGCGCGCTGTCGAGGAACCCCTCGGGCCCGCGCTCGATGAGGTATCCGTCCTTCACCTCCGTCCACGCCTTCCCGCCGGGGCGGTCCTGCGCCTCGAAGACGGTGACGTTCGCGCCGCGCACCGCCAGCTCGCGGCCGAGCACGAGGCCCGACGGTCCGCCGCCGACGACGATCACGCGCTTCACAGCGCGGCCTCCACCACGTCGGCCAGGGCATCCAGGAAGGGCGGGTCGAGGTTCAGCGACTCGGCGCGCCGGAAGTTCGCGATGCCCGCCTCGCGCGCCTCCTCCGCGAACATGACGTCGATCTCGTACAGCGTTTCGATGTGGTCGGAAACGAACGCGATCGGCGCGACGAGCACGTCCTGGCGCCCCTCGCTCCCCAGCTCCCTGATCACGTCGCCGGTCTGCGGCCCCAGCCAGGCCACGGGCCCCGTCTGGCTCTGGTAGGCCAGGATGCAGCGCGGCTTCGGCTCCCGGAGACGCGCCATCACGCCGCGGAATGTCACCTCGATCTGCTGGGGATAGGGATCCCCCTCGCTCACGAAGCTCATCGGCAGGCTGTGCGCGCTCATCAGCACGACCGCGTCGCGGCGCCGCTCGCCCGTCCAGCCGGCCAGCCCCCGCTCCACGTGCGCCGTGAGCACGTCGAGGTAGCTCGGCCGCTCGGACCAGCGGTCGATGGTCGTGAAGTCGAACGCGCCCTCGAGGCCGGTCCGCTTCAGCGCCCGATCCAGCTCGCGCAGGCTCGAGCCGGTCGTCGCCACCGAGTACTGGGGATAGAGCGTGAGCACTACCGCGCGCCTGATGCCGTCCCGCAGCATCGCGCGCAACGCATCGTCGGAGGTCGGCGGCGCGTAACGGAAAGCGATGTACGGCTTGAAGGGCGCCAGGTCCGGACGCCGCGCGTTCATCCGCTGCGCCAGCCCCTCGCCCTGCCCCGTCGTGTACCTGAGGATCGGCGAGCCGCCGCCGATCGCGGCGTACCAGCCCGTGACCTTGGAGAGCCGCGCCCGCACGACGATCCGCGACAGCAGCCACTGCCCGATCGGGCCTCCGGGCAGGCGGACGATCTCGCGGTCGGCGAAGAGGGCGTCCAGGAACGGGCGGATGGACGCCAGATCGGCGGGCCCGCCCAGGTTGAGGAGGACCAACCCGGTCGGACCGGTGGCACTCGTGGCGGAGCCGGATCGTGCGGGCGGCGCATCGGAAGTGTCGTGCCCGATGCGGCGCCCGTCCGGCGCGTTACTCATACGGTGCGGCTGAAGCGCGGCTTGGCGGACTGCTGCGCCGCCGCCAGGTAGCGGTCGAAGCACATCGCCAGATTGCGTACGAACAGCTGGCCCAGCGGCGTGACGCTGATCCGCTCCGGCGTGATCTCCGCCATCCCCTCCGCCGCCAGCGCGGACAAGTCCCGCAGCTCGGGAGCGAAGTACCGGTGGAACGAGACGCCGTAGCGATTCTCGAGCGCCGCCGTGTCCACCGTGAACGCGCACATCAGCGACTGGATCACGTCGGAGCGCAGCCGGTCGTCCGCGCTCAGCGCGTAGCCGCGCTCGACCGGCAGCCGGCCGGCGTCGAGATCGGCGTAGTAGTCCGACAGCTTCTTGTGGTTCTGCACGTACGCGCCGCTCACCTGCCCGATGGCCGACACGCCGAGACCGATCATGTCGGGCGCGTCCTGCACCGAGTAGCCCATGAAGTTGCGCTTGAGGCGGCCCTGGTCGAGCGCGACGGACAGCTCGTCGTCCGGCTTCGAAAAGTGGTCCATCCCGATCGCGCGGTAGCCGGCGGCGAGCAGCTTCTCCCGCGCCAGGAGGAGCAGCGCGATCTTCGCGTCGCCCACCGGCAGGACCTCCTCGCCGAGCCGCTTCTGGTTCCCCTTGAGCCAGGGGAGGAACGCGAACGAGTAGATCGCCAGGCGGTCGGGCGAGAGCGCGATGACGGAATCCAGCGTCGCGCCGAAGCTCGCGAGCGTCTGGTGCGGCAGACCGTAGATCAGGTCGATGTTGATGCCGCGGAAGCCGAGCCGCTGCGCCTCCTCGATCGTCGCGGCGGTGACGGCCGGGGGCTGCACGCGGCCGATGGACTCCTGCGTCTCGGGGTTCAGGTCCTGCACGCCCAGGGAGAGCCGGTTGAAGCCTCGCGACCGGAGCGCCTGGAGCTGCTCGGCCGTGGTGACCCGCGGGTCCACCTCGATCGCGATCTCGGCGCCGGGCGCGAAGGTGAAGAAGTGCTCGACCTGATCGAGGAGCGCGTGGATCTCCGGCACGCTGAGGTAGGTCGGCGTCCCGCCGCCCCAGTGGTACTGCGCCACGGTGCGGCGATGCGGCAGCGCCCCGGCGACCAGCTCGATCTCGCGGAAAAGGTGCGCCAGATACGGCTCCGTCACCCGCGCGCCCAGCGGCGACGCGATGACGTGGCACGCGCAGAAGTTGCAGCGCTCGGCGCAGAACGGGATGTGCGTGTAGACGGACAGCGGCGTGAGCGCGCGGGCGTCGGCATCGGCCAGACGCTTGCCGTACGCGTCGGCCGTGAACGAGGCATTGAACTCGATCGCCGTCGGATAGGAGGTGTAGCGGGGCCCCGGCCTGTCGTAGTGCGCTACCAGCTCCGGCGTCACCCGGGGCGGAGCAACTGTCACTGGGGGATCGCCTCCGGGCGCCGGGGGGCGGAGGGCTCGGCCGCGGCGGGCCGCTTCGACTCCTCTTCCTCCAGCCTCGCGCCGACGGCCGACAGGAAGGTGTGCGCCGCCTCGACCCCGTGTTCGGCCGCGACCTTGCGCATCCCCACCATCGGCAGGTGCGCGAGCCGCTCCACCAGCGAGGCCGCCCAGCGCTCGATCCGCTCGCGCTCGTCCTCGTTCCAGCGCCCCTCTTCGGACGAGAAGAGGCGGGCCAGCCCCTCGTCCAGCGTGTGCTGCGCCCGGCGCCGCCACGCCGCCAGCACCGGCGCCAGGGTCTTCTCGAGCATCGAGCTGCGGAACTCCGCCATCTCTTCGTCCAGCACGACGTGCGCCGCCGCGATCTCCGCATCGAGCTTGCGGCGGTTCTCTTCGCCCTGCGCCCGGAGATCGTCCATCCCGTAGTAGCGGAAGCCGAGCGAGCGTGCCGTGTCGCGGTCCACGTTGGCCGGCACGCCGAGGTCGATCACGACGGGCAGCGCCGCCGCGCCCGCGGCCGCGGCCTTGACCCGCTCCAGCGCGGCTCGCGTGAACAGCGGCGCGCTCACCGACACCGCGGTGATCAGCGCGCCCATCTTCGGGGGATCGCCCAGGAACCGATCCAGCGCCGTCGCGCGGCCGCCGCTCAGCGACGCCAGCGCCTCCGCCCGGGCCAGCGTGCGGTTGGTGAACAGCAGCTCCAGCCCGTGCCGCTTCTGCAACCGGTCCGCCGCCTCCTCCGCCATCTCCCCCGCGCCCACCACCGCCACCGTGCTGCCGGCCGGCAGGTCGCCCGCCACCTCGAGCGCCAGCGACATCATCGAGACCGGCCGCGCCGTGAGCGCGGTCTCACGCCGCACCCGCTTCGCCGCGCGCAGCGCCGCCTCGAACAGCAGGTGGAGCCGCGGACCGACCACGCCCAGCTCGCTCGAGCGACGGTACGCTTCGCGCACCTGCCCCACGACCTGTGTCTCGCCCGGGTTCATCGAATCGAGCGACGCCGCCACCTCGAAGACGTGCCGCGCCGCGCTCTCGCCCGTGAGCTGGTAGCACTGCGCCGCCTCGACCGGCAGCTCGCGCTGGATCGCCGCGAAGCAATCCTCGCTCTCGGCGTCGTCCGCCGGGACGAAGACCCATTCGACGCGGTTGCAGGTCTGGAGATAAACCGACTCCTCGAAGCCGAACTTCTCGTGCATCCGGCGGATGGTTTCGCCGAGCGGCGCGCCGAGGGCCGAGCGCGCGATCGCGCTCTGGTCCGCTGTGCGGTAGGATAGGCCAAGCAATCCGAGTCGTTGCATCCGGTTTCCGAATCTTCCCAATGCGCATCAGTTATGCCATTAGGAATCTTCGTATCGTGATATCCGGGCTACTACGGACACAAGATGACCAACGCGCGGCTTCGCGTGGGATTCTGAAGCGCAGAGCGGGTCGGCATGGCTCGCGTCGTAGGTCTCAAGTCGTTGGTATTTCTTGGCTTTGGCATCACGCTCCAGGCGCGCACTGGGTGCGATGCTCCGCCTACGGATTGTTGGACCGAAACGATGATTGAACCGCGGTCACTCCGCAGTTGAGGCAGGATTGGACACGGCGATGACCCCGATTCGGGGCGCCACGAAACATGACCGCGAGGACCGGCCTAGCGGACCGCCGCGTACAGGTAGACGTCCACTGTCTTGCCTTCCTTCGTGGCCGCCTTCCTCAGGACGGCCTCGCAGGCGTAGCCCGCCTTCTCAAGCACCCGCATCGAAGCGCCGTTGAAGGCGAAGACGTGGGCGTAGAGTCGGCACAGGTCGAAAGCGGAGAAGGCGTGCGCGGTCACCGCGCGCACGGCCGCGCTCGCGATCCCCTTCCCCCAGTGCGCTTCGCCGAGCCAGAAGCCGATCTCGGCGGACCGCCGATATACATCCTCTCTGGGGTGGAAGCCGATCCCACCTGCCGCCGCGTCGCCAATCGCGATCGCAAAATCGGTCGGCGGCTCCTTCGGCCCCGCGAGCGCGATCCAGCGCCCCGCGTCTTCGAGCGTGTACGGGCTCGGGAAGCCGTCGCGCAGGTTGAGCCAGATCTTGCGGTTGTTCGCGTGACGGGCCAGGGACTCCTCGTCGCCGTGGCGCCAGGGGCGGACGAGGGCCCCCGCGACCTGGAGATCGAGCGGCATCACAGGCTGCTCCGCCGCGCCGTGCACTCGGGACAGCTGCAGATCGCGAGCAGGTACTCCCAGGGGTAGATGCCGGTGGTGTGGCCGTCGCTCCACGAGAAATGCACCGCGTACCCTCCGACCAGCTTGAGCTCGAGTGCGCGCACGTCCGTGCTCACCGTCGCCGGATCGAGGATCGGCCGCCCGCTCATCTCCTCCTGACAACTTGCGCACCGGCAGGCCAGTCGCAAGTCGCGCGCGGGATAGTCGGCCGTGTGGCCGTTCTCCTCCCACTCGATCCGGATCCGCGCGCCGTCATCCATCCGGCGGATCGCGTAAGGGACCGGCATCTGCTTCATGAGTGAGAAGGGTTAGGGGTGAGGGGTGAGGGGTTAGGGGTTAGGGAACGAGCCCCGCTCCGGATCAACGGCGCCAGCACGCGCCACACGTTGTCGGCCACGATGCGCTCGCCCGCCACGTTGGGGTGGATGCCGTCGCCCTGGTTGAGCGAGTCCACGCCGCCCACACCGGCCAGCAGGAAGGGAATCAGGGCCAGATGCTCCCGCGCCGCGACTTGGCGGAAGATCGCCCGGAAGCGCGCCGTGTAGCGCGCGCCGAGGTTGGGCGGCGCCTCCATCCCCGCCAGCACGATGCGGATCCCGGGAACCGCCGCGCGGGCGCGACGCACGAGGGCCTCGAGGTTGGCGCGCGTCGTGTCCACGTCGAGACCGCGCAGGCCGTCGTTCGCGCCCGTCTCGAGCACCAGGATCGCGGGCGCGTCCTTGAGCACCCAGTCGAGCCGGCGCAGCGCGCCGGCGCTCGTCTCGCCGCTCACTCCCGCGTTCACCGCCCGCCAGGGCAGGTGTTGGACGTCGAGCTTGCGCTGAATGAGGGCCGGGAACGCCTGCGACGCTTCGAGGCCCAGGCCGGCCGTGAGACTCGTGCCGAGGAAGACGATCTCGCGCGGCCGGCCCTGCGGCGCCGCCAAGACAACAGAAGCTGCCGCGACTATCATTCGCCCCATGCTCGAAGCCAGGAACCTCACCAAGACGTACCTCTCGGGCGGCCGCCCGCTCGTGGTCCTCAAGGAAGTTAGCCTGGCGGTCGAGGCGGGAGGATTCCTCGCCATCGTCGGCCCGTCCGGGTGCGGCAAGACCACGCTGCTCGGCCTGCTCGCGGGTCTCGACCTGCCGAGCGGCGGCTCGGTCGCGCTCGACGGCACCGATCTCTCCGCCCTGTCGGAGGACGGCCGCGCGCGGCTCCGAGGCGAGAAGATCGGGTTCGTCTTCCAGACCTTTCAGCTGATTCCGACGCTCACGGCGCAGGAAAACGTGGAAGTGCCCATGGAACTGGCGGGCACGGCCAGGACGCACGGACGCACGGACGCACGGACGCACGGGGATGGCGGCTACCGGGAGATCGCGCGGCGGGCGCGCGAGCTCCTCGCGCGGGTCGGTCTGGCGGGGCGCGAGCACCACTACCCCGCGCAGCTCTCCGGCGGCGAGCAGCAGCGGGTCGCGATCGCGCGGGCGTTCGCCAACCGGCCGAGCCTGCTGCTGGCCGACGAGCCGACGGGGAACCTCGACGCCGACACCGGCGCGCGGATCATCGAGCTGCTGGTCGAGCTGAACCGCGAGTCGGGCACGACCATCGTGCTGGCCACGCACGACGCGGAGCTGGCGGCCCGGGCCAAGCGCACGCTGCGCCTGCTCAACGGCGCCGTGGTGTCGGGCGGCGCGGCCGTGAGGGCGTGAGCCGCATCGGCGTCGTCCTGCGGCTGGCGTGGCGCGAGAGTCGCGCCTCGCGGCGGCGCCTCCTCCTCTTCGGCTCCGCCATCTCGATCGGCGTCGCGACGCTGGTGGCGGTCGCGTCGTTCACGGTCAACCTCCAGGAGTCGGTCCACCGCCAGGCGCGCGAGCTGCTCGGCGCCGACCTCGTCCTCACCAGCAACCGGCCGTTCACGCCGCCGATCGAGGCGCTGCTGGACTCGCTCCGCGGCCAGGGGATCGGCGTGGCGCGCCGGACCGAGCTCGCCTCGATGGCGTTCGTCCGGAAGCGCGAGGGGACGCGGCTGGTGGACGTGCGCGCCGTGGGCGGCGGCTTCCCCTTCTACGGCCGCGTTGCGACGAGCCCCGCGGGGCGCTGGACGGCGCTCGACACGGGACACGTCGCGATCGTGGACACGACGCTCCTGGTGCAGCTCGGCGCGCAGATCGGCGACACGCTCGAGCTCGGGCGGCGCAGCTTCCCCATCGCGGGCGTCACCTCCGAGGTCCCGGGCCGCGCCGGCGGGGGGAGCTTCGGGGGCTTCGTCCCCGCGGTGTACGTGCCGGTGGGCGACGTGGCGGGTACCGGCCTCATCGTGTTCGGGAGTCTCGCGACGTACCAGGTGCTGCTGCGGACGGACGGCGAACGGGGCGCGCGCCGGATCGACGGGAGCCACAAGGCGCTGTTCGAGCGGGAGAAGGTGCGGAGCCGCACCGCCGGCGATGCCGAGGACCAGCTCAACAACGCGCTCAGCCAGCTGTCGCGGTATCTCCAGTTCGTGGGCCTCATCGCCCTGCTGCTCGGCGGCATCGGCGTGGCGAGCGGCGTCGGCGCCTTCGTCGCGGGGAAGCTCGACACGATCGCCGTGCTGCGCTGCCTGGGGGCGAGCCGCCCACTCGTCTTCGCCGTCTATCTCACGCAGGCCACGATCCTCGGGCTCGTCTCCGCGGCGGGCGGTGCGGCGCTCGGCGTCGCCGTGCAGCTGCTGCTCCCGCAGCTGCTCAAGGGCGTCCTGCCAGTGGACGTGAGCGTCACGCTCGTCCCCTCCGCGGTCTTCTCCGGCCTCGGCATCGGCGTGGCGGTCGCGCTCCTGTTCGCGCTGCGGCCCCTGCTCGCGGTGCGCCTGGTGGCGCCGCTCGCGGCCCTGCGGCGTCCGTACGAAGGGGAGGCCAGCGTGGAGCCCCGCGATCCCCTGCGACTGGCGGCCTTCGGCGCGCTCGCCATCGGGGTCTTCGCCCTGGCGATGTCGCAGGCCGACCGACCGCGCGTGGGAGTGGGGTTCGCCGTGGCCATCGCGCTCGCGATCGGCATCCTCGAGCTGGCGGCGCGCCTCGCGATCTGGCTGGCCCGGCGGGGCAGCCACCTCGCCACCGCCGCCGCACGCTGGCCGTACGTGATCCGGCAGGGCATCGCCAACCTCCACCGCCCGCGCAACCAGACGCGCACCGTCGTGGTCGCGCTCGGCTTCGGGGTCGCCCTCCTCGCCACGCTCTACCTCGTGCAGGCCAACCTGCTCGGCCAGATCCAGTTCACGATGCTGAAGACCGCGGGACGGCCCAACCTCGCCTTCCTCGACGTGCAGGCCGACCAGGAGAGCGGCGTCGCGGGACTCGTGGCGGCGTCGGGCCACCCCGTCCTCCAGCAGGTGCCGATCGTCCCGATGCGGATCGGCGCGATCAACGGCCGGTCGGCGGATTCCATCATGCGCGACCCGGCCGAGCGGCGCGGCGGGTGGCCGCTGCGGCGCGAGTACCGCTCGACCTTCCGTGACACGGCCACGACCAGCGAGCGGATCGTGGCGGGCGCGTGGTGGCACGGCCGCGGGGCCGGCCCGCCCTACCCCGTCTCGCTCTCGACCGACATCGCGCAGGAGCTGCGGATCAAGCTCGGCGACCGGATCGATTGGACCGTCCAGGGCGCCACCGTGCCGACCGTGGTCGTGGCGCTGCGCGCCGTGGATTGGGCGCGGATGGAGCCCAACTTCTTCGCCGTCTTCAGCAGCGCCGCCCTGGAGCACGCGCCGCGCTCGTCCGTCGTGCTGACGCGGGTGGACGACGCCGGGGCGCGCGGCCGGCTCGAGCGCGCGGTCTCGGAGCAGTACCCGAACGTCACCGGCCTCGACGTCGCGCTGCTCGAGTCCACCGTCGAACGGGTGCTGAGCCGCATCTCGCTCGCCATCCGCTTCATGGCGGCGTTCAGCCTCGCCACCGGGGCGCTGGTCCTGCTCGGCGCCGTGACGGCGGGCCGCCTGGAACGCATCCGCGAGGGCGCGCTGCTCAAGACCCTCGGCGCGACGCGCCGCCAGCTCACGCGCATCCTCCTCGCCGAGTACACGTCGCTCGGCCTGCTCGCGGGGCTGGTGGGGATCGGCCTGGCGGCCGCGGGCGGCTGGGCGATGGTGCATTGGGTGTTCGACCTGACGTTCGCGCTTCCGGCGCTGCCGCTGCTGGGCGTGCTCGCCATCACGGCGGCGCTGGTCGCCGTCGTGGGGATCGCCGCCAGTCGGGAGGTGTTTCGCAGGACGGCGATGGAAGTGTTGCGAGAGCCGTGAAAAACAGGGGTTAGGGGTTAGGGGTTAGGGGTTGGCAGCGAGAAGGCGCCGCGGAACCGGCGCCTTTGTGCTCTTACAACCCTAACCCCTAACCCCTAACCCCTAATCCCTAGTCCCTATCCCGCCAGCCCCGGGAACCGGTAGTACACCTGCCCCGAGTCGTCGCTGTCTTCCTCGACGTAGCCGGCGATCGCCATCTCCCGCAGCTGCTTGTCCACTTCCTTGAAGCCGCGGCCCGTGGCGGCCACGGCCTCAGCGACCGTCAGCTGGCCCCCGTGCTCTTTCGCGGCGTGCACCAGCGCGACCTGGAACTCCTCCGTCGTGCGGGGCGAGATGCGCTTCAGAGGCACGCCAGAGCCGCCCGCGGCAAGCGCCGCCTGCCCAAGGGAGGCCACGAGCATCCGGTTGTTGGCGTCCTCGACCATGCCGGGGATGGTGAAGAGATCGAAGATCTGCCCCATCCCGAACAGGCCCCAGGTGAACAGCCAGAGGAACCCGGTACCGTACTTGCCGTTGTAGATCCGATGCAGCCCGCCCAGGCCGACGAGCCAGCCACACCAGAGCAGGTACGCGATCGTCTTGTCCTTCATCGTCCGGACAAGCTAGCCGCCGCTAGCTCGCCTCGGAACCCCGCTCCCTGCCCCAGCCCGTGAAGAGTTTGTACGCCAGGAACGCCAGACCGGCGATGAGCGCGATCTTGAGGACGAACATCACGAACCCGAACACCATCCCGAGCAGCGGCAGGAGCAGCAGCCCCAGCAGCTTCAGCGCTACCAGTCCGACGACGGCGGTGCCCGCCAGCAAAGAAACGGAACGCAACATGGACCCTCCCTGGAACCGTTGTCCCGACGAACACCCCTACGGGGGGAAGGGCCGGGGAGTTCCAGCGGGGTTCAGAGCTTCTCCTGCTCCGCCGCGGCGGTCCCCTATGCGGGCGAGCGGCGCCCCACCAGCCGGCGGATCGACGCCGCGAGGACCTGGAGATCCACCGGCTTGGCCAGCACGCGCGCGGCCGGCAGCGTCTTGGCGCGCGCCTCGTGCATCTGCTGCGGATCCCCCGAGAGGAAGAGCACGCGTTCGGCCAGCGCCGGGCGGTTCCTGCGGATCGCCTCGTAGAACTCGATGCCGTCCATCCGCGGCATCCGGATATCGAGAAGGATCGCGTCCACTGCGAGGAGGCGGAGCTGGGCCAGCGCGGCCACGCCGTCGGCGGCGTCCACGGCGGTGGCGCCGAGACGCGCCAGGTACTTCGTCAGCGGCCGGCGGATGGACTCCTCGTCGTCCACGACCAGGATGGTCAGGCCCGCCAGTCCCGCCGGGGCCTGCCCGTTCTCCGGCACAAGGGCGGCGCCGCGACGGGGCGCCGCCGGGAACCAGGCCACGAACCGAGCGCCCTCGCCCGGCGTGGAGCGGAGCTGGAGATCGCCGTCCGCCTCGCGCGCCAGCTGGCGCGACACGTACAGCCCGAGCCCCGTCCCGCGCGCCCCCTTGGTCGTGACGAACGGCTGGAAGATGCGCGCGGCGACCTCGCGGTCGATGCCGGGCCCGTTGTCCGTCACCGCGACGTGCACGCGGCCCTCGTGCTCCCAGCCTTCGAGAGTGACGCGCCGCGGCGTCGCCGCGCCGCGCACGGCATCCACGGCATTGGAGAGCAGGTTGACGAAGATCTGCTCCAGCCGGGCGGCGTCGCCCCGCACCCACGGCAGCGACGCGGCGACCCGGTTCTCGACGTGGATCTCGTCGACGCCGAATTGATAGGAGAGGAGGTCCAGCACCCGCGCCACCACGTCCGCGATGTCCTGGTCCGTCACCTCCGGCTCGCCCGGCCGCACGAAATGCAGCAGGCCGTTCAGGAGCTTCCCCGCCCGGCGCGCCTGCTGGAGGATCTGTTGCAGGTCGTCGCGCTCGACGGCCGTCACCGCCGGCTCGTCGATGCGCGACTCGGCCAGCGTCGAGATCGCCTGCAGCGGGTTGTTGACCTCGTGAGCGATCCCCGCGAGCAGCTCGCCGGTGGCGGCGAAGCGGCCCTGCCCCTCCGCGCGATCCCGCAGCACGGCCGTCATCGCGTTGAAGTGCTCGGCGAGGAGTCCCAGCTCGTCCCGGCGCTGCACCCGGAGCTGCACCGTCAGGTCTCCGGTCCCTACGCGGTCGAGGGCCGAGCTCAGGTCCGCGAGCGGGCGGGCGATCCGCCGCTGCAGCGTGAGCAGCGAGAGCGCCGACAGGAGGATGGCCACCACCACGAGCACGCCCGCGATCCAGGTCGCCTGCCGCGCGGCGCCGTCGAACGCCGCCTGCCGTGCGAGCAGGTCCTCCGTCCCGGCCCGCTGCGCCCGGCTGAAATCGTCGTTCACGGCCGCGTCGAGCGAGTCCACCGCGCGCATCCGGGCGCGCGCCTCGCTTAACGCTCCCAGCTGGGCGAACGCGATCACCTCCTGCACGCGGTTCTCCAGCTTCGTCAGATCTTCGTCGGCGCGGGAGAGGGCGGCTCGCATCGCGATCGGCACGCCGCCGTAGGGCCGCACGGCCACCCGGCCGCTCGCCGCCGCCAGCGCCACGCGCGCCCGGCGCAACGCCTCGGCGTCGCCCGGTGCCTCGGCCGCGACCACGCGCCGGGCATCGCGCACCGTGGCGGCGACCAGCTGCATGCGGTCGCGCAACGCGCCGAACAGGTAGGAGACCGGCTGCATGTGCTGCCGCAGCTCGGCCGCGCGGGGCAGCAGGCTCGCGGCCAGCATCAGCGACAGGCCCGAGATCGTCAGGATCGAGAGGGCGGACAGCGTCCCGAAGATGAAGCGCAGGCCGGGACCGCGGCCCGCAGTCGAGGAGGCTCCGGTGCCTCCGGTCACGGCCCGACCACCCGGTGCGGCTGGCCCCCGACGACGTGCGCCATCACCAGGCGCGGATGCGCGGCGGGCCCGAACGAGATGGGGCCCGTCACGCCCACGTAGGGCGGCCGGCTCGCGCCCAGCTCACGCAGGTACCGCCGGATGGCCGCCCGGCTCGGCCCCACGACGCGGACCGCATCCGCTATGAGCATCAGTGCGTCGTGGGTCATCGCGTCGACGGACTGGGGCGGCTCGCCCGCCACGCGCCGGTAGCGCTCGACGAAAGCGCGCGACAGCGAATCCGGCGCGTCCGGCATCCAGAACGCCACCGCATAGAGCGAGTCGGCCGCCGGGCCCGCGGCGCGCGTCAGCAGCGGGAGCACCAGTGCCCCGTCCCCAGCCACCACCGCGCGCGGGACGCCGCGCTCGCGCATCGCCCGAGCGATCGAACCCGCCTCGAGCTGGCGTCCAGCCACCACCACGACATCCGGGACGCCACGCGTCAGCGACGCCGCCACCAGGGTACGAAAGTCGCTCGTCTGGTCGACCGGCACACGGTCCAGCACCGCGACGCCGTGCTGCGCGAGCGCGGCCACGGCGCCGTCCCGCAACCCGGTCCCGTATTCGTCGTTCTCGTAGAAGATCGTCACGCGCGACGCCCGCAGCCCCTCCGCCACGAACGCCGCGATGAACGCACCTTCCACGGAGTCGTCCGGCGCGAGGTTGAACGTCCACGCTCCGGCGCTGTCGAGCAGCCGGCTGGTCGAATTGGGCGTGACCTGAACGATCCCCGCCTCGTTGTAGACCGGCGCCGCGGCCAGCGACGCCCGGCTGCCGCTGTGCCCGACGACGGCGACGATGCCCGGAACGGCCGCCAGTTGCTCCGCGCGCCGCACCTCTACGTCCGCCGGGTCCCCCGCCACCGCGCTGTCGTACACGATCGCCACGCTCGGGCCCTGACCCTGGCGGTGGAGGGCGATCTCCTCGCTCGCGACGGAGATCGCCGCTTGGACGTGGTAGGTGAATGCGAAGCCGATTGCTGCACGCCGATCACTGGTGTGGCATCCCGCCACAACCATCCCGGCGACGATCGATACCAGAAGAGAACGACCAACCCCTAGCAACCACATAGCTTGCGCCTCGGTTCCGGCGGCCTGGCACGCGAAGGGGGAGCGCGCCGTGCCGCAACTCGTGCCTGTGCCCACCACTGGACGGGCAAGGGCCGTGCCGCGCGGCGCCCGATACATGGTCTCAGGAAAACGCCGAGGGCGCGACCTGGATCGCGCCCTCGTGCAGCTCCCGGAGGGGGGGGCAGGTCAGCTTCGCGCTAGCGCGGCCAGAGCCAGCCGAACGTGCCGGCAGTCAGGCAGGCGTAGATCAACCCGCTCAGCGCCGTCTTGCAGGCGCTGGACCAGGTGCGCCCCCACCAGATGGCGTCGACGAACACGCCGAGGCCGTATCCCATGAACGACGCCGCGCCGACGATCTGGAAGACGCGCAGGTAGTCCGTCCCCCGGCTGACGGCATGGCTCGCCACGTACGCCGCGAAGAACGACACGACCAGATAGAGGACGAACGACTGGATGAGCGGCTTGCTCATGCTCCATTTCTGCGGCCGGCGCAGCAGCAGGATGCCGCTCGGGCCTTCCTCCGCCTTCTTCATCGCCGTCTGCGGATCGGCCGAGCCCATCATGTGCGGGAAGACGTACTGGCCGGGCGCCGGCAGGTTCAGTTTCCGCACGGCATCCCGGAACTGGTCCTCGCCAGGGATGACCTTCCAGTCCGCGTTCTCGTACTTGAACATCATCCAGACGATCGTGCTGCCGACCATCACGATGACGGCGGACAGGATGATCGGCAGCCACAGCATGGGGACCGTCACGTCGTGCATGGCGCGCTCCGGTGTGGGAGTAATCCGATGTCGTGACTCGGGATGCACAAAAGAGCTACCGCGCCGGCGGTTGCGCAAGAGAGGGCCGGGGGCGAAGCTTGGGCGGCCCCACCCTGGGAGCATCTGTGGAGCAGCGTGTCTGGCATCAGTTCTACGACACCGTCGTTGCGCCGAGCCTCGTGTACGAGCCGCTCGTCCTGCCGGAGCGGCTCGAGCGTTCGGCGGCGGCCTACCCCGACCAGTGCGCCATCGCCTTCCTCGGGACGCACCTGACCTATCGCCAGCTGAAGGACGACGTAGACCGGCTGGCGACGGCGCTCGCGGGGCTGGGCGTCCGGAAGGGGACGCGCGTGGCGATCCACCTGCCGAACATCCCGCAGACGGTGATCGGCTACTACGCGACGCTCGCGCTGGGCGGGACGGTGGTGATGACGAACCCGCTCCTGGTCGAGCGGGAGCTGGAGTATCAGTGGAACAACGCGGAATGCGAAGTCGCGATCACGGCCGACTTCCTGTACGCCTCGCGCGTGAAGCACATCCGGAACCGGCTGCCGATCAAGCAGTACGTCGTGGCGTCCATTCCCGAGTATCTGCGCTTCCCGCTGAAGCAGTTGGCGCCGCTGAAGCTGCGGCGGATGAAGCCGCCGAGCATCGCCCATGTGGAGCCGGGGCCGGACGTCCACCTGTTCCGGAAGCTGGTGCAGGCGACGGCGCCGGAGCCGCCCAAGATCGACGTCGGCCTCGACGACGTCGCCGCGCTCCAGTATACCGGCGGAACGACCGGCGTCTCGAAGGGGGCGATGCTGACGCACCGCAACCTCTCGAACAACGTCGCCCAGAGCCTCACCTGGATGCACACCGCCCACGGCTCGGAGATCGTGCTGGCCGCCCTGCCTTTGTTCCACGTGTTCGGGATGACGGCGTCCATGAACTACCCCATCGCGGCCGCGGCGACGATGGTGCTGATGCCGAACCCGCGCGACTTCCCCGCCCTGGTCAAGGCCGTCCTGAAGGAGCGGGTCACGCTGTTCATGGGCGTGCCGGCGATGTTCTCGGCGATCATCAACGCGCCGGGCATCGAGCACAAGGACGTCAGCTGCGTGCGGCTGTGCTTCTCGGGCTCGGCGCCGCTGCCGGTCACCGTGCTCGAGCGCTTCGAGAAGCTCACGGGCGCCACGATCGTCGAGGGGTTCGGCCTGACCGAGACCTCGCCCGTCACGCACGTCAATCCGCTCCAAGGGGTGCGGAAGCCGGGGAGCATCGGCATCCCCTTCCCCGACACCGACTCCAAGGTGGTGGACCTGGAGACCGGAACGCGCGAGCTGCCTCCGGGCGAGCCGGGGGAGCTGCTGATCAAGGGCCCGCAGGTCATGGCCGGCTACTGGAAGATGCCGCAGGAGACGGCCGCGGTGCTCAAGGACGGCTGGTTTTCCACCGGCGACATCGCCCAGATCGACAAGGACGGGTATCACTGGATCGTGGGGCGCAAGAAGGACATGATCCTCTGCTCCGGCTACAACGTCTATCCGGACGAGGTGGACGACGTGCTGATGAAGCACCCGGCGATACTGGAGGCCGCCACCATCGGGGTACCGCACGAGCGGCGCGGCGAGTCGGTGAAGTCGTTCGTGGTGCTGCGGCCGGGCGAGACGGCGACCGCCGAGCAGATCATCGCGTACTGCCGCAGCAACCTCGCCGCCTACAAGGTCCCGCGGCAGATCGAGTTCCGGACCAGCCTCCCCAAGAGCGGGCTCCTGAAAATCCTGCGCCGCGAGCTGCGCGAGCAGGAGCTGGCGCGCCTCAAGCAGCCAGGGCCGGTCGGGTAGCACCCCGCGCCGCCGAGCCGGTCGCCGCCTTGCCTCACGGGCGGCGACCGGCTTTTCTTCCCGGATCGTGCTCCACGACACACTGCGCCGCCCGCTCACCAGCCTGCGGCTCTCGCTCACCGACCGCTGCAACCTCCGGTGCCGCTACTGCATGCCGGAGGAGGAGTACGTCTGGCTGCCGCGCGCATCCATCCTCTCCTTCGAGGAGATCCAGCGGCTGGTGGGGATCTTCGCCGGGCTGGGGGTGAACAAGGTGCGGCTCACGGGGGGCGAGCCGCTGCTGAGGCACGACGTCCCGGCGCTGGTCGCGCTCCTGGCGCGGGAGACCCGCCTCGCCGACCTGGCCCTCACGACGAACGGGATGCTGCTGGCGGGCGCGGCCGCAGATCTCCGCGCCGCGGGGCTGCACCGCGTGACCGTCAGCCTGGATACGCTCAAGGCCGACCGGTTCGAGGCCTACACGCGGAGCACGCGGCACGGCGACGTGCTGGCGGGGATCGCGGCCGCGCGCGCCGCCGGATTCCAGCGGCTCAAGATCAACACGGTCGTCGTGCGCGGCTACAACGAGGACGAGCTGGCGGATCTAATCGAGTTCGGCCGCGCGAACGAGGCGGAGATCCGGTTCATCGAATACATGGACGTGGGCGGCGCCACCCGATGGTCCATGGACCAGGTGGTGTCGCGGGGCGCGATGCTCGATGCGCTCGCGGGGCGCTACGGCGTGCCGCAGCCGGTGGGCGCCGCCGCGGACGGCGCGGCGCCCGCCGAGGAGTTCGTTCTGCCGGACGGCACCCACTTCGGCATCATCGCCTCGACGACGGCGCCGTTCTGCCGCGCCTGCGACCGCAGCCGCATCACCGCCGACGGCACCTGGTACCTGTGCCTCTATGCCGAGCGCGGCATGAGCTTGCGGGACGCGCTGCGCTCGGGGGCTTCCGACGATGAGATCGCCCGGCAGATCGCCGCGACGTGGACCGGGAGGTTGGACCGGGGGGCGGAGCAGCGGCTGGAGGTCACGGCTCGTGGCGCCCTGTACCAGGTGGAGGCCCTGCGCAGGGATCCGCACAGGGAGATGCACACACGGGGAGGGTGAGACGTGAGGGGTGCGGGTGGCTTCTCACCCCTCACTTCATCTCAGTTCTCACCCAACGCTTCCCTCACAATCCTCTGCTGCTCGACCAGGTGCGCGCTGGGGTATCCCTCGGCCGACGACGCGCGTTCCGGCCGCCCCACGTAGCGCAGCGCGACGTCCCCCGCCCTGGTTCGCGGCGCCAGGTCGCGCAGGTGGTGGGCGATGTAGCGCCACGCCCCCTTGTTCCGCGGTTCCTCCTGCAGCCAGACCAGCTCCCGCAGGTTGGGGTACGCCGCGACCAGAGAGCGGAGGTCGTCCTTGGGCAGGGGGTAGAGCAGCTCGACGCGCCCGATGGCGGAGCGTCGAGATGCCTTGCGCTCCTCGGTGGCTGCCACGTCGTAGTACACTTTGCCCGAGCAGAGCACCAGGCGCTCGATCTCCTCGCGGCGCCCCGGCGCCCCCGGATCCTCGAGCACCTGGCGGAAGCAGCCGTCCGTGAGCTCGTCCAGGGCCGAGAGCGCGTGTGGATGGCGCAGCAGGCTCTTGGGGGTCATCACGACCAGCGGCCGCTGATCGGCCAGCCGCGCCTGGCGCCGGAGCAGGTGGAAGTACTGCGCCGGCGTGGTGGGATTCGCGATCCGGATGTTCCGCTCGCCGGCGAGCTGCAGGAAGCGCTCCACCCGCGCGCTCGAGTGCTCGGGGCCCTGCCCCTCGTAGCCGTGCGGCAGGAGCAGGACCAGGCGCAAGCGCTCCGCCCACTTCACTCGCCCCGACACGATGAACTGGTCGATGATGATCTGGGCGCCGTTCGCGAAGTCCCCGAACTGCGCCTCCCAGAGGACCAGGCACTCGGGCGCTTCGGCGCTGTACCCGTACTCGAAGCCCAGCGCCGCGAACTCGGAGAGCGGGCTGTTGTGCAGCTCCATCGGCGCCTGCGCACGCGCGAGGTGCTGGATCGGCACCCAGCGTGCGCCGCTCTTCGCGTCGTGCAGCACCAGGTGCCGCTGGCTGAAGGTCCCGCGCTCGGTGTCCTGCCCCGTCAGCCTGATCGGGACGCCCTCGACCAGGAGCGAGGCGAACGCCAGCGCCTCGGCGTGCGCCCACTCGAGACCGCCCCCCCCTCCGCTCTCGACGCTCTTGCGGCGTCGCTCGAGCTGTCGGAGCAGCTTGGGGTGGACCGTGAAGCCGTCGGGCCAGCTGTGCAGCTCGCGGTCGAGCTCCCGCAGGTCCTCCTCGCGAACGCCGGTCTCCGGATCGCACTCCTCCTGCGCGGGTGCGAGCTCCTCGCTCTCGTGCGGTTTCAGCGCCGTGCCGACGCCGTCCCCTTCCTTCCCCTGCGCCTTGACCGCCTGCTGCACCGCAGCCAGCCGGTCGTACGCCGTTTGCTGCAGCGCCCCTACTTCCTCCTGCGCAACTATCCCCTGCGCAACCAGTGTGTTCGCCCACTGCTCGCGCACCGTCGGCAGCGCCGCGATGCGCTCGTACATCTGCGGCTGGGTGTAGGCCGGCTCGTCGGCCTCGTTGTGGCCGTGCCGCCGATACCCGACCAGATCGATGATGACGTCGCCCCGGAACCGCTCGCGATACGCCATCGCGAGCCGCACCGCCGCCAGGCAGGCCGCCGGGTCGTCCGCGTTGACGTGGATGATCGGATGGTCGAACCCCTTGGCCAGGTCAGACGCGTAGTCGGTCGAGCGCGCTTCGCGCGGGTCGGTCGTGAAGCCGAGCTGGTTGTTGGTGATGATGTGGACCGTGCCGCCCGTGCTGTAGCCCGCCAGCCGGGCCAGATTCAGCGTCTCCGCCACCACGCCCTGCCCGATGTACGCGGCGTCGCCGTGGATCAGGACCGGCAGCGCCGCCGACGGATCGTGCCGCCCGGCCGGAGCACCGCGGTCGGTCTGCCGCGAGCGCGCCCGCCCCTCGACCACCGGGTTCACCGACTCGAGGTGACTCGGGTTCGGCGACAGCTTCACCGCCACGCCAACGCCCGACGTCGTCGTGTAGGTGCCCTGCGCCCCGAGGTGGTACTTCACGTCGCCGGACGCCCCGTCGGCCTCGCCGACCGGCCCGCCCTCGAACTCCGCGATCACCGATTCGTAGGGCATGCCGACGACGTGCGCGAGCACGTTCAGGCGCCCGCGGTGCGCCATCCCGAGCACGACTTCGCGCGTGCCGCCCGCGGCCGCGAGGTCCATCACCAGATCGAGCATCGGGACCAGCATGTCCACGCCCTCGATCGAGAACCGCTTCTGACCGAGGTACGCCTTGCCCAGGAACCGCTCCAGCGTCTCGACCTGGGTGAGCCGCGTCAGCAGACGGCGCTGCTCGGCGGGCGTCAGCGGCGCGAGGTGCGCGCCGGTCTCGATGGCCTGGCGCAGCCACACGCGCTCCTCGTGGCGGCCGATGTGCTCCTTCTCGTAGGCGATCGTCCCGCAGTAGGTGGCGCGGAGGTACGGCAGCGCGTCGGCGAAGGTCGCGCCGGGCACGCCGATCCGCAGCACCGACGCCGGGACGCGGCGCATCATCTCCACGGTCAGCCCGATGGTGGCGGGATCGTACGCGGGATCGCCCACCGGCTCGCTGCCGAGCGGATCCAGCCGGGCACCCAGGTGCCCGTGGGTGCGGAACGCCTTGACCACCGACATCGCCAGCGCCACGGCCAGCGCGTCGCCGGGGCCGGCCTCGGCCTCCGCAGGGGCGCGGCGCTCCGGCTCGGCCAGGGCCGCGGGCGGCGCAGCCAGCCCGACCGACGCCGCCTCCGCCATCGTGAGCGGCGGGAGGCCGCGTGCGCCGTTCTCGAACAGCGCGCGCCACTCGTCGTCCACCGAACGCGGGTCGCGCAGGTACTGCTCGTACATCGCCTGGGCGTAGCCGGCGTTCATCGTTGTGAAGATGGTCACCTTCGAAAGATAGCGGAGGGGGGAGGGAGACTGCAGTAGAGTTGCGAGACGGAGAGTTGCGAGCGGTTACGAGACTTGGGTAAGCAGAGGCGAGAAAATGCCAAGGCCCCGCCACGAAACCGCAGCGAGGCCTTTTCTCACTCTCTCTGCACGCTCATCTCTCACGACCGCTCGCAACTCTCCGTCTCGCAACCGCCCTGACGACCGCTTACCCGCCGCTCTCCGCTCCGAGGACCCGGCCGATCGTGACCACGTCCACCAGCCCCCGGCACCCGTACAGCGCCGGGAGGACCCGCTCCGGCGGGAAACGGCGCCGCAGCTCCGCGACTTTCTCCGTGCCGGCGCGGTACGCCGGCAGGTACATGCGGCCCATCAGCGGGTGCCGGCCCCAGGCGCCGGACAGCTTGTCGGCCCGCTCCGGCGTGCACAGGTAGTCGCGGCGCAGCACCTCCGCGACGTCCGCCTGCGGCCACCCCTCGTGCCAGGTGAGGTACGAGGACTGGTTCTTGGCGTCGTCCTGCAGCAGCGCGAGCAGCACCCCGATCTGGCGGTCGTCGCCCGGGAGCTGCTCGATCTCCGTCACGCCGTGCGCGATGAGGATCGCGTTGTTCGCGATCCCCTCCGCCAGCGCCGCGTGGCGCGTGTTCATCGTCAGCACCGTGCCCTCGAACCCCACCTTGCCGCGCCGGTACAGCGCCTGGTAGTAGGCCGAGTTCGTGACGTGCCCCGGGACGACCTCGTGGCTCACCAGCTGCTCGAACTCCGGGACCGAGATCTCGAGCGACGCGTTGATCTCGTACGTCGCCTCGTACTCCGGCGTCCCGTCCGCCTGCCGCGCCCGGCCGAGGTAGTTCATCGAGCCGGAGAACCACGCGTCCCGGATCGGCAGGAAGGTGATGTTCGCGCGGGGCACGCCCCGGAGGGCCGTCGGGAGGTGCGGCACGAGGTTGCGTGCCGTGAGTGCGTCGTAGCGCGCGATGAACGCAGCCGCGAGGTCGGGGATGGACGGCCGCGGGACGAGGCGCGCGGTCCGCCACGCCGCCACGCTCTGCGCGAGCCGCTCGTCCGAGTCCATCGGGAAGCCGCCGCGCGCGAGCAGCTCGGCGACGCGGCGCCGCTTCGGCCCGGGATCCGACGGCTCCGGCGGCCGGCCGGTGGACGCCACCACGCAGCGCTCGTACGGGACCTTCTCGCCGCGGCCCAGCATCTCCATCGCGAGGTCCCACATCGCCTCGAACGAGAGCGCCAGTCCCTTGAGGTAGGCGCGCCGAAGGCGCCCGCCGGCCTTCGCCTCTTCCGCCAGGGCGGCGATCGCGCCGTGGACGTCCACGGCCGCGAGGTAGGCGTCGATGGCGGCGAGGTCGGGCTGCTTCGCCGTCACGCCGCCGGTCGCGCGCAAGCGCGCGGCGGTCGGATGCGTGTACGCCTGCGGCAGCGGCTCGTCCGAGAACCACGAATCGGCGATGAACCGGCCGGTGCCCGACGGGTTCATCACATCGCCGCCCCACAGCGTGTCGAGGCCGAGGATGGCGTCGGCGATCGAGCTCATGCGGCCGCCTCCTCCTTCGCCCGTCGCACCGAACCGAACCACAGGTAGCAGCAGAGGCCCACGAACAGCAGCGCCGACACGAGCTGCGAGACCATCGGATTGTCGTAGAACGGCGTCTTGACCAGGCTCTCGCCGTACCAGGGGAACAGGCGGAACGCAGCCCCCAACACGCCGCCCAGCGCCCCGCCCGCCATCAGCCCGGAGGCGATGACGACGCCGCGCTCGCGCATCCGCGCGCCGGCTCGCCCGCCGATGCGCTCGGACCGCCGGCCGACGTAGTAGGCGAGGAACCCACCGACCAGCGCCGGCGAGTTGAGTTCCAGCGGGAGGTACATCCCGAGCGCGAAGGTGAGCGAGGGCACGCCGAGCATCTCGGTGATGAGGGCGACCATCGCCCCGACGCCGAAGAGGATGTAGGCCACCGGCTGCTGGCTCATGAAGCCCTGCACCAGCGCCTTCATGATGGACGCCTGCGGCGACGCCAGCACCGCGCGGGCATCCCCCGGCAGCGCCTCGCCGAACTGGAAGGTCTTCGCCAGCATGATGATCGTCAGCGCCGAGACGATCGACGCGGCGATCACGCCCAGGAACTTCACCCGCTCCTGCACCTGTGGCGTCGCCCCGAGCCAGTACCCGGTCTTGAGGTCGGTGATGAACTGGCCCGAGACCGAGAGCGCGGTGCACACGACGCCGGCGATCGCCATCACGAAGAACATGCCGGTCGTGCCCGAGAGCCCGAACCGGAGCAGCACCACGGACGAGATGATGATGGTCAGCATGGTCATGCCGGAGACCGGATTGCGCGCCACCGTGGCGATGGCGTTCGCGGCGACCGACGTGAAGAAGAACGAGAAGACCAGCGTCAGCGCGAGGCCGACCAGCACCACGTTCAGCGACGTGTGCAGGCTGGAGAAGAACACGCCGGCCGCCAGCGCGGTCACCACGAGGCCGACCAGGATGGACACCACCGACATGTCCCGGTCGGTCCGCTCGTCCGAGGCCTTCTCTCCGGTGCGGAACGCCTTGAGGGCGATGCCGAACGAGCCCGCCACGATCCGGAGCGACTTCACGATCCCGAAGATGCCCGCGGTGGCGATGGCGCCGACCCCCACGAACCGCACGTAGCCTCGGAAGATCTGCGTCGCGCTCATCCCCGCGATGGACGCGGTGGCGGGGTAGACCACGTCGGGCAGGTGCCGCCCCACGAACCAGATCATCGGCACCAGGACGAAGTTCGACAGCACCCCGCCGGCGCACAGCACCATCGAGGACCGGAGGCCCATCACGTAGCCGAGCCCCAGGATGAAGCCGATCGCGTCGAAGTTGAAGACGACCTTGGCCCGCTGCGCGACCGCCTCGACCGCCGGGATGAACCGGAAGTCCACGTACTCCCTCCACACCTGGAAGGTCGTGACGAAGAAGTCGTAGACGCCGGCGATCAGCGTCGCCTCGAGCAGCAGCCGCGCCTGGGAGCCGCCCTTCTCTCCCGTGACCAGGACCTCCGTGATGGCGGTCGCTTCCGGGTAGGGGAACCGGCCATGCATCTCGCGCACGAAGTAGCGCCGCAGCGGGATCAGGAACAGCGTCCCCAGCACGCCCCCGGCGAGGCAGATGAAGATGGTCTGCAGGGGATGCGGATTGAGCTGCAGAATCCACAGCGCCGGCAGGGTGAAGATGGCGCCGGCCACCACCGACCCCGCCACGCCGCCGATGCCCGTCATGATCACGTTCTCGAGCAGGGTGGAGCGCCGGCCGTACACGCGCGCCAGCCCGATCGCCAGGATCGAGATCGGGATTGCCGCCTCCATCACCTGCCCGACCTTCAGGCCGGAGTACGCGGAGGCCACGCTGAAGACGACGCAGAAGACCAGCCCCCAGCCAACGGCCCGCCAGGTGGCCTGAGGAACATCCTGGCCGGCGGGAATGACGGGCTGATAGACCTGGCCCGGCTCGAGTGGTGTGTAGGCGTTTTCGGGAAGGGACGTCGTGTCCGGCGCGGTCATGGAGGCTCCGGCAGGAGTTGGCGGCAGAGTGTGCAAGAAGTGGTCCCTGCCGGGTGGTGGGTTGTAGGTTGTAGCACCACAGCCCACCACCCGCAACCTACGACCCGCCGCCATGATCCAAGAACACCGCCTTCGCGTATCCCGCGCCGCCCGCTACTACGTGGACGGAGACCTGGACCGCGCCGTCCGCGACGTCTGGATCGCCTGTCACGGCTACGGGCAGCTCGCCGCCGAGTTCCTCGCGGACTGCGCGAGCCTGCGGGCGGCCGGGCGCGCGATCGTGGCTCCGGAAGCGCTGTCGCGCTTCTACTTCGAGGGCGGGT
>Ga0187889_10000327_pt1 | contig 58335 bp, 47 predicted proteins | sample June2016WEW_7_10_2_FD_132992 | JGI IMG/M metagenome (GOLD analysis project Ga0187889, IMG submission 132992) | Peatland microbial communities from SPRUCE experiment site at the Marcell Experimental Forest, Minnesota, USA - June2016WEW_7_100 | ecosystem: Environmental > Terrestrial > Soil >... | reverse complement strand
TTTGGAGATTGAAAATTGAAAATTGAAGATTTTCAATTGCCAATTTGCAATCCCGGCGGACCGGATCGGGTGTGGCTATCGCCCGTGGCCTCTGTTACTCTGCGGCCATGGGACGTCAATGGTTGCATGCCAAACGCGCCGTGGCCTCGATGAAAAAGGCCCAGGCGACGGGAAAGCTGGTCCGCGAAATCATGGTGGCCGCCCGCACGGGCGGCCCGGACCCGGAACTCAATGCGCGCCTGGCTGCCGCCGTCGAGAAGGCGCGCAAGGAAAGCGTATCGCGGGAGGTCATCGAGCGGGCCACAAAAAAGGGCGCCGGCATCGGCGAGGACAAACTGGCGCTCGAGCACGTTCTCTTCGAGGGCTACGCGCCTCACAAGGTGCCGGTCATCGTCGGGGTTTACACCGATAACGTCAACCGCACCGCCCCGGAAATCCGCCTGCTCTTTCGCCAAGGCCAACTGGGCACTGCCGGCAGCAACCGGTTCCTCTTCGACCACACCGGCATCGTCGAGGCCCACCATCCCGACCCCAATTCCGACCTCGAGGCCGCAGGCATCGAAGCGGGCGCCAACGAAGTCGAACCGTTGCGGCGCGACCAGAACGACGACATCCCCGAAGGCGCCGCCGGCGCGCGTTTCCTGAGCGACTGCGCCGCAGTCCACGCCGTTTCCAAGTGGCTGTCGCAGCACGGGTGGAGCGTCGTCACCAGCGAATTGGGGTATATACCCAAGCATTACCCCGAATTGACCGAGCAGCAACGCGCCGAAGCAGGCGAATTCCTCCAGGCGCTCGAGGAGCACGAGGACGTCCACCGCGTCTGGGCCGCTTTGAAGTGAGCCTGGCTCTAAAATGCCCGGCGACGAATGAGTTTGACACCCGAGCGGGTCAAACGTAGTATGGACCGAAAGTAACGTTATGGCTGAGAATATCCACAACCCTCCCGGGGGCGCGCTTCCCCCGAAGAAGGAAACCGGAAAGGTCCAACCCAAGAAGGAGACTGTTCGCATCAATTTGCCGCCCAAACCCTCGGCCGCCCCGACGATCAAACTGCCCACCCTGCCGCCCGGCGGGCCGGGGGGTGGTTCGCCCGGGGCTCCGGCCCCGGCGGCGGCTCCGGTCGCTGGCACAAACGCTCACGCCGCCCCGGCGGCCCCGCGCGCTATCGCAGCGCCGGCCGCAGCCACCGCTTCACGGCCCATGCCCGTTGCCGCAGCGGCTCCGCGCCCCGTCGCCGCCCCCATTGCCATCGCCTCGATCAGCCTGGTGGACAAAATCCTCGCCATCGCTGCGGCCATTGTTGCCCTGGCTGCCGTGGCCAGCACGGTTTATGTTTGGACGTTGGAATTGCCGGGCTCTTCCTCCGGCGCCGCAGCGCAAAAGGCTGCGGCGAGCACGGTTCATGTTGCCATGTCCGACGGTCCCAGGTAGCCGAGACTCGGCGGGCGGGTTTCAAGAGCCGAGGACATTGCCTTCAACAAAGGATGCATTGCTTATGGCCGCTTCCAATATTATCATACTGACGCAGGAAAGTTTCACCAAGGAAGTCATCGAGTCGCCCGGGCCGATCCTGGTTGACTTCTGGGCCGAGTGGTGCGGGCCCTGCAAGATGCTCGCCCCCATCCTCGATGAATTGGCCGGCGAATACGAGGGCCGAGTCCGCTTCGGCAAAGTGAACATCGACGAATACGGGCCTCTGGCCGCGCAGTTCAACATCCAGTCCATCCCCACCTTGCTCCTCTTCCGCAAGGGCCAGGTCGCCGACCAACTCGTCGGCCTGCGCAGCAAGAAAGACCTCAAGACCCGCCTCGATCTCCTGGCCGGGTAAGGCCCGGCCTGCCATGGCGCTCATCCTCACGCCCGCACAGTTCTCGAGGCGCGCCGCCTTTTACCAGCAACTCGCCTCGCTGACCGCCGCCGGGCTGGGCCTCATCTCGGCCCTCCAGCAGCTCGAACGGAGCCCGCCTGCGCGCTCCTACCGCGAGCCGATCCGGCAGATGCTCCGCGAGTTGGCTGGCGGTTCCACGCTCTCGGAGTCCTTGCGCCGTCTTGACCGGCGGTGGTTGCCGGAGTTTGACATCGCCCTGCTCCAGGCCGGTGAGCAGAGCGGGCGCCTGGATGCCTGCTTCCGGCTGCTGGCCGATTACTACGCAGACCGGGCCAGAATTGCCCGCCAGCTCATCGCCGACCTGGCTTATCCTGTCTTTCTGCTTCATTTCGCGGTTTTTATCCTTCCCTTCTCGCAGTTTTTCCTGTCGGGCAATTGGGTTCGGTATTTGTGCCAGACTCTCGGAGTGCTGCTCCCCATCTATGCGCTCATTGCCCTGGTCGTTTATGCCGCTCAAGGCCGGCATAGCGAGGGCTGGCGCGCGCTGGTCGAGCGGCTCCTGCGCCCGCTGCCGTTCCTGGGCGTCGCCCGGCGCGACCTGGCCCTGGGCCGATTGGCGGCCGCCCTGGAGGCGCTGCTCAACGCGGGAGTCACCGTCATCGAGGCCTGGGAATTGGCTGGCGCCGCCAGCGGTTCGCCCGCCTTGCGCCGCGCCGTGCTGGCCTGGCGGCCCCAGGTGGACGGAGGCCGGACTCCCGCCGAGACCCTCCGCGCCTCTCGAGAATTTCCCGAGCTCTTTGCCAACCAGTACGCAACCGGAGAAATCAGCGGCCAGTTGGACGATACCCTGAGACGGTTACACGGCTACTACCAGGAGGAAGGTTCTCGCAAGCTCCATGCCTTGGCCCGCTGGTTCCCGCGCGCCGTTTACCTCGTCATCGTGTTCCTCATCGCCTTCTTCTTCGTCCGGTTCTGGAGCGCCTACTTCCGGCAAATTCAGAGCATTAGCGGGTTCTAGGTTCCGGTCCCGAAATTCTGATTTTTATCTTGCGCGCACACACGCATCAGCGAAGAGAAGGTGTTCGCTAATGGCTGCACGCCGGGATTCGACTTCAAATGCTGTTCGACGATTTCTTTAACATAGCTCGGGATGTTCTTCTGGAGACGGAGGGTCCGAGCTTTGAGGTCCTGTGTGGTGATAAAGCCAGGCCGGAGGATGTGGTTGATGACGTATCGCTCAGCCAATCCTCGCGCCGCCGCCGCCAGGGTCACGGCCGCCGACCCGGCAAATGGCTCGATTAGGGCGGCGACTTTCGCCGGAATATGGCTAAGAATGGCCGACGCCAAGTTGCGCTTGCTGCCTTGGTAGGGAATTGGATGCGGGACTCTCATGACTTCACCACTGACCAAAGGGCGCGACGGAAAGCTGCCCCAAGCCATGCGAGCTATCATTCCGGTTCCGGTCGTCCATAGTTCACTGACGCGACGATAAGGCGGTCCCCGCTGCTCAGCGAGCCTGGATTGCTACCTGATTAAAGACAGTTTACGTTCACGGCGTGACGTTGACCGAAGTGCTAGCCAATGAAGAGTTGCGCCGGAGCGAGTTTCCGGTGACGCGCGAACAGGTTTTTCTCGCCCATGCAGGGGTTTGCCCCTTGCCGCGGCGGGTCTCCGAGGCGGTCTCGCAATACGCCCTCCAGGCCGCCAAGGGCGACCAGGAGAAGTTCATCTATCCGGAGATCCTGGACCAGGGACGCCAGGTGGCCTCGCAATTGCTCCAGTGCCGGACCGATGAGGTGGCCTTTGTCGGGCCGACGTCCCTGGCGCTGAGTTTCATTGCCAGCGGCCTGAAGTTTCGGCGCAACGATAACCTGCTGGTCTATTTCGACGATTATCCCTCGAACGTCTATCCCTGGATGGCGCTGGCGGAGCAGGGGGTGGAGGTCCGGCTCGTCAATACGCGCGGGCTGGGCCTCATCCGGCCCAAGGACGTGATGGGCCAGGTGGACGAGAACACGCGCCTGGTCGCCCTGGCCTCCTGCCACTTCATCAGCGGCTACCGGCTCGATTTTCAGGCCATCGGCCAATCCCTCCATCAGCGCAATATTCTCTTCTGCCTGGATGGCATCCAGACCCTTGGGGCCTTCCCGCTCACGATCGAGCACGTGGACATGCTGGCGGCAGACGCGCACAAATGGCTGCTGGGCCCGTGCGGGGCGGGGCTGATGTACGTGCGGCGCTCGGTCCAGGAGGGCCTGACTCCGCCAATTTACGGCTGGAACAATGTCCGCTGCCCGGAGTTCGTCGCCCAGGAGCAGATGGTGCTGCACCCGGGCGCCCGGAAATACGAGGCGGGGACCTCCAACCTGCTCGGCATCCTCGGCTTGATTCGCGGCATGGAACTCCTCCTGGAAGTGGGCGTGGACAACATCGCGCGGGAGTTGTTGCGCAAACGCGCGCGCCTGGCCCTGGCCTTGCAGACCAAGGGCTACACCGTTCTCCATGCGGACGCGCCGCCCGAGAACTGCAGCGGCATCCTCTCCTTCCACCGGCCGGGCGCCGACCTCGCCCCGTTGCACCAGAAACTTCTCGAAGCCCATATCGTCACCTCCCTCCGCACCGACCGCGCGGGCCAGAAATTCATCCGCCTCTCGCCTCATTTCTACAATACCGACGCCGAGCTGGACCGCGCGCTGGAACTGCTATGAAAGAGCCTTCCATCGCCCGGAACTTTCGAGCCGGCCTGTTCCTATGATCATAGGCGTACCAAAAGAAATCAAAGACCAGGAACCTCGCGTGGCGTTGTTGCCCTCCGCCGCGTATCAACTTGTTCAGCGCGGCCACCAGGTGCTGGTCGAGCGCCAGGCCGGCGCCGGGGCGGGCTATCCTGACGAGGATTATGCCCGCGCAGGCGCAACCCTGGTGGACGACCATGCCACTCCGTTTGAAAAGGCGGAGCTGGTGGTCAAGGTCAAGGAGCCGCTGCCCTCCGAATATGGCCTGCTGCGGCCGGGCCAGCTCCTCTTCGCCTATTTTCACCTGGCGGCCAACCGCCCGTTGACCGAGGCCCTCGTGGAGGCGCGCGTGACCTGCCTGGCTTACGAAACCATCGAGATGAACCGCCGGCTGCCCTTGCTCGAGCCGATGAGCGAGATCGCCGGGCGGATGTCCATCCTGGTGGGCGGTTATTTCCTGGCCAAGCATGTTGGGGGCCGCGGCGTGCTGCTGGGCGGCGTGCCGGGCGTGCTCCCCGGCAAGGTGGTGGTGCTGGGCGGCGGCACCTCGGGCATCAACGCCGCGCGCATGGCCCAGGGCCTTGGGGCGGATGTCACCGTGCTCGAGGTGGACTGGGAACGCATGCGCTTCCTGGACATCACCCTCCACACCGCCCACACCCTCTATTCCAACGAAGCCCATCTGCTCGAGCTGCTGCCCTCGGTCGATTTGCTCGTCGGCGCCGTGCTGGTCCCGGGCGCCAAAGCCCCCAAGCTCATCCGCCGCGACATGCTCCGCCGCATGCCTCCCGCCAGCGTGCTGGTCGACATCGCCATCGACCAGGGCGGCTGCGCCGAAACCTCGCGCCCCACCACCCACGACCAGCCTGTCTTCGTCGAAGAAGGCGTCCTCCATTACTGCGTGGCCAACATGCCCGGGGCCTACGCCCGAACCGCCACTCAGGCCCTCACCAACGCCACCTACCGTTTCATCGAGTGGCTGGCCGATTTCGGCCTGGCCGAGGCCTGCCAACGCCAGCCCGCCCTGCTCAGCGGCATCAACGTCATGGACGGCCACCTCACCCACAAAGCCGTCGCCGAAGCCCACGGCCTGACATGGACCAGCCCGAAACTGTAAATCTTATCGAGGGCTCGCCGATGTGTTCTTGATTTCGGCGTCGAATTTGCCTGCCACGAAGCTCTTGGACGGATCGGGCAGGCAAAGGTAAATCGCGCCGGCAACCCGCCCGTTGGCGGCCTGGCGGAAGGCCAGCTTGAGGGCATAGCCGGTCAGGATATCGTCTTTGCCGGGCTGCTGCCCGCCATCCTCCCAGCGCAAACTCACGCGCGGCAGCGGCGGCGCGCGGTTGGGCGTGACCTCGATGGTCTTGCCGCTCAACTCCTCACCCCGGCGGGCAAAGAGATGAATCGTCACTCCCATCACGGGCGCCCCGCTGGGCCCGCCCTGGCGCAGGGTCAGCTTGCCGCCTCGCAGCGTGGCTCGCTCGCACTTGAAACCGCTGCCCTTAAGCCTGCCTGCCGCGACGGTTTCGGGAAAAATCGCCTTCGTCAGGTCCAGCGTCCATTCGATGTCCTCCGGCACAGGATAGACTAGCCTGGGAATACCCGAAGCCGAAGGCTGCCGGGACACAGCATCGGCCAGGAGCATTTTGCCCAGGAGCGCCCAGAACGCTGCCCCGGCCAGACAAAGCAGCGCCAGCAGCAGACACGCCCTGGCTATGGTCTGGAGCCGCGGCGCCCGGGGCCGGCGTCCCGATTCCTCACCGAGCCCGGCCGGGGCGGGACGGGGACCCGCCGCCTGCGCCGCCGAGAGAATCAGCTTAGTCTCCTCTGATGCAGGGGCTTGTGGAACGACGATCTTCCGAAAACAAGTCGGACATGCGATTTGCTTGCCACTGGAGCCGGAGTCGGTCGTGATATGTTGCCCGCACACCGGGCACGCAAACTTGAACTCGCTCATTACCTGACCCATTTAGACCATTCCCTGCCCCACAAGGCACGACAAATCTTTTTTGAAGGTTTGACCTTTTGCCGGCCTTTGGCCTACATTCTGCGCTTCTTATGAAACTGCTCATATGCGACCCGGTGTCACCCAAGGGAATTGCCTTGCTCAAGCAGCGGCCCGAGTTCGACGTCGTGGTGCTGCCCAAACGGCTGTCCGAGGCCGAGTTGCTGCCGATCGTTAAGGACGTCGTGGCAATGGTGGTGCGCTCCGAAACCAAAGTAACGCGCAAGGTCATCGAGGCGGCGCCCAAGCTGCGGGTCGTTGGCCGGGCCGGCGTCGGAGTTGACAACGTGGATGTCGAGGCGGCCACTCAGCGCGGCGTGGTGGTCATGAATACACCGGGCGGAAACACCGTCTCCACTGCCGAACTGTCCTTCGCCATGATTCTGAACCTGGCGCGCAAGCTGCCCCAGGCCTATGCCTCGATGACGGCCGGCAAGTGGGATCGCAAGCAGTTCCAGGGCGTCGAGTTGATGGGCAAGACCCTGGGCGTGCTCGGCTTGGGCCGCATCGGCAGCGAGGTCGCCCGGCGTGCCCTGGCCTTCGGCATGAACGTCCTGGGCTATGACCCTTTCCTCACCGAAGAGCGCGCCAAGTCCCTGGGCATCACCCTGGTCGCCGACCTCGACGACGTTTACCGCGATGCTGAATTCATCACCGTCCACCTGCCGATCACTGACCAGACGCGCGGCCTCCTGAAGGCCACCGCCTTCGCCAAAATGAAGCCCAAGGTCTGCCTCATCAATTGCGCCCGTGGCGAAATCATAGTGGAAAGCGACCTCCTGGCCGCCCTGGACTCGGGCAAGGTCGCCGCTGCCGCCCTGGACGTCTTTCCGACCGAACCGCTCGCGGCCGACCACCCCTTCCGCAAGCACCCAGGCCTCACCCTGACTCCCCACCTGGGCGCCAGCACGGTCGAGGCACAGGAAAAATGCGGCGTCGAAGTCGCCGAAGTCCTCGCCGGCTACTTGCTTACCGGCGAAGTCCGCAACGCCGTCAATCTGCCCTACCTGGACGCCAAGACCTACGAGCAGGTCCGGCCCTACCTGGTCCTGGGCGAGAAGCTCGGCAAGTTCCTCGCCCAACTCGCTCCCGGCCAGGTGGACCGCCTCTACATCACCTACGGCGGCAAGGCCCAGGAATTGCCCAATATTGACCCGGTCACCCGCGCGGTCCTGCTCGGTTTCCTCTCGCGCGCCTCGGTCAAGGACCTCAACAACGTCAATGTCCGCAGCATCGCCGCCACCCTGGGCATCAGCGTCCAGGAAAAACGCTCCGGCGAACCGGTCACCTTCAACGAATGGCTCCATGTCCAAGTCTTTCGGGGCGAAGAGAAAGTCGTCTCCGCCGGCGGCACCTTCTTCGGCTCGCCCGATAACCCGCGCATCGTCCGCGTCTTCAGCCAGCCCACCGAAATCATCCCCTTCGGCGTCGTGCTCCTGCTGCGCAACAAAGACCGGCCCGGCATTGTCGGCTACCTGGGCACCCTCATGGGCCGGGCCAAGGTTAATATCGCCAGCATGAGCCTGAGCCGCGATACCCTGGGGGGCTATGCCTTGACGGTGCTGAATCTGGACAGCGTGCCGCCGGCCGAGGTGCTCGAGGAAATTCAAAACGACCCCGACATCAGCAACGTCAAAGTAGTCAAACTGTAAATCCGTGTTAGAATCCAAGATTGTGTTTATGAAACCAACGATCCTCTCGCTCGTCCTGCTCCTGGGCGCCCTCACTTTCATCCCGTGGCGCGCCTTGGCCCAAGCGCCGGCCCCCGCCACCACGGCCGCGCCCGCCACGCCGGCCAAACCCTCCGACCTCTTCCCGGATGCCGTCGTCGCCAAGGGCAAGGACGTGGAAATCAAACGCAGCCAGCTCGAGGACGAACTCATGCACCTCAAAGCCCGCGTTGCGGCCCAAGGCCAGAAGCTCAACCCCGACCAAATGCTCCTCTACGAACAGGGCATCCTCGAAGATCTCATCCGCATCCAACTCCTCCGCGCCAGGGCCGCCGACGACGACAAGGCGGCCGCCAAAAAAATGGCCGCCAAAAAAATGGCGGACACCATAACCGAACTCGGCTCCGAAGAAGCCCTCGACCGCCAACTCAAAGCCGCGGACCTCACCCGCCCGGAGTTGCTCGGCAAATGGACCGACGCCGCCACCGCCGAAAACGTCTTGAAACGCGAACTCAACATCAATGTCACCGACGAGGACGTCAAAAAGTTCTATGACGACAATCCATCGAAATTTGAACAGCCTGAAATGGTCCGCGCCAGCCATATCCTGCTCATGACCAAAGACCCCAAGACCAAGGCCGAGCTGAGCAAAGAGGCCAAAGAGGCCAAACACAAACAGATCGATGACCTCCTCAAGCGCGCCCGCTCCGGCGAAGATTTCGCTAAGCTGGCCAGGGAGTTTTCCGAAGACCCAGGCTCCAAAGACAGCGGCGGAGAATACACCTTCCCGCGCGGCCAGATGGTCCCCGAATTCGAGACCGCCGCCTTCTCACTCAAGACCAACCAGATCAGCGATATCGTCACCACCCAATACGGCTATCACATCATCAAGCTCAGCGAGAAAATCCCGGCCAAAAAAGTCGAACTCGCCAAAGTCGCCGACCGGGTCAAACAGAGCCTCGTGGGGCAGGCCATCCAGAAAGACTTCCCCGCATACTACGCGAGGATCAAAAAAGGGGCCGGCGTCCAGATCCTGGATGAAAAACTCAAGCCCAAGGAAAACCCCGCCGGCCTGCCTCCGGGACGCCCGCCGGTCGGTTCCAATCCCTCGCCCGGGGCCAAGTGAGCGTGTCGAGCGTGGAGCGTGTCGAGCGTGGAGCGAAGAGCGTAGCGGCGTCGGGACGTTCTCCACGCTCCACGCTCCGCACGCTCCGCACGCTCCGCACGCCTCAGCGCGCCGCCCCCTCTTCCTTGAGCAGCCAATCGTATCCCTTGTCCTCCAGTTCGAGCGCAAGCTGTTTGTCGCCCGTCCGCACGATGCGGCCCGCCGCCAGGACGTGGACGAAGTCCGGAACAATGTAGTTGAGCAGGCGCTGGTAATGGGTGATAACCAGTTGCGCATTGTCCGGGCGGCGCAGCCTGTTCACGCCCCGGGACACGATCTTTAGGGCATCGATGTCCAGGCCCGAATCCGTCTCATCCAGGATCGCCAGCCGCGGCTCCAGCACCGCCATCTGGAAGATCTCGTTGCGCTTCTTCTCGCCCCCGGAGAATCCCTCGTTCACCGAGCGCCGCAGCAGGGGCTCGCCCAGTTCCAGCAGCGCCATCCGCTCCTTGACCATTTCGAGAAACTCCATGGCATCCAGTTCGGCCTGGCCCCGGTGCTTGCGGATTTCGTTCAGCGCCGCTTTGAGAAAATACGTGCTGTTGACGCCGGGGATTTCAACCGGGTACTGAAACGCCAGGAACAAGCCCTCGCGGGCCCGTTCCTCGGGGTCCAGTTGGAGCAGGTCCTGCCCGTCGTAAAGCACCTGGCCCGAGAGGACCTCATAGCCCTCGCGGCCGGCCAGAACCGCCGCCAGCGTGCTCTTGCCGCTGCCGTTCGGACCCATCAGGGCATGCACCTCCCCCGGATAGATGGTCAGGCTGATGCCCTTGAGTATCGCTTTGCCCTCAACCCCGGCGTTAAGATCGGTAATTTCAAGAATCGGTTGTTTCATTTACCCCACGCTCCCTTCCAGGCTGACGCCCAGGAGTTTCTGGGCCTCGACCGCGAATTCCATCGGCAATTCGCGGAAGACTTCCTTGCAGAAGCCGTTGACGATCATGTTTACCGCGTCCTGCGTGGAGAGCCCGCGCTGGTTGCAATAGAAGATTTGATCCTCGCCGATCTTCGATGTCGAGGCCTCGTGCTCGACCCGCCCGGTCGTGTTCTTGACCTCGATATAAGGGAAGGTGTGCGCCCCGCACTTCTCGCCCAGCAACAGCGAGTCGCACTGCGAAAAGTTGCGCGCGTTGACCGCCCCCTTCTGCACCTTCACCAGCCCCCGGTAGCTGTTCTGGCCGTGGCCCGCCGCGATGCCCTTGGACACAATCGTGCTCCGGGTATTCTTGCCCAGGTGCAACATTTTGGTGCCGGTGTCCGCCTGCTGGAAATGGTTCGTCACTGCAACGGAGTAAAACTCGCCGATGGAATTGTCCCCCAGCAGGATGCAGCTCGGGTATTTCCAGGTAATCGCTGAGCCGGTTTCCACCTGGGTCCACGAGATCTTCGAGTTTCGGCCCTTGCACAGGCCGCGCTTGGTGACGAAATTGTAAATGCCCCCCCGGCCCTGCTCGTCGCCCGGATACCAGTTTTGCACCGTCGAGTACTTGATCTGGGCGTGGTCCAGGGCGATGAGCTCCACCACGGCGGCGTGCAACTGGTGCTCGTCCCGCATCGGCGCCGTGCACCCCTCCAGGTAGCTCACCGAGGCCCCTTCCTCCGCCACGATGAGCGTGCGCTCAAATTGGCCGGTGTTGGCCGCGTTGATGCGGAAATACGTGGAAAGCTCCATCGGACACCGCACCCCCTTGGGAATGAAACAAAACGAGCCGTCGCTGAACACCGCCGAATTCAGCGCGGCAAAAAAATTGTCCGTGTGCGGCACCACCGTCCCCAGGTACTTCTTGACCAGGTCCGAATGCTGCTGCACCGCCTCGGTGAACGAGCAAAAGACGACGCCCCGCTCCGCCAGCTTCTCCTTGAACGTCGTCCCGACCGACACGCTGTCAAACACCGCGTCCACTGCCACGCCCGCCAACCGCTCCCGTTCCTTGAGCGGAATGCCCAGCTTCTCGTAAGTCTCCAGCAGCTTGGGGTCCACCTCTTCCAGGCTCTTGGGCCCCTCCCCCCGCTTCTTGGGCGCCGAGTAATACACCGCCTTCTGATAATCGATGGGCGGATGATGAACGTGCGGCCAAGTGGGCTCCTTCATCGTCAGCCAGTGCCGGTAGGCCTTGAGCCGCCACTCCAGCATGAACCCCGGCTCCTGCTTCTTGGCCGATATCAGCCGGATAATGTCCTCGTTCAGCCCCGGGGGCGCCGAGTCGGCCTCCAGGTCCGTGAAAAAGCCGTACTTGTACTCTTTCTGGACCAATCCTTCGATAGTTTCCGTTGCGGTGCTCATGATTCAGTGTAACCCTCTCAAAATCCGTCTACCCGGCCGCCCCCGCGCACGCCGGACAGCGCCCGTGAATGGCCATGTCATAACGCCGCGCGCTGAACCCTTTCGGGAGCGGAACGCGCGTCTCCGACGGCAGATCGATATCAAAAACACGCTCGCACGTGTCGCAGTAAAAATGACAGTGTTCCCGCATGTTCGGGCAGAACCGCGCCGCGCCCCGTCCCAGCGTCACCTGCCGCACCAGCCCGCATTGCACCAGCGCATCCAGGCAATTATACACCGTCGCCATCGAAATGTCCGGCATTTCGCGCTTGGCCCGGATGAAAACCTCCTCGGCCCTCGGGTGGTCGCGCTTCTGCAAAAGCACGGCATAAACATGCTCGCGGTGAGGCGTGAAACGAAAACCGCCCCTCGCCAGCCCCCGGTTCAGCCGCTCGCTCGGCTTCATTCTTTCGTCCAGGCCACTCGTCATACGCCGCAATCTAGCCCATGTCCTGCGACTGTCAATACTTGGAATAATTCCAATCTCGCTTTGGCTCTGGACAAACCGCCCATCCAGGGGCTACTCTCGCGGCCAGTGCGTTTAAATCAATGAATTTTATGACCACTCAAGCCCACACTTCCCGTCGTCATTTCCTTAGAGCCTCGTTCCTGGGCGCCGCCGCCTTCTCCGTTCCGTGGGGCCTGCCCCGGGCCTTTGGGGCGGAACCGGAAGCCGCCTCCGCCCGTCTCACCAGCCGCGTGGCCCTGAGCGCCGGCAATGACCGGGCCGAGCTTGCCTTCCAAGGACTCAAGGCCTTCGAGAAAAGCATCGCCGCCGCCATCGGCAAGAAGCGGGTCATCATCAAGCCCAACAATGTCGCCATCGACAACCAATTGGCCGCCAGCCACGCGCAAAACCTGGAGGGAATCCTCGAGTTCCTCAAATCGATAGGCAAGCGCGACACCGCCATCGCCGAATCGGCCGCCAGCGGGCCGACGCTCGAGGGGTTTGCCAATTACGGTTACGACCAGGTGGCCAAAAAATACGGCGCCCAACTCCTCGACCTGGATCAGGAAGGCTCCGACATCGTGCATTGCTTCGATGAAACGGATTTCCGCCCCCACCCCTGCCGCGTCTCCAAGGTGTTGCTGGACCCGGACAACTTCATCATCTCGGCTGCCAAGTTCAAGACCCACGACCGCATCGTGGCCACCCTTTCCCTCAAGAACATCATCGTCGGGGCGCCCATCAAGGATGCCGGTTTCCGCTGGGGAGCCGGCGCCCGACCCGGCGCCCGGAACGATAAACCGATCATCCACGGCAGCGGCTTCCGCGGCATCAACTATAACCTCTACGCCCTGGCGTCCCGCCTGCATCCGCACCTCTCGGTCATCGACGGCTTCGAGGGAATGGAAGGCGAAGGACCGGTCGGCGGCACGCCCGTCGACCACCGCGTCTGCGTGGTCAGCCAGGACTGGCTGGCAGCCGACCGGGTGGCGGTCGAGTTGATGGGCATCGATTTTGCCAAGATCGGCTACCTCAATTATTGCCGCCAGACCCGCATGGGCGAGGCCGACCTCGCCAAAATCGAGATCGTCGGCCCCGCCATCAAAGACCATGTCAAACCCTATAAGCTGGCCCGCAACATCGACGAGCAATTGATCTGGATGCGGCCGGCCAAAGGGTGAATCGGATGGTCTCTAGGCGTCATTTTATCCGGACGGCAGCGCCCGCCATCGCGGCCTTGGGCCTGGCCCCCAAAGCGGCGAGCCTGGCCTTTGGCGCCCCCGGCTTTGCGCCCCCGGTCGCCGTCTTCAGCAAGCTCTACCAGGAATTGAAACTGGATTTCGAGCAATCGGCCGAGGTTACCGCCCAGGCCGGCCTGGACGGGATCGATTGCGCCGTGCGCGACGGCGGCGAAATTGTGCCGGAACAGGCGGCCGACAAGATGCCGCGTTACGCCGAGGCCCTGCGCCGCCACGGCGTCCGCATGTGGCTGCTGACCACGGGCATCCGGGGCGTAGCCTCACCCCAGGCCGGTGAAATCCTGCGGACCGCCAAACAGTTGGCAATCCAATATTACCGGCTGGGCTACTGGTCGCACCGCCCCGGCCGGCCGCCGGCAGAGCTGTTGGCCGAAATTGCCCCCAGCCTCAAAGACCTGGCGGCGATGAACAAGGAACTGGGCGTCTGCGGCGTGTACCAAAACCACTCGGCCCCCCAGAACCATTCCCGCCGCAACGCCGGCTGCGACCTGGCCGAGCTCTACGATATGGTCAAGGACCTGGACCCCGGCCAGATCGGAGTGGCCTTCGACCTGGGCCACGCCCTCATCGAGCACGGCGACCAATGGCGCGAGCATTTCGACAGGCTCAAGCCTCATATCCGCGTCGTGTACGTCAAGGATGTCCAACGAGGTTCCGGATTCGTTCCCTTCGGCCAGGGCGAGTTCGCCCGCACCGGCTTTTTCCAAATGCTTGCCCGGATGAACTATCGCGCCCCGCTGTCCATGCACATCGAATTCGACTGGGCCCCCCAGGGCAACAAGACCCGCCCGCTCCTCCTCCAAACCCTCAAAGAAAGCCGCCGCGTCCTGGGCCAGTGGCTGGGGTGATTGAGCTGTCCATCGCTCAGCGCATACTTCACACGCGTCAGACGTCCAAGGCTGACTAGCCGAGCGGGTGTCCGCGGAGAGCGGGCCAGCACTCAGAGCCCGAGCGCATTCGGATACCACAGGCATGGGACGCCATTGGCGCTCCAACCCACGACGAACCCACGCTTCGAATACCAGGCGTTCAGTTCCTCCTGTGACAACGGTGCCGCGCCTGCCAGTGGACACGTAGGCTTATATACGACCGGGTTACCGTATATGCGAATACCGCGTTTCATGGCGACCGCCTTCAGAAAAGATAGCAATAAGCTTGCTGCGCCTGATCTTGGGCTGAGCGTTTCGATTTTGACGATGGTGCACAACCCCTCCCACTCCAGCCAAGCAATCGCATCGCCGTATTTTCGAAACGGTTCTTCGACGACCTTGCCGTAGGACTGCTTATGGAGCAGAGGGTAAGGGACCGCAGCCGCTTCCCACTCCGCTTGTGCTGCCGAGAGCGAATTCATGCGGTCTAACGCTTAGGCGCCACGCGCCGAGCGCGTTTGATACGAAACAGGCGCAGCGCCGCCCACGCCTGAAATATGCTCGTTGGACCGTCCAATGTCAGAGATCGAAGCCATTCTTTGCGTCGCCATCGACGAAGCCGCGAACCTGGATCTTGCTGCCCCCAAGGGTACATCGCACCTCGTATTGCCGTCCGTCATAGGCAAACGATACTGCCCCTAAGACCAGAGTTGGTAATGGAAGCACTTCAGTCACGGGTGCCATGTGGAGAACGCTGTTCTGGCGGTCGAACTTTACTAGGATAGCCGTTCTGGCCCTGATCGCGTTCTGAGAAAACCACTCACTGCACCGCGTGAGCTGGTTGCCATGGTGGCGCTTCATCCGGAACTCTCGCCCGCTGCCGTCAATGACAGCGAAGACGCTTCCGTGCTGGCCGATCTCGGGGCCGTATTGTTTGCCGTTGGCGTCCGTAAGGTTGATATACTGCGAGTTTACTTCCGCTTCAGAAATCAAATGTTCGAATTGGATCATAACGTGCCGGGTCAGTCGTGGCGAGCGGACGTTGTCCGATGTGGAACAGGGACGAAACCCCGTCCACTGCACTCGCCGAGTCAGTCGTCATTTCGGTGCGTCTGTTGCGATCTTCAAAGCCCACCGTACAGTCTCCTCCGTGATATAATACTCGTAGTGAAACTCCTCGTCGAACTCCGCTTCGGGGCCCGAGTGCGCCTTGAAGTCGGAAACCCAGTTCTGCTTTCCATCAGTGGTCTTCTTAACGCGTTGAGCCCAGGCCTGCACGCCGCGCTCTCCCAGTTCGGTAATCTCCCAAATGCCGCGCTCCGGCATCCTCAATAGTCCCTCGTCGCGCAGAGCGTTCCTCGCCCAGGACAGGTCGTGCTTCCAAACTTCCTCTCCCGCGAGCCGGTAATTCTCATCCCGCGGCGGTATGTGCATCAAGCCAGCCGAGCGGACGAAATCCAGGACGCGCTGCTTGTGTGGGCGGTGAACGCCCTGGTACTTGCTGAGGATGTAAAGCGCCGCAAGGACGATTCGGCGCTTCTGGTTTGTCGTTCCTGGACTTTTGACTTTCATGACGGGATAGGAGTGGAACGTCAGTGCATTTCATAGCGGCCACACAGCTCAACTCCTATTGTGCTGCCACCGTTTCGTATTCGCATATCGAACCCCAAAATCGCGACGCCGTAGACCTCTGGCCTTTCTGCCAAAACGGCCAGGATCAGCGGAGGCAACCCGTGAACCCATTAGAGGAGTTTGGAACTTTGTCTTGAGAATCAAGCGCCAATGTTGCGCCTTCCGGGACACGCCCTGCCCTGGCCCCGCCAGGGGCCGTGTTTTTTTACACCGCGCCCGCACATGCAAGCTGGCCATCCCAGCGCGGTCGGCTCTCGCTCCGCAGCTTTTTCGGCAATAACGTTCCGCTCTATCTCCACGAGGATGAAACCCAGAAGCGTTAATCCAGTCATTCCACGGTGCGAAATCACAGATTAGCCTGGACCCCGGTGAATATATTGCGGGGCCTTGTCATCTGCGACGGACGATTCTGGCACCCCGTTCCGGGGTGCAGGACCCTCGCCACTGTCGACCGGGGGTCGCCGCTGCGCTTTGACCCCCGGCTACCTTCTGTCATCCCTCCGGGATGCGCAGCCGCGCCACCGCACCGGGCTCGCTGCTGGCCCGCGAGTTCCGCCTTTCCTCTGACAACCCTGCGGGTTGTCCGACGACAACGGGGCTGCTCTTATCACCAGGCGCATCCTGAATGTACCACGACAGGGGCAAGAACCGTGGAAGGCGACGTCGGGTCTGCCGGGGCTCATCCCGGAGGGATGAAAGAAGGTAGCCGGGGGTCGAAGCGTAGCGAGACCCCCGGTCCGCGGCGGCGTGCTCCTGCATCCCGGAGGGATGCCAGAAGGCTGCTCAGACAAGGGGCGCGTATGTTTCTGGCACCCCGTTCCGGGGTGCAGGACCCTCGCCACTGTCGACCGGGGGGTCGTCGCTGCGCTTTGACCCCTGGCTTCTGACAACCCTCTGGGTTGCTCCGCAGGCCCTCGGTCTGATCTGTAACTCCAACTGCTTTGGTGGTACGGGCCACATGCGCCCCTTATCACCAGCCTTGGGTCTTTACCGGCGCGACCGGAGCGGATAGCGTCGCGGCATGGGTTCCACATATTACAGTCTTCACTATCACTGGATTTGCTCGACGAAACACCGGCGCCCCACCATTGGGGCCGACTGGCGCGCACGCATTTTCGAATATTTGGGCGGCGCAGTCCGCGGTCTTGGCGGCGTGGCGCTGAAGGTCGGCGGAGTCGAAGACCACGTTCACGCACTGATCGGGCTCAAGCCCACACACTGCATTTCGGACTTCACGCGGGAGCTAAAGAAGGCGACCTCCGTTTGGGTGGCCGATCGCTGGGAACGCCAGTTCGGGTGGCAGGACGGCTACTCGATTTTCGCCGTGAGCGCGAGCAGGTTAGAAGCGGTGGACCACTCCATCGAGCGCCAAGTGGAGCACCATCGGAGGAAGACCTTCGTGGAAGAACTTCAGGAGCTGTTGAAGAGGCACGGCGTCCAGTACGATCCCAAGTATTTGGTTTGATGTGAATGCGGGCGCAGCAATTCATCCCGGAGGGATGAAAGAAGGTAGCCGGGGGTCGAAGCGCACCGAAACCCCCGGCACCGCGACGGTAGGTGTCCGCATCCCGGAGGGATGCCAGAGAGCGGCATCGATGCCTGCGCGGCGACGCGCCCGATCGCATCAGGGACGTCATTGTCGAGCAGGAAGGTCACGCCGCGGCTTTGGCCATCTGGCGGGCGATCAGGTAATCCACCTGCGCCAGATGATCCTCATAGTAGGCGAGGCATTCATAGACTTGGGCTCGGGTCAATCCTGGCAACTGGCGGGTCACCGAGTCCACTGTCTCCCCGTTTTGCAGCAGACCGATCACGTCATGGACTGCTATTCGGCCGCCCTCCAGGCGGGCGTTTCCACCGCAGACCCCCGGGGTCCGGATAATGTAGCGGTAGGTCTCGGCTGCTGTACTCATGAGCCAAGCATATCCCTGCCCGCCTGCCATTGCAACGCCGCGGTTGACATCATGCTGGCTTAAACTTCACCAGACCGCTCCTCGAGTCCCTGAATGGCCCGGCGCAGGCGTTGCTCGATGGCCGCGCGCCGGCTGGGCGCCAGGACGCGCGCGCCGTCGGCTTCCCGGACGTAAAAGCTGTCAATGGCCGCGCCTTTTTCCGTGAGGATCTTGGCCGTGGATATGTCCAGGTTCAACTCGGCCAGGGTCTGGGAAATGATGTAAAGCAGCCCGAGCCGGTCTTCGGTCTCGATTTCGATCAGGGTCCGGGTGTCGGAGGCCTCGTCTTCGAAGCGGACCTGGGTGGAGATGTGCTCGCCGCTATAGGCCTGGTAGAGCGGGCGCGTGATCTGCTGGCGGGCAATCAGCGCCGGGAAATCCACCACGCCCCCGGTGAGGGCCTTTTTAAGCGTCTCCTGGAATTTCTCGCGCTGCTCCGGGCCGGCCAGGCTGCCGCTGCGGGCATCGGCGATCGAAAAGATATCGAGGGCGATGCCATCGGAGCGGGTGAAAATGCGGGCACTGAGGATGTTCAGGCCGGCGGCGCTGAAGGAGCCTGCGATTTTGCTGAACAGCCCTTCGCGGTCCCAGGTGCAGACTTTCACCACGTTGGCGCCCCGGTCCGGCTCGTCCTGCCAGCCCACGACCGGCGCCAGGGCATTGTCCTCCTCCCGGACTTGCAAGCGCAGAAACCGCCGCACCAGTTTGAGGTCATCGAAAACCTCGCGCGCGGAGTGGATCTGGTAGTAGCGGTGGGGCAGCGTAGTGAAGAACGCCTGCAATTCTTCCTCGTCCTCGTGGTCGGCCAGCAGCCGGCCAACCTCCTGCCGCAGCAGCTTGCGCTGCATCTCTTCGGTCCGGATGAACTCGGTTGCGCCGGTCATCAACGCCATCGTCTTGTCGTGCAGCGACCAGAGCAGGGAATCTTTGAACCCGTTCCAGAGCTTGTCGCTGGTGGCCAGGGAATCGGCAAAGGTATGCAAGGTGAGCATGGCCAGGGTCTCGGGCGTCTGGGTCTGTTTGGCCACCTGCCGGATGATGGCCGGGGCATCCAGGTCGCGCCGTTGCGAGACGCCGGCCAGCAAGAGATGGTTCTCGATGATGACGCGCAGGGTGTGCGTGGCCGCCCCGTCCAGGCCCAGGCGCTTGGCCACGCGCAGGGCCATCGCGCCGCTGAGGGCCGGGTGACCGTGCCCCTCGGGCTTGCCCACGTCGTGCAACAGCAACGCCAGGTAGAGCACAAAGGGCCGTTCCAGCTTGTGCAGCAGTTCCGCATAGTTGTTGTAAGGCGGATCTTTGGCCTCCCAGATGCGATCCAACTGCTCCAGGCACACCAACGTGTGCTCGTCGGCCGTGTATTGGTGATAAAACTCATGCTGCACCAGGCACGTCAGCTTCCCGAACTCCGGAATATAGCGGCCCAGCAGGTCCACCTCGTGCATCGCCCGCAGAATCGGCGCCACGTTGCCCCGCTGGTCCAGGATGGTCAAAAAGGTGTCCCGCACGTGCTCGTCCGTCAGGAACGCGCGATCCACCAGCATCAGCTCGTTGCGGAGGAGTTGCGCCAGGTCCGGATGCAGGCGCAGACCGCGCTGTTGGGCATAGAGAAAAACCCGCATCAGACGGCGCGGCTGCTCGCGGAAAACACGGTTGGACACGGCATGAATCTGCCGGTCGTTGAACTTGAAACCATCGACGGGCTCGCTGGCGCGCTTGCGGCCGCCCGGCAGCAGGGAGCGCAGGGACAAGCGCCGCGGCGCCGGGGCTTGGAGGGCCAGGCGCTGCTCCAGCGTGCGCGTGATCAGGAAGATGCTCCGGGAGCGCATATAGAGTTCCCGCATGAACCGCTCGATGCGTTTGCTGGGGGAGCGCTCGGCAAAGCCCAGGTTGTGCGCCACGGCAGGCTGGAGATTCTTGCTCAACACGTCCATCGCCCGGTTCAGGTGATAGTGCATCTCCGTGCGCGCCCGCAGGAGAAAATCGTACGCCCCCTCGAGCTGCTTGCGCTCCTTTTCGCTGATGAGCCCGGGCGCCTGCAGGTCCTTGAGCGAGCGCGTGCGATACTTGAAAAAGGCCATCCAGAGCAGGTTCTGAAAGTCCCGCAGCCCGCCGCAGCCGTTCTTGAGATTGGGCTCCTGCATGCACGCCGAATTGCCAAACTTCTCCCGGCGCTCCCCCTGGTCGGCCAGACGCATCGCGATATACTCCTCCTCATGGCCCTCGACGCATTTGTTGACCAGCGCCTTTTGGAATTTCACGAACAATCCCTCGTCCCCGACGATGAGCCGCGCCTCGATCAACGAGGTCTTGGATTGCATGTCGGTGTTGGCCACCTTCACGCAATCCTCCACGCTCCGCACCGAGTGCCCCACTTTGAGCCCGATGTCCCAGAGCGGGTAGAGAATGCCGTCAATAATCTTCGACAAATAGGGCAGCGGCCGGTTGGCGGCAATCTGCCGGCTGTGCAGGAACATGAAATCAATGTCGCTGTGCGGGTTGAGCTCCGCCCGCCCGTAACCGCCGATGCCCACCAGGGCCAGGGGCGGAAACTCTTTCTGCGCCTGCCCGGTCAGGTTCCCCTTGGCCGTGTCCCACAAATAGCGCAGCAACAGGTCGATCATCACCGCCCGCGCCCGGCACACCTCCAACCCGCCCCCCCCGGCCCGGTGCACCAGCTTGAGCCGATGCGTCTCGACCTTCAGAAAGGCCTTGTAACGCGCCAATTCCTGGGTCGGCTCCCGCCCCGCTGGCAGCGGCAGGCGCGCCGCGGCGCTCGCCTCGATTTTCTTGAGCAATTCCTGCATTCGATTCCTAAGCTTGGGTCAGAACCGCCCCAAAGGCAAGCGGTGTCAAACCTTGTGAGGTTGGCGGTGTTTGATAGAATGGACGAGCATGTCCGCCGAGCTGGAACCCGATGCCGCCCTGATGTTGCGCGTTAAACAGGGCGACGGCGCAGCTTTTGCCGCTTTGGTGGACAAATACAAGCAGCCTGTCCTCAACCTGGTCTATCGGATGCTCCACGACGCTACGGAGGCCGAAGATCTCGCCCAGAATGTCTTTGTCCAGGTTTTCCGCGCCGCTCATCGCTATCAGGTCTCCGCCAAGTTCTCGACCTGGCTCTTCACCATCGCCCGCAACCTGGCCCTCAACGAACTGCGCCGCCGCTCCCGCCATCCCTCCGAGTCCATGGATGCCACCCGTCCCGAGCATGACGACCAGCCTTTGCAGCAGTTCGAAGACAAGAAAACGTTCTCGCCCCCCGAGAGCCTCCTCCACGGCGAACTCGAACAGAAAATCGAACGGGCCCTGGCCGCACTCCCCGAAAACCAGCGCACCGCCATCCTCCTCTGCCGCCAGGATGAACTGAGCTACGAAGAAATTGCCAAGGTCCTCGGCTGCTCTCTCTCGGCCACTAAATCCCTCATCCACCGCGGCCGCGAAACCCTCAAGCACAAACTCAAACCCTACCTGCGCGCCGGCGTGTGGACCGACTCCCCATAAACGCAACTTTCCTGCTGGTGCGGTTTTAAAACCTATACAACTTTGTCGAGGATTATGACAACCGAGCGGACCGGCGAGCGTTGGCGAGAATTGAGTTGGCGGCGAAAGCTCACCCCGGCTCAACAAGCCGAGTTGCGCGCCTGGCTGGCCGAGCATCCCCAGGCCCTGGCCGATTGGCAAGCCGAAGCGGCCCTCACCCAGGCCCTCGACCAATTGCCCGATGCCGCCGTGCCCGGCAATTTCACCGCCCTGGTCTTGCAGACTGTCGGCCGTGAAAGTGCCGCCCCGCGCCCGCCCCGCCTCCCCTGGCTGGTCTGGCGCCCCCGCCTGCCCTGGTTTCCCAAAATGGGCTTCGTCGCCGTCCTCCTGAGCGCCAGCGTCCTCTCCTATTACCAGGTCCTGGCCTTTCAGCGCGCCCAGCTCGCCAGAAGCGTGGTTGCCATCTCCGATGTCGCCTCTCTGCCCAGCCCGCAAATCCTGACCAATTTCGAGGCTATCCAGGTGCTCGAGCGCACGCCTCAGGCCGATATCGAATTGCTCCAACTGCTCGATTCCGTCGACACTTTCCGCGAACTGCTGGCCATGAATCCCGCCGAGCGCAAGCACTTCCTGGCCGGCCGCCCCCCGGAAACCCAAAGACAAACCCTGGCCAAAATCCGCGAGTACGAATCTTTTGGCCCTAACCAGCGCGAATTGCGGCTCAAAGCCACCGAACTCTACTACTACCTCTGGCCCCTGATGAGCACACGCGCCTCCAATCGCCCTCCTGTGCTGGCCTTGGTCCCGCAGGGCGACCGCAAGGAGATCGAGAGACGATTGCTGGCCTGGGACCAGTTCCCCGCCGGCAAACAACAGGAACTGCTCACCAATGCCGCCGCTATCCGCTTCTTCACCGAGCTCAAGACCGGCCCGCCTCCCCTTCCGCCCGCCTCCCCCGCCCAGGAGGCCAACCTCCAACGCGGCATCCTCCAATGGCAGGCCCTGCCCCGGGTCCAGCAACAGCGGATTACCGCCCGCTTCAAACGGTTCTTCGACCTCACCCCGGAAGAGCAGCAAGAGGCCTGCAACACCCTCAGCGAGACCGAACGGCGGCAAATCGAAAAAACCCTCTATAAATTCGAGAACCTCTCCTCGGCAGACCGCGTCAAAGCCATCCGTTCCTTCGAGAAGTTTGCCCGCCTGAGTCTCGAACAACGCCGGCAATTCCTTAAAAACGCCCAGTTATGGAAGCTGATGCCCCCTGACGAGCGGCAGAATTGGCGCGACCTGGTCAACGATTTGCCCGAGCAACCTCCCTTCCCACGGGGCCTGCAGGAAACTCCGCCGTTCCCGCGGCCCCTGCAAGAACCTCCGCCTTCCCCGCCCGGCTTCCCCCCCAGCCCGCGGCATGCCGATCACAAGTGACCCCTGTGCGCTCGCGCAAACTAAATTGCGATTTTCTTGCCGGCCCCACCCATTGAGGGGAACCGATCGTATCTGTTGTTCCCAGGCCAAAGGCCTGATTCATAGCAGCCCAGGGCAACGCCCTGGGTTTCCGTACGGTTCTGTTCTGTCGCAGGCCAACGGCCTGCCTCATAGGGTTCACTGGGTCCGACCATCTCAGATCCCGGCGCGGCGTCGGCACCCGCCTCAATCCCTCAGCACAATGAATCGCGCTTTCAGCGCTCAGAAGGGTCTTTGGGCGATAAACCCAGGGCGTTGCCCTGGGCTGGCATGAATGACGCCGTTGGCGTCCCAAACAGGCCGGCAGTGCTCCCCGGGCGGCGCCTCTCGGGGAAATCGTGCGCCCAGAAGGGGGCCTGATATGACCGGAGAAAACATGCGGGCAAAGACAAGCGTTGAAGCTCAGAAGACTATTCTCGGGATGTCCCTTCGGGACACAGGCTGACACGGGATCTATCGCGAGTATCGAGGTCAAACCCGGCGTGGCACCTCAAGAGTCACAAAAAACCCGTGTATAAGGCCCAGGGCGAGCGAAACGCGACGCCGCTTTGGTTTTGTAGTAAGCGTCGGGGCATTCACGCTTGACTCATCCGGACACACTCTTAAGCTCCACTCATGCGCTCATGGGGTTTTTGCTCTGAAATTGGCCTTCCCGAGATGAAGGCCGGGGATCCCCAGACCCGCGATTTTGGGATTCAATATACCAACCGCTGAAAGCATAAACACAGTATGCATCGCCACAAGGCCATGACTAAGTTGATTGTCTATCTCCTCGATGGCGTCGCACTGGCAGCATCAATGCTCATGGGGATTTTTGGAGCAGCAGGATTGTGTGCTGCGGTTTGGGGGCCATCCGGTCTGGAGAGAGCGCTGGGGAATCCGCCTCAGCGCGCTCACCCAGCGTTCGTTCTTTTCATGGCCGTTATGGTTCCCGGCATGCTGGTTGGGGCCTGTGGAGCGTTGACCGCCATCATCCTGCCGTTGCATATGCTCTTCCGTGTTGGATTCTTGAAGACGGATCGAACTGAGCTGAAATTCCTTCGGGCCTATGCGACTCGTTTCATTGATTTTACGAAGCCTGATGCATAACCTGGCTGCTCCAGTGGACGCGCCGATTCCGTCTTTCTGTCATGTTGTGCGTCATCGGCGGCGTGCCGCTGAGCAGCCGCGTCTTTGGGCCAGTACTCAGGCCCCACCGGCAGGCAAGCTCCGTAGGAGCGCCATGTTTATAGCAGACAACGTCAAAAAGAGCGGTCCCAAGCCCCGGAGGGGCGGCACTTTGTTGGACGATGCAAGCTGTGCCGCCCCTCCGGGGCTGAGAAAGGCCATAGAAGGGCGTGGTTGCTATAAACATGTCGCTCCTCCGGAGCTTGATGAGGCGGTGGCGATCATCGTCCCCATCCTGGGCGCAATCACACCAGTGACCCGGCTCATGCCGTTTATCAATCCCGGATTCGTATGACTCCCCGGGAACGAGTCCTTGCCGCCGTGCGGCGTGAACAGCCCGACCGCACCCCTCGAGATTTCTGGGCCGAACCGCCGGCGCTCCGCCGTCTGCTCGACTATGCCGGTTTTCCGGATCAGGATCGCCTGCTCGATGCCCTCGAGGTCGACGTGCGCCACCTGGAAACGCCCGCCCCGCCCGAACGCCAACTGGGCGGCGGCCTCTTCCAGAACTTCTGGGGCGAGCGATTCGTCCAACAACCTACGCCCTGGGGGCCCATGCGCCAAGACGTCAAAGGCGCCCTGGCTGGGGCCTCGAGCCTGGCGGACCTGGAGGCCTTCGCTTGGCCCACTCCCGATTGCGTGGACTACTCCGGCCTGCCTGAGCAGGCCCGGCGCCATGCCCAACACGCCCTCTTTTACGGCTTTGCCGATGTCTGGCAACGCCCCGCCCTGGTCCGAGGGTGGGAGGAGTTCTTCCTCGACCTCGTCGAGCGGCCCCAGTGGATCCATTTCCTTTGCCGGAAGTTCACCGATTTCTACCTCGAAGACTACACCCGCGCCGCCGAAATGACTCACGGCCGCATCGACCTCTACCTCCTCATCAGCGACCTGGCCGGCCAGCGTGGCCCCCTCATCTCCACCCCGATGTTCCGCGAGTTCGTCGAGCCCTACCTCAAGGAGATGATCGATCGCATCCACCAGCTCGGGGGATTGGCCATGTACCACAGTTGCGGGGCGGTCGCGCCGTTTATACCCGAGCTCATACGCCTGGGGGTCGATATCCTCGACCCGCTCCAACCGGCCGGCCCCGCCATGCAACCCGAACGCCTCAAGGCCGACTTCGGCTGCCGCCTCTCCTTCCACGGGGGCATCGACATGCAAGACCTGTTGCCCCGCGGGACTCCCGCCCAGGTGGCAGCCGAGGCCCGCCGCTACTGCGAGGTCCTGGGTGCCGCCGGCGGTTACATCCTCGCTCCGGCCCACCTTTTCCAACCCGACGTCCCACCCGAAAACATTCTGGCTGTGTACCAGCCGTTATAATGCGCCCGGCGGTCCCGGAATTCGCTGGCCAAAGGGAACGGCCTTGGGTAAAACTCGGCGGATGAAAACCGACTAGCCGGCAGTCAAATCCCAATCCCAGCCAAACCATGAATGCGTCACCCCTTGTCTCAGCCCGCTCAATTCGTTCTCGTCCTGGCTGTTCGAGTTGTTGGTCTCGTTTAACTCGTTTAACCCATGCAGCTCTGATAACCCTTGTAACGGTTGCAACCGGCTTGGCCGCCGACAGGCTCGAGAGCGGTTTCAGCCATCCGCCGCCCTCGGCGCGGCCCTGGGTCTATTGGTTTCCACTGGACGGCAATATCAGCAGCAACGGCATCACGCTGGACCTCGAGGCCATGGCCCGCGCCGGCATCGGGGGTGTCCTCTACATGGAGACAGACCAGGGGGCGCCGCGGGGTCCGGCGGCCTTTGGCGGCCCGCTCTGGCGTGATTTGTTCAAACACATCTGCGCCGAGGCGCACCGGCTTGGGCTCCAGGTCAATATGAACAACGACGCCGGCTGGTGCGGCAGCGGCGGGCCCTGGATTACGCCGGAGCTTTCCATGCAGCGCATCGTCTGGACCGAGACGAAGGTCAGCGGGCCGAAACGGTTCGACGCCGTCCTGCCGCAGCCCCAAGCCGTAAGAGACTATTACGGCGACATCGCCGTGTTCGCGTTTCCTACGCCGGCCAGCAATTACGTCATCCCGAGGTTGGCAGGCAAATCGGCAAGTGTCCCGGAGCAAATTCCGTTGCAGACGGCCTACCCGGCCTTGCCGGCGCAGGCGATAGTGCCGCGCGAGCGGATCGTGGACCTGAGCGGCCAGTGCGACGCGAGCGGGCGCCTGGTGTGGGAGGCGCCGGCGGGCGACTGGACCCTCCTGCGCCTGGGGCATACGACGACAGGCACAGACAACCATCCGGCGCCCATGGCCGGCCGGGGCCTCGAGTGCGACAAGCTCAGCAAGGAGGCTGCCGAAGCGGCCTTTGCCGGGCTGATGAAGAAGGTGGTCGGGGATTCCCTGCCACTGGTCGGGGAAGCAAAGACCCTGGTTTCAACCCACATTGACAGTTGGGAGGTCGGTTCGCAAAACTGGACGCCGAAGTTCCGCCAGGAGTTCCAGCGTCTCCGGGGCTACGACCCCTTTCCCTTCCTGCCCGTCATGGCCGGCCACGTCGTCGAGAGCCTCGAGATCTCGGAACGGTTCCTCTGGGACGTGCGCATGACGGTCAGTGATTTGCTGGTCCAGAATTACGCCGGTCATTTCCGCGAGCTGGCGCGCCGCAACGGCATCCGGCTCTCGATTGAGGCCTACGACGGCGAACCGGCCGACGACATGACCTACGGGGGGCAAGCGGACGAGCCGATGGCGGAGTTTTGGTCCTGGGGCAAGTTCGGGGCGGCTTACAGTTGCACCGAGATGTCGTCCGTGGCGCACGTTTATGGCAAGCGCATTCTTGGCGCGGAGGCCTTTACGGCCACCGACGCCGAGAAGTGGCAAGGGCACCCGGCCTATATCAAGGACCTGGGCGATTGGGCTTTTTGCGAGGGCATCAACCGTTTCGTCTTCCACCGTTACGCGCTCCAGCCCTGGACTGACGCCCGGCCCGGCATGTCGATGGGGCCCTGGGGTCTGCATTACGAACGCACCCAGACCTGGTGGGAACAGTCGCGCGCCTGGCATGACTACCTGGCCCGCTGCCAGTTCCTTCTCCAGCAGGGGCTCTTTGTGGCGGACCTCTGTTTCCTGGAGCCGGAGGCCTCTCCCCAACGCTTCAAGTCCCCCGTTAAATCGGGCTATGACCGGCCCGGCTATAATTTCGACGGCTGCCCGCCGGAAGTGGTGCTGACGCGCATGACCGTGCGCAATGGCCGTCTGGTGTTGCCCGACGGCATGAGCTACCGGTGGTTGGTGCTGCCGCAGGCGGGCACCATGACCCCGCGCCTGCTGGGCAAGATAAAGGAGTTGGTTGCCGCCGGTGCCACAGTCGTCGGCGCCCCGCCCATCAAATCTCCCAGCCTGAGCGGATACCCGAAATGCGACGAGGAGGTCAAGGCCCTGGCGGCCGAACTGTGGGGCGTCGGCGACGCGCCCGAGCAGATCACCGAGCGTCCTTTCGGCAAGGGCAAGCTGCTCTGGGGCGGCGAGTTCCGGCCCAAATCCCTTTCGGTGGAGGGTCTGGATCGGCAGTTAGGCTCCGCGCAGTGGATTTGGCGCAAAGAGGGCAATCCCGCCTCGGCGGTGCCGCCGGGCAAACGCTGCTTCCGCCGCCTGCTGACCCTCGAAGAGGCCAGCCATCTGGCCTCGGCAACGCTGGTTATGACCGTGGACAATTCGTTCGAGTGCTGGGTCAATGGCCGGTCCGCCGGCAGCGGGGACGACTTCAGCCACGTTTACCGGATGAATATCACTTCCCTGCTCAAGCCGGGGATGAATGTGGTCGCCGTCGAGGCGGTCAATGGCGGCGACGCTCCCAATCCTGCCGGTCTGATTGCCCAACTGCGCATCGATTACGGCGCCGGCCACGTGGTGGAGGTCCCCACCGATGGCCGTTGGGAGGCGGCGCAGACCGCAACGGCCAATTGGCGCACTGAACCGGGGGCGGCAAACGGCTGGGCCGCCGCGATGGAACTGGGTCCGCTGGGCATGGCGCCTTGGGGCGACATCACCGCGGCGGGTGAGGGCGCCGACCCTATCCCGGATGCCCACGTTCTCTGCCGGATGCTCGAGGAGCGCGGCGTGCCGCCGGATTTCAGTTGCCGGACCGGAAATGCGCTCGATGGCCTGCGTTATATTCATCGGACCGTCGAGGGGACCGATGTCTATTTCGTGGCCAACAAGGATCTCCAGCCCAAAGAGGCCCTCTGCTCATTCCGCGTGAGCGGGCGGCGCCCGGAATTCTGGTGGCCGGATAGCGGCCGCATCGAGGGGGCCGCGGTCTATGACCAGGCGGGCGCCATCACGCGCGTACCCCTTCGCCTGGACCCTTACGGCTCGCTCTTCGTCGTCTTCCGCAAGGCCGCGCCCGCGGAATCCAAGCGGCTTGTCGTTGTGACGCGAAACGGGCAGGCCCTGCTCGACACGGCTCCCATCCCGAGCGCCGAGCCCGACAAGGGCGCGGCCAGGCAACCGGCGGAAACCATCCGGCTGACGCGGAGTCCGAATGGGGCAATCGAGGCGCTGGTTTCCGCGCCTGGCGCCTATGCCCTTAAGAGCGCCGCCGGAATTACCCGGAGCCTCAACGTTGCCGCCCTGCCTGCTCCGATGGAGATCGAAGGTCCCTGGGAATTGCACTTCCCTCCTAATTGGGGCGCGCCCGAGCGCGTGACGCTCGACCATTTGATCTCCTGGAGCGAACACAGCGAACCGGGCGTGAAGCATTTCTCAGGCACGGCGACCTACCTCAAAAAGTTCGACATTCCAGCCACCCTCCTTGGGGCCGAGCGCCGCTTGTGCCTGGACTTGGGCCAGGTCGCAGTGATGGCGGAAGTCAAGCTCAACGGACAAGACCTTGGCATCCTGTGGAAACCGCCGTTCCGGGTGGACATCACGGACGCAGCCAAATCGGGAGAAAACGCTCTGGAAATCAAGGTCGTCAATCTTTGGATCAACCGCCAGATCGGCGATGAGCAACTCCCCGAGGACAGCGACCGCAACCCGAACGGCACCTTGAAATCATGGCCCGAGTGGCTCGCCCAGGGCAAGCCCAGCCCGACCGGGCGGTTCACCTTTACCAGTTGGCGTTTGTGGAAGAAGAACGATCCCCTGGTCGAATCGGGTCTGTTGGGGCCGGTCACGATACAGGCGGCTCAGACGGCCACGATAAGGTTCTGATAAAGGAGCTGCAGCGCGAGGTTTGACCAGCGGAGTTATTGACAGTGCGTTCAGCCAGGATTAGCATTTTCTGGATGAAAAATGCTGATTTAACAATTACTGAGCTGGCCGCCTCAGTGCCGAAAGCTGTCCGCGAAACAGAAGAACTCGGCGTCCGGGGCATCACGCGCAACGGGAGAGCAGTCGCGTTTCTGGTCTCGCGCGAGGTGATGGAGAGCATTCTGGAAACGATGGAGCTTCAGAAAAACAGCGAGCTCATGAGGCTGGTGAAGGCCGATCGGGCGGGAAAAGTCGCTTTCACGAGTGTGCCCGATGAAGGCTGAGGTCCAGTGGTCGGAACAGGTTCAGAATTTCGCAAGCTCTCTGGCCCCGGAACCGAGACGGAAATTGCGGCTTGCAATCCGCCGGCTGGCCGAGGACCGCGGCGACATCAGGCCGCTGGTGGACGAGTTGACCGGCTACAATCGATTGAAAGTGGGCCATTTCCGGGTTGTGTACCGGGAAGCATTTGAGAAGGGCGTGCCCGTCAGAAAGTGCCTCTTTGCCGAGCGCCGGGATGTCGTTTATGAGGTCTTTCGCCAAATGGTGCTCGATGACATTCGCCAGGCTTGCTAGGTGGTCATGAACATCAATAGGATGAGGTCATTGTATTTGTCTTCATGACCACAAAGAAAGGCGGCTTATCTTGAGAATCTTGAATGCAAAAGCGGGCCTTGCCCTCCTGGCCCTGTGCGCCGGGCTGCCTCTCGCCTGCCCTGCCGATTCCCTCGACTCGGCGTTCCTCAAGCCTCCGCCGGAAGCGCGGCCGTGGGTGTATTGGTTTTTCATGGACGGCAACATGACCCGCGAGGGCATCACGGCCGACCTCGAGGCCATGGCCAAGGCGGGCCTTGGCGGCGGGCTCTTCATGGAGGTGGATGTGGGGATTCCGCGAGGGCCGGTCGAGTTCATGAGCCCCCGGTGGCAAGAACTCTTCCGCCACGCGGTCAAAGAGGCCGAACGTCTGGGCCTGGACCTGACCCTCAATGCCGGCCCTGGCTGGACCGGCAGCGGCGGCCCCTGGATCCGTCCGGAACAATCGATGCAACACCTGGTTGCCAGCCAGACAAATATCGCCGGCCCCTCGCATTTCGAGGGGTTGCTCGCCAAGCCGGCCCCACGCCAGCCCTTCTTCGGCGAGGGAACCCTCACCCCGGAACTGAAAAAGGCCAGGGACGACTTCTACCGTGACGTGGCGGTGCTGGCATTTCCGACGCCGGCCGGCCAGGGCCGCATCGCCGATATTGATGAAAAGGCGCTTTATTATCGGGCGCCCTATTCTTCCCAGCCCGGCGTTAAGCCGTTCCTGCCGGCGCCGGCCGAGTACGCGGCGCTGCCGGCGGCTCAATGCATCGCCGCCGACCGCATCGTGGACCTGACCCCCAAGCTCTCGGCTGACGGACGGCTCGAATGGGACGTGCCGGAAGGCAACTGGACTGTGTTGCGGTTTGGCCGCCGCACCACCGGCCAAACCACGCGCCCGGCGCCCCTGCCGGGCCTGGGCTTCGAGTGCGACAAGTTCGACCCTGCCGCGCTGGACGCCCATTATGCCGCGTTCATCCAGCCGCTCCTGCGGGGGCTTGGCCCGCGCAAGGCGGGCCAAGGCGGCTGGACGATGCTGCACATCGATAGCTGGGAGATGAGTTCCCAGAACTGGACCGCGCGGTTTCGCGAGGAATTCCAACGGCGGCGCGGGTATGACTTGCTGAGTTACCTGCCGGTCATGACGGGCCGCGTCGTCGGGAGCCTCGAGGTCTCGGAACGGTTCCTCTGGGACCTGCGCCAGACGGCGCAGGAGTTGGTCGTCGAGAACCACGCCTTGCATCTCGGTGAACTCGGCCGCCGCGACGGGCTCGGGCTTTCCATCGAGCCCTACGACTTGAACCCGTGCGCCGACCTGAGCCTGGGCGGCGCAGCCTCCGTGCCCATGTGCGAGTTCTGGGCGAAAGGCCACGGGTTCCACACTGAGTTCAGCGCGTTCGAGTCCGTCTCGATCGCGCACACGCTTGGGCGGCCGATTGTGGCTGCCGAATCCTTTACCTCGGGCGACAGCGAGCGGTGGCAACTCTATCCCGGCGCGCTCAAGGGCCAGGGCGATTGGGCCCTGGGCGCCGGTGTCAACCGGTTTGTCTTTCATCGCTACCAGCACCAGCCCTGGCTGGATCGGGCCCCGGGCATGACCATGGGACCTTATGGCGTGCATTGGGAGCGCACTCAGACCTGGTGGGAGCTGGTTGCCGGTTACCATCAATACCTGTCGCGCTGCCAGTTCCTCCTTCGGCGCGGCTGGCCCGTAGCCGACATCTGCTATCTCGCCCCCGAAGGCGCGCCGCACGTCTTCCGTCCGCCCAAGTCAGCCACGCGCGGCGACCCCCCCGATCGGCTGGGTTACAACTTCGACGGCTGCGCCCCCGAAGTGCTGATGAACGCCGCCAGCGTGAGCGATGGCCGGTTGGTGTTTGCCGGCGGCATGAGCTACCGGCTGCTGGTGTTGCCGCGGTTCGATACGATGACCCCGGCCCTCTTGCGCACAATTAAGGGTCTCGTGGAGGCCGGCGCCACGGTCGTCGGCGCGCCCCCGCGCAAGTCTCCGGGCCTGTCCAATTATCCCGAGTGCGATCTCGAAGTGAAGCGCCTCGCGGCCGAGTTGTGGGGCGAGCCGCCAGTTTCAGAAAGACAAGTGGGCAAAGGCAGAATGCTACTGGACACCGATGCCGTGCAAGCCGGCAGTGCCGGCCCTGTCGGGCCCAAGACCCTGGCCCAGGCGCGCTGGATTTGGCATTCAGAGGGCAACCCTGCGATTTCCGCCCCTGTTGGCAAACGTTACTTCAAACGCGGCCTGGTCATCCCCTCCGGCCTCGAGGTCCAGTCCGCCCGGTTCTCGATGACCGCCGACAACAGTTTCGAACTGTGGGTCAACGGGCAATCCGCCGGGGTGGGCGACAGTTTCCATCAGGTCTGTGTCATGGACGTCGCCTCGTTGCTCAAAGCCGGAACCAACATCCTGGCGGTCGCGGCCGAAAACAGCGGCGATCAACCCAACCCCGCCGGCCTGATCGGTTCCCTGGCCATCCAATTCAATGCGGGCAAACCGCTCGTAGTCCTAACCGATGGCCAGTGGAGAAGTGCCGCCACGGCGAGGGAGGATTGGCTGACGAACGCTATCCCGCAAGAAAGCTGGGCCGCCGCCCTCGACCTCGGCCCCTATGGCATGCCACCCTGGGGCCAAGCCGACGAACCCGCCGCCTTCCCTGACATCTACGCGGATTACTCCCCGATCGCGCGCCTCCTGGCCGGCATGGATGTGTCCCCGGATTTCCAAGCAGAGCCTTTTCTCCGCTACACACACCGGCACGACGGCGATGTGGATATTTACTTCGTCGCCAATCCCGAGGCGCGGCCGCTCGAAGCCAACGCCACTTTTCGAGTCAGCGGCCGCCAGCCCGAATTGTGGGACGCCGTCACCGGCGAACAGCGGGCGTTGCCGGAGTTCGCAGAGCGCGCCGGCCGCACCAGCGTGCCCTTGCGCCTCGATGCGCATCAGTCGTTTTTCATCGTCTTCCGCAAGGCAGCCGGGAGCCGGCCGGCGCCCGGGCGCAATTTTGCGGAGTCACGGCCCGTGCAGGAAATCAACGGCCCTTGGGAAGTGGCCTTCGAGCCCAATCGCGGGGCGCCTGAGCGGGCGAGATTCGATACGCTGACCGACTGGTCGAAGGATCCGAACCCGGGCGTGAAGCACTTCTCGGGCCTGGCCGCCTACCGGACCCAATTCGACTGGAAGCCGAGTCACTCGAGGCTCTTCCTGGAGCTTGGCCAAGTGCAGGTGATGGCCGGCGTGCGTTTGAACGGCCGCGACCTTGGCCCGGTCTGGACTGCTCCCTTCCGCGTCGAGGTAACCGCGGCGCTCCAACCCGGCCCCAATCTCCTGGAAATCCGCGTCGCCAACCTCTGGCCCAACCGCCTGATTGGCGACGCCGCCTTGCCCCCGGACCAGCGCGTCGCTTGGACCACCTGGAACCCGTTCAAGAAAGACTCCCCGCTGCTGCCTTCCGGTTTGCTGGGACCCGTCCGGCTCGCGGCGCAGGAGACTGAGGGCGGCCCTAGATAAAATGAGGTCTTCGGCGTCCGCCAGCCCGTTTCCTGGAAAGCTCGGGATCGAAGCAGAAGGCCGTCCCAGACGCCGCGAATGCCCGTTGCCTGCGAACCGGACTACCGCGCCTTCACCAATTCCGGGGCGGTCAAGAAACCGGCAAAACGTCCAAAAAAATCTTCAATTTTGTCTTGCCTTCGGAAACGTCCGGGGCTAACTTGCCAATTGGATGCCTTTTGAATGGACGCCTTTCAGTGCCGATTGCGGCCGGTGCCGGCCGGGCAGAATTGTTGATTTCCCAGTTGACAGGCCCCAATCAAGGTTACAAACATGGCGCAATCAGCCGCGGTTGACTGCCGGTTGAGCGTCGTTTCACGCTCGAAACAAACTCGAATTATGACTGATAGACCCCAAGATAGCAGGGGACGACAGCAGGGACGCGCATTTACCCTGATTGAACTGCTGGTCGTCATCGCCATCATTGCCATCCTCGCGGCCATGCTCCTGCCCGCCTTGGCGACGGCAAAGAAAAAGACCCAGGCCATCTACTGCATGAACAATACGCATGAAATGACCTTGGCCCATATTCTATACACCGTCGACTGTGCAGACCGGTTCGCGCCCAACCGCGATGGGGGCAACTCGGGCAAAGCTTTGGCTGACGCTGCATGGGCGGGCGGGTGGGAGGATTTCTCCGCCAGCCCGGATAACACGAACTACAATATATTGATTAACCATACGACGTACCCCTACGCGGCCTTCGTAGGCCAATATCTGAAGGCCCCTGGGGCCTTCAGATGCCCGGCGGACAAGTCTCAAGTCACTATCGCAGGTCAAAAGTATGACCGGGTGCGCAGCATTTCGATGCAGAACTGGATCGGCGGCGACCCGAAAGCCGGCACGCCGGGGTCCCGCACGTGGACCAGTCCGAGCAGGTACGGCTCCTATTACCAAAAGCTTTCCAGTGTCAGAAACCCCGCCGTCACTATCATGTACCTGGATGAGCGCGAGGACAGCATCAATGATGGCTGGTGGGCGACGGATCCGGATAACCTCTATCAAATTGTGGATTATCCGGCCAGCTATCACGGCAACGCTGCCGGCTTTTCGTTCGTTGACGGTCACTCGGAAATACACAAGTGGTTGAATAAGCAGACCATACCAGCCCTGCAAATCGGCCAAGACCTGACCTTGAACGTGAGGCTCCAGGGCGACCAGGACATTCCGTGGATCGCTATGCACGCAGTTGGATTGACCGCATACCCATAACCGGAAACCCGCCTGTTCCTGGACGTTCCGGGCCGCCGAAATCCCGGCTCGCCGGGACGCCTGCACTTAGCCCGCTTAGGTCTGCGCACTTTACGCTCAGCGGCCTTGCCCTTCCGGTAAGGCTCTTGGGCGCGTGACATCTGCGCCAAAGCGGACTGGCGTTCGCCCAACGGCCGCTGGGCCACCACCAGTTGATTTGACCACACCATGAGAATCTATTCGAGCCTCATCACCCTAGGCGCCCTCCTTTCGCTGGCCTCGGCCGGCCGGGCCGCCAACACCGGCTCGGCGTTCTACGGCGATGCCCCCGACGAGCATCATCCCTGGGCCGTCCATGACCATAACCGGCCCCAGCCCAAACTGGTGACGCCCGGCACCTTCGGTTCGCCGGAGCAGCCGGGCAAACCCCCGTCCGACGCCGTCGTGTTGTTTGACGGCACCGACCTTTCCAAGTGGGAGGCCGACGAGGGCAGCGGGGTCCCGACCAAATGGGTGGTCAAGGACGGCGCGATGGAGTGTGTCCCCCACTCCGGTTATATCCGGACCCGCGAAAAGATCGGCGATTGCCAACTCCACGTCGAATGGGCGGCGCCCTCGCGAGTGGAAGGCGAAAGCCAGGGCCGCGGCAACAGCGGAGTTTTCATGATGGGCCTGGTCGAGATCCAGGTGCTCGATGACTACAACAACCCGACCTACGCCGACGGGTTCGCCGCTTCGGTTTACGGCCAAAGCCCGCCGCTGGCCAACGCCTTGCGTCCGCCGGGCGAGTTCCAGGCCTACGACATCGTCTTCCGGCGCGCGATTTTCAAGGGCGGCCAGGAAATCGACCCGGGCTACGTCACCGTCTTCGAGAACGGCGTTCTGGTGCAGGACCACGCCCGGCTCGAGGGGCCCACGGGCCACGGGGCGCGCAGCAAGCCCGGCCCCTTCCCCGAGGCCGGCCCACTCAAGCTCCAGGACCACGGCAACCCGGTCCGCTATCGCAACGTATGGTACCGCCCGTTGCCGCCGCGCGCCATTGAAGGCGGCACTGACGGTTATCTGAGCGCCGAAGCTACCCAGGTCAAGCGCCTGCAGATCGCCGCGATGATTCGCGAGGACGCCGACAAACTGGCCAACCCGGCCAACCCGCTGCCCCAACTGCTGCGCTTGGCCGAGTCCTTGGCGTATGATGCCGACGGCGACGCGCTCGAGAGGGCCGCGCAATTGGCCAACGAATATCTCGCCAACCTGCAACAGCTTCCGGCCGATAAGCTCGAGGCCAGGAAAGACGAAATCAAACACCTGCGCGACGCCTGCAATTACCTGGTCCGCTTCAATGCTATACCGGCCGACGCCGAGCAAAAGGCGCAGCTCGAGCAGATCATCAAAGACCACAACTGGGACCGGAAGAAAAAGAAAGGCTAACATGTGTCACCATTTCAGGAACATCACACTGGCCCTCACGCTGCTCTTGACCCTTTGTCTGGCGGCGGTGGCAACTGCCGCCAGGGCCTCGACTCCGGAGATTGGCGTTGCCGTGCGCGACGTTACCCCGCAGTTGCCCATCCGGCTGGCGGGCTACGAATCGCGAAGCCGAGCGGCGGACAAAGTGGATGAGCCGCTCCAGACGCAGGCGCTGGCGTTGCGGAACCCGTCCGGCGAACGGTTTGTGTTCGTGGCCCTGGACAATTGCGAGGTGAGCCACGCTTTCATGGAGCCGATCCTCCGACAAATCGTCCAACAGTTCCAACTGGCCCGCGGCGCGGTCGCCCTGATTTCCAGCCACACGCACTCAGCGCCGGTGCTGGCGGACACGCTTCCCGGCATGCCTGAGTTCGCGCAGGCCGAGCGGGAACACATCGAGCAATACAGCCGGTTCCTGCGAACCAGGCTGGTGGAGGTAGTGGGCGCCGCCCTGGCTGACCTCCAGCCGGCGCGGCTCGAATACGGTCTGGGGCGCGCCACCTTCGCCATGAACCGCCGCGTCTATCAGGGCGACAACGTGGGGTTTGGCGACAACCCCGACGGCCCGGTGGACTGGGAGGTGCCCGTCTTGAGGGTCAAGGGGACCAACGACGCCGTGCGAGCGATCCTCTTCGGCTACGCCTGTCACGGCACCAGCGTTCGCCACGGCGACGATTGGTATGTCGTGTCGGGCGACTATATGGCATACGCTCGCCAGCAACTCGAGGCGCATCAGCCCGGGGCCATCGCGATGTACCTCACCGGAATGGGGGCAGATTCCGACCCGTCACCCCGGGGCCTCTTGCTGGACGCCAAACGTCACGGCCTGGAATTGGCCGGCACTGTCATGGGGGTGTTGGATCGCCCCATGCGCCCGGTGCGCGGCAGCTTCAAGCTGGCTTACGACGAGGCGGAACTGCCCTTGGCGGACCCGCCGGGCCGCGAGCAACTGGAGAAGGACGCGCGGAGCGGCGACCTCGCCGTAAAGCAGCGGGCCGAGGTGTACCTGAAACTCCTCGCTCAGGGACAAGCCCTCCCGGGGTCAGTGAAGCTCCCGCTGGCCGCCGTGCGCCTCGGGGAGGACCTGACCTTTCTGCTGGTGGGCGGAGAAGTGGTCGTGGATTACTCCCGGCGTTTGAAGCGCCTCTTGGCCGAGGACCATCCCTGGACGGTGGGCTACGCCTACGAAGTGCCCTGCTACATCCCCTCGGCGCGCATCCTCAAGGAGGGCGGCTACGAAGCCCAGTCCTCCCTGGCCTACTATGGCTTTTACGGCCCGTTCCGCACCAGCATTGAAAACATCCTGGTCAATCGAATGGCGGCCCTGGTGGCCGGCCTGCGCGAGCCTGCACAGTGAGGATCGCCCGCGCGATTCGACCACGAATGATCAAAAGTTTTCGGGCGCGCGGAATTTGGTTGCAAGGGCGCCGAAAGCCGCCTAATTTCAAAAACTGTCGCGCATGAACAATAGCAGCTTATGGAAAAGACAGCAGAACTGATACTTAATGGACATCGGACCAGTCTCCCTCTTATCGAAGGCTCGGAAAAGGAGAAGGCGATCGACATCTCGGCATTGCGCAATGACACGGGCTTCATCACCCTGGATGATGGCTACGCCAACACCGGCTCATGCCAGAGCGCGATCACGTTCATCGACGGCGAACAGGGGATTTTGCGTTACCGCGGGATACCCATCGAGGAACTGGCCGAGAAATCCACATTCATCGAGGCGGCGCATCTGCTGATTATGGGCCACCTGCCGACCAGCGCCGAATTGAAGCGGTTTTCCGACCTGCTGACGGAGAACGAACTGTTGCACGAGGCGATGAAGCACCATTTTGAGGGATTCCCGGCCGAGGCCCACCCGATGGCGATTCTCTCCTCGATGATCAATGCCTCGAGCTGCTTCTACCCGGAGCTTTTGCACTACGGGGCGAATGACCACTTCAAAGTGGGCGTCGCGCGGCTCCTTGCCCAGGTGCGCACGATTGCCGCCTTTGCCTATCGCAAGTCCCAGGGCCTGCCGATCAACTATCCGAAGCCGGATCTGAAGTACACCGCCAACTTCCTGCACATGATGTTCTCGCTGCCTTATCAGGATTACGAGTTGAAACCCGAGGCGGTCAAGGCGCTGGATCTGGTCTTCCTGCTGCACGCCGACCACGAGCAGAACTGCTCGACCGCCACCGTGCGGATGGTGGCCTCGAGCCGCGCGAACCTCTTTGCCAGCGCGGCGGCGGGGGTGTGCGCCCTCTGGGGTCCCCTCCACGGCGGCGCCAACCAGGCCGTGATCGAGATGCTCGAGGCCATCCACCACGAGGGCGACGACGGCTCGAAGTTCATTGCCGCCGCCAAGGACAAGAACAGCGGCCGGCGGCTCATGGGCTTCGGCCATCGCGTCTATAAGCATTACGACCCTCGGGCCAAGATTATCAAGCGGGTCTGCGATGAGCTGCTGAACAAGCTTCGCATCTCCGATCCGTTGCTCGACATTGCCAAGCACCTCGAGGAAACGGCGTTGCGCGATGCTTATTTTGTCGAGCGCAAGCTCTACCCGAACGTGGACTTCTACAGCGGCATCATCATGCGCGCCATTGGGATTCCACTGGAGATGTTCACCGTCATCTTCGCCATCGGCCGCATGCCGGGCTGGATTGCAAATTACAAAGAGGTCATGGAAAGCCCAGCGCGCATTTATCGGCCGCGCCAGATCTACACCGGACCGGTTCTCAACCACTACATCCCGATCAAAGACCGGAAATGAACCCGCAATGCAGCGTGGAGCGTGGAGCGTGAGAGCGTGAGAGCGTGGCCACGATGCCCTCACGCTCTACGCTCCGGCGCTCCACGCTGCGGACGCCAGGCAAAGGCAGTTTGTGAGGATTACGCCCAAAGCACCAAGGTTGTTTTTGCACGGGCGCTAAAGGCCCCGCCGACACACCGAGGCAGATGAATATTCACGAATACCAAGCCAAACAACTGCTCGCGCGCAATGCCGTGGCCGTCCCGCCCGGCGACGTTTGCGACACGCCCCAAGGGGCCAAAAGCATCGCGGGGGAACTGCTTGCCCGGGGCGCCAGGCTCCTGGCGGTCAAGGCGCAAATCCACGCGGGGGGCCGCGGCAAGGGGACGTTTCGAGACGGGTTCCAAGGCGGCGTCAAGCTCTGCAGCACCGCGGCCGAGGTTTACGACAAGGCCAAGGCCATGCTGGGCAACGTGCTGGTCACCCGGCAGACCGGTCCCGAGGGCAGGCTGGTGAGGAAGCTCCTGGTGGCGGCAGCGCCGGAAATCCGCAAAGAGCTTTATCTGGCCGTGCTCCTGGACCGCGGCTGCTCGCGGCCGATGATGATGGCCAGCACCGAAGGGGGCATGGACATCGAGGAGGTGGCAGCCCGGGCGCCGGAGAAGATCGTCCGGGAGCCGGTGGATCCGGCCCTGGGTTTCATGCCCTACCAGGCGCGCAAAGTCGCCGCCGCGCTGGGGCTCAAGGGCGATCTCATTGGCCAGGGCGCCAAACTGCTGATGGGGGTCTATAAGACCTGGTGGGAATGCGAGGCTTCCATGGTCGAAATCAACCCGCTCTGCCTGGTTGACGCCGGCGAGGGCAAAGAATCGCTGATGGCCGTGGATGCGAAACTGTCGCTGGAGGACAACGCGCTCTACCGGCATCCTGACCTGCAGGCGATGCGTGATTTGGGCGAGGAAGCCCCGCTGGAAATCGAGGCCGCCAAGCACAATCTGAATTACATCAAGCTGGACGGAAACATCGCCTGCCTGGTCAACGGCGCCGGCTTGGCGATGGCCACCATGGACATCATTGAGCACTTCGGAGGCCGGCCCGCCAACTTCCTCGATGTGGGTGGCGGTGCGACCCAGGACCAGGTGGCCGCGGCGTTCCGCATCATCATCCAGGATGCCAATGTGAAAGGCATCCTGGTCAACATCTTCGGCGGCATCATGGATTGCGGCGTCATCGCCGCCGGCATCGTGGCGGCCGCGAAGGAAACCGGGCTGCCCCTGCCCCTGGTGGTGCGGCTGGAGGGCAACAACGCGCAGAGCGGCCGCCAAACGTTGGCCGCGTCGGGCCTGACTATCATCACTGGCAGTTCGATGGCTGACGCTGCCCGGAAGGTTGTCAAGGCCGTAGGCTCGAAATGAGTTTCCTTTATGTCAATCCTCGTCACGCCGGAAACTCGAGTCCTGGTCCAAGGCATCACCGGCGGCTTTGGCGCGCGGCACACCCAACTTAGCCTGGCCTACGGCACGCAAATCGTAGCCGGGGTCACGCCGGGGAAAGGCGGCCAGTTCTTCGAGCACAAAGTCCCCATCTTCGATACTGTCGCCCAGGCCGTCCAGGAAACGGGGGCGACGGCTTCGGCGATCTTTGTCCCGCCCGCTTTTGCAGCCGACGCCATTTTGGAGGGCCTGGACGCAGGGCTCGATCTGGTCGTATGCATCACCGAGGGCATTCCCGTCAACGACATGGTCAAGGTCAAACGCGCCATGGAGGGCAAGGGCGCGCGCTTGATCGGTCCCAACTGCCCCGGAATCGTCACCCCGGGGCAGGGAAAGGATTCCCACGGGGGCTGCCGTATCGGCATCGCGCCAGGCTACATTCACAAACGAGGGCACATCGGCGTGGTGTCCCGCAGCGGCACGTTGACTTATGAGGCCGTATGGCAGTTGACCTGCCGCGGCGTCGGCCAATCGACCTGCGTAGGGATCGGCGGGGACCCGGTCAACGGCATGTCGCACCTCGAGGTTATCCGACTGATGGACGCGGATCCGGAGACCCACGGGATCATCATGATTGGGGAAATCGGCGGCTCTGCCGAGGAAGAGGCGGCGGAGTGGGTTGGCAAGTATTGCCGCAAACCGGTGGCTGGTTTTATCGCCGGAGCCACCGCGCCCCCCGGGCGGCGAATGGGCCACGCGGGCGCCATCGTCAGCGGCGGCCAAGGCACCGCAGCCGCCAAGATCCGGGCCTTCGAGGCGGCCGGCATCGGGGTGGCCCCGACCCCTTCGGAGATGGCCGAAACGCTATTGAAGATGATGTAGGATTTGGGGCATCATGGGCGGCGTGGCGCGCAGCGCGCCTGAGGCGTTAAGATGTCGCTCATCGATCTTATTCTGAATCTGGCGGGGCTGCTGCTCTGGTTGAACTGGCGTTCCCTCCGGTTTGATCCCTTGGCCCACAGTTCGGCAGCTACGCTGGCCGGCACCCTCAAACGGGCCGAACCGCGGCGGTTCCGAGGCTGGCAGTTCCTTGCGGGCCTGGGCGGCTTGCTGCTGTTGCGGGCCCTGGTGTACTGGCAGGTTGGCGGGGCGGCGGGGTGGACGCCGAGGCTCGACCTGGCCTGGGTAGTGCTGGCCTTTCGTTGCGACCGCCTGGCCATCCGCGGCGATGTCCTGGGCTCGGCCCTGCTTTATTCGGCCCTGAGCTTCGTGCGGCTGCTGGCCGTCTTTTATTTCTGGCTGTTGGCGCTGGTGGTCATCAATCGCAAGGGGGGGGAGACCGATCCGTTGCAAAAACTGCTCCGCCTGCACCTGGGACCCGTCTGGCGCTGGCCATGGTGGGTCCAGTCTCTGCTGCCGCTGGTCCTGGTGGCCGGCCTCTGGGCGGCCCTCCATCCCGTTCTGGTCTATCTCAACGTGACCGGCCCCGTGCAGTCCCCAACCCACCTTGTCGAACAAGGTCTGCTGGTGGGCGCAGGCATTTACCTGAGTCTCGAGTACCTCCTGCCCGTGTTCCTGCTTCTGCACCTCATTGCCAGTTACGTTTACCTGGGTCGCAATCCGCTCTGGGATTTTGTCAGCATGACCTCGCAGAACATCCTGGCCCCCCTCCGCCGGCTGCCGCTGCGCTACGCCAGGGTGGACTTTGCCCCTCTGGCCGGCGCCGTCCTCATCTTCCTGCTGCTCCACGTGCTGCCGGTTCATGGTCTGCCCTGGCTGGAAAAACATTATCACCTCAAGCTCTGGCCGGGCTGGCCCATCTGAGGTGTTTGAACCGGCCAAAGGGGCGGCGGATGGACGATAGTCGGGCGGAATGAGCAAAACCTATGTAATGACAGTCAGGCTTCCCAAGGACCTGGGCCTTGGCGTGAAACACTATTCCGCACAGACGGGCCACAAGCCGGCCAAGGTGGGCACGCTGGCAGTAGATGAGTTTTTGCGGCGGCGAACCTTCCCCTTGATCGATTTCCGCGAGAGCGCCATGGGGCGCGTCGCCTATGTCAAGGGAACGCGGCTGGCGGTTTACTGGCTGACGGATGCAGTCAAGCGCCTGCGGGGCAACATTAAGAAAGCGGCCGAGATCTGGGAACTTTCTCCCGAGAAGATCTCCGCTGCCCTTCACTACGCCGAAGCCTATCCCCAGGAAATCAAAGCTATGCAGGATCGTGCCGAAGCCAATCGGGCCCTGCTGGAGAAGGCCGAAGCCGCGCTGGCCAAGGCAAAAGCGCTCGGCGAGAGCCAGGCGGACAGCAGACCGAAGCCCAAAACATCCAGATGAAGCTGCTGCTGGACGTCCACATCCCGGCAGCGACTGCCGACGCGCTTCGCCGGCGCCAGCCTGGCCTCGACGTGCAGCACCTGGCGAAATGGAAACACGGCGATCTGCTCGAAGCCGAAGACGCGGACGTCCTGGCAGGCTGCGCCAAGAGGGACGCATTTGGGTGACTTATGACCTGGCGACGGTACCGGACCTCTTAGCCAGGTTTGCCGCGGAGGAGCGAAATCATGCCGGAGTCCTTCTTGTCGACGACGCGACCATCCCGCCCGAGAAGGTTGGCGCGTTGGCGGCAGCGATTTCGGATTTGTTGATAGAGCTTGGAGCAGCGGACACAACGAACCTGACCCGTTTCATTCGGCGCCCTCGCAGGTAATACTCGGCCGGTGGCCACGGGTCCATGAACCAACAGGAGATAACGGAGGAAACTGAATAGTTACGGTTTGGGCAGTTTCACGGTCACGGTGGTGGCGGAGCCGGGCTCGCTCTGGATCGTCAGCGCGCCGCCGTGAAGTTCGACCAGGCGCTTGGCAATGATCAGACCCAGGCCCAACCCCTGTTGTTCGTGGAGCTTGCGGTCGAATTGCATGTAGGCGCCGATGCGGCTGATCTGGTCCGGGGAAAAACCACGCCCATGGTCGGTAATCGCCAGAGAGAGGCCCTGGGGAGCGGAAGAGAGCCGGACCGAGACCACCGTCCCCGAGACGGAGAACTTGAAGGCGTTTTGCACCAACTCATCGACGATCTTGGCCAGGTAATCCGCAGAGATGCCCATGGGGGCGTCGGCCAGATCCAGGAGGAGATCCGGCGTTCGTGCGGCCAATCGGGCCTGGGTCTGCGCATGTTCGGCGATCAACTCGGCGGGAAAGCTGCGGGGCTGGGCGCGCAGCGCATTGAGCTTCTGGGAATCCGCGCCGAGCATCTCGATTTGGGCGTAAATCAGGAAGTTCTCGATCAGACGTTCCAGGCGTTTGCCCGAATCGTAAATGACCTGGCCCATCTCGGAAACTTCCTTGGGGGGCAGCGAGTTGGCCTCTGCCGAGAGGATTTCGCCGTATGCCAGGATGCCGTTCAAGGGAGTGCGCATCTCATGCGGGAGCATGAGGCTGATGTTCGCGCGCAAATCGGCCAGGTTCTTTTCGGCTGCCTGGCGCAGCGCCTGTGCCTTCTTGAGCCGCGCCTCGACCGCCGCGTAGAGCGCCTCCAGGGTAAAGGGTTTGGGCAGGTAATCGTCGGCCCCCAGCTCCATGCCGTGGCGCATTCCGGCATGATCGGCCAGGCCGGTCATCAAAATGAACGGTATGGAGGCGGTGGCCGGCTCGCTGCGGAGCGCCGAGAGCGTCAGATAACCGTCCACCCGCTCCATGTTTACATCGCAGAGGATCAGGTCTGGCAACTCCTTGCGGGCCACCTCGATCCCCAGCGCGCCGTTTTCCGCCTGGATCACCTCAAAACCCCTTTGGCGCAAGGCCAACTGCACCATGTCGCGCAACCACTCTTCGTCATCAATGACCAGGATCTTTTTCATCAGCAAACGCTAGGCAGACCTTAGACATCCATCGGCCACTTGTCCATTTGGTTTAGCGCCGGTTAGGTCCGCCACGGTCACTTCTGCGATGGTCAACCGGACCAGGTCTGCCGCGTCAAGCTGCCCAGGAGAGAAGGTCTGGGCCACGGCAATGCAACGCATCCCCGCCGCCTTGGCGGCTTGCACGCCATTAACGGCGTCTTCGACGACCACGCATTGGTTGGGCGCCAGACCCAACCGGGCAGCCGCGCCGAGAAAAATATCGGGCGCCGGCTTCCTGGCTTTCACCGTTTCGCCGGTTACGACGCAGTCCCAGGTCTCCGGCGGCAGGCCGATCTGGCTCAAGTTGGCCGCAATCTTGACCTGGTCGGCGCTCGAGGCGACCGCGACCCGCAACCCTGCCGCGCGGCAGGCGCCGACCAGGGCCGGGACCCCGGGAAAGGCCCGGAGCCGGGACGGGACCAGCCCCAGGTAGAGCTCGTAAGTGCGGCGTTTGGCTGCGGGCAGGTCCAGAGGCCAGTGGTATTTCTCGGCCACGCCTCCGATATAGCGGTCTTCGCCGGTGCCGACGAAAGGGCGGAAGTCCTCCGGTTGAACGCGCAAACCGTGCTCCTCAAACATGGCAATGGCCGCCTGATTGATGAGCGGCTCGGAATCCGTGAGCACGCCGTCCATGTCGAAAATGACCGCGCATATCTGTGGGTCGAGGCGCATTAGCTTTGGTTGGCTGAGGCCCTCATCTCACGCAGCCGGGGCAGGACTTCGCGCGCCGGCAGGCAGCCCAGGCCGGCAGGATGGCCAAGCAGGGCCACCTTGGGACTGGGCGGGCGCCAGACCTCCGCCACGGTGTCGCCCCACAAGACAATGCCGGGCAGGCCCAGGGCGGCGGCCAGGTGCGAGATGCCGGAATCGTGGCCGATGAAACCGGCGCAGCCTTGGAGCAGGCTGCCCAGTTCCGGCAGGGGCAGGCTTTGGGCCAGGCGGAAACGCGCGGGCGGCAGGGCGGCTCCCAGGCGCTGGAGCCGTTCGGCTTCAGCCTCGGCGCCAACGAGCAGAAGGTCCAAGGGAGTCTCGTTGATCAGGAGCTGGAGCAGGTCAGCCCAGTTGGATTCAGGCCAATTCTTGCGGGGGCTGCCGCTGCCGGGCATCAAGGCCACGTAGCTGGGCGCGGCAGGCTGACGCTGGAGGGTCAATCGAGGCACAGGGTCTGCATCGAAAATAGCCAGCCGCTCCAGGGGCTGCAGATACGCTTTGGTGGCGTGGAGACTGCCCTTTTCCTCCGGCCGATGGGGCCCCGCGATGAATGGGGCGGGCGTGCAACGGCCAACATTGCTCTGAAAAATCTCGTCCGGGTCGTAGAGGTAGGACACGATCAAATCGAATTCCGAGAAATAATCCGCCATGTCCTGCGGGAGGTCTCCATGGCGCGCGAAGAAGCCGGCCAGCGGCCGCGCCTCGATAAACTGCGCCCGGTCCACCAGGCGGCCGGCCACAGCCAACTGCACGATATGAGGATAGCCCAGGACTTCGAGCCAGGCCCGGGGGAATTGCCGGCGCAGGGCCGCAATCGCCGGCAGGGTAAGAATAAAGTCGCCAATGGCGCCGCCACGGATGACCAGAATCTTGCCTTGGAAGGAGTCCATCTCAAAACTTCATGATGCCCAGGGCCGCCACGAAAAGGCCGAAGACCAGCCGCACGATGCAGCCGGCTTTGATGCGGTTCTGGTTGGCGGTGCCCCACTCCAGGCAATTGCGCAAGCGCCAGGGCGAGATCGTGAGCCACATCCCCGCTATCACCAGCACATAAGCCCAGCCTTGAATGACCAGCGCCCAGGACGTGTCGCCCAGCCGGGGACGGCCCGTGTCCACCATGAGCTTGGCCAGCAACAGGAGCACCAGGGCAAGGCCGCGCACCGCAAGAAAGTCCTGCACAAAAATGCAGGCGCCGATGCCGACGGCGGCGAAAACGCTGAGCAGGATATTCTTGTAGGAGGCGAAATCGGCAATGGACTCCTCGCTCAGGTTGTAGAGGAACCAGGCGGTGCCCAGCAACATCAGGGCAATGCCCCAAGGCAGCGAGCGAGGGAACTTGCGCACCGCAGCACTGAAGCCGGCCGGGTTGGCCAGCCCGTAAAGCTGGGGCAGCGCGAAGCCGAGGCCGAGGACGATAGCAAGGGTTGAGAGGTTGATTGGCGGCATAATTTGGAGGAGGAATCAGGCGTTCATGCGCATGAGCTCGATGAGCGGGTCGCTCAGCCAGGATTGCCGATGGCCGGCTCGCCGTAAAGCGTGAAAGAGCCCGCGCGGGTGACCCGCACTTCCAGGAGGCGGCCCTGGTGTCGCTCGCCGCCATCCAAGACGACAATCTTGTTGCAGCCAGTTCGGCCGGCAAGCCGGGCGGGGTTCTTCTTGCTGGGGCCTTCAACCAGCACTTGCACCTGCCGGCCGACAAAGCCCGGGTAGCGCCGCCCCGCAATTTGGTTGACCACCTCCAGGAGCCGCTCGTGCCTTTCTTCCCGAAGCTCCAGCGGCACCGGGTCCGGCATCGCCGCCGCCGGAGTGTCCCGGCGCTCGGAATACTTGAAGATAAAGGCCTGGTCGAACTCAACTTCCCGCGCCAGGGAGAGCGTCTGTTCGAAATCCTCCTCCTTCTCGCCCGGAAAACCGACAATGAAGTCGGTCGAAAGCCCGATGGCCGGCTGGACGGACCGGAGTTTTTGGACCAGGCCCAGATAGCGCTGGCGCGTGTAGCCTCGGTGCATCAGCTTGAGCACGCGGTCGCTGCCGCTCTGGACGGGGATGTGGGCGCTTGGGGCCAGCTTGGCCAGCCGCCCGTACGCCCCCACCAGGTCGTCGCCGTACCCCTTGGGATGCGGTGACGTGAACCGGATGCGCTCGAGGCCCTCCAGGGCATTCACCGCCTCGAGCAACTGGACAAACCCGGATTTGCCGTCCCGCGCCGGGATGTCGCGCTTGCCGTAGCTGGTGACGATCTGCCCCAGCAGGGTGATCTCCTTGACGCCGCGCTGGACCAACTCGCGGCATTCCTCCACAATCCCGGCCACGGGCCGGCTCCGCTCCGGGCCGCGCGTGTAGGGGACAATGCAAAAGGTGCAGTATTGGCTGCAGCCCTGCATGATGCTGACAAAGGCGCTGACAGATCTCTTCCCATTGCCCCCGAGCAGGTGTTCCCGCAGCGCCGACTCGCTCCCCTGCTCTTCCTCCACGTCCACCACCCGGCCCCGCCGTCCGGCCAGGATGTCGTCCAGGTAATCGGCCGTGCGATGAAATTTCCGGGTGCCCACAACCAAATCCACATCGGGCAAGCGGTCCAACAACTCCTGACCCCGGCTTTGGGCCATGCAACCCAGGAAGCCCAGCAGCGCGTTGGGACGCCGGCGCCCAAGCTCCGCGACGAGGTTTTCCATCTTCCGCAGCGCCTTTTGCTCGGCCAGGTCCCGCACGCTGCAGGTATTGAGCAGGATGACATCGGCCGCCGCCTCCGACCCAGCCAGTGAGTAGCCCTTGGCGACGAGCTGCGCCGCCACCGCCTCGCTGTCGCGCTCGTTCATCTGGCAACCGTAAGTCTTGATATAAACACTCGGCATTCTTGCAACCCTCGCAACTAACTCCGCCCTCTGATAATACACCGCCTCCCCGCCCCTTCCCATACGAAAAAATGAGAGAAAGTAAGGCCTCAGTGAAGGCGGGAGTGTCACGGGGGCAGACCCCTCACCCCAGCCCTCTCCCCTTCGGAAGGGGAGAGGGAGAAGCGTCGGCAGTCTCTTGAACTTCCAAGCATCTCTGGTTCCGCCAGCGGCTGCCGAGGATTCTCCCTCCCCCGCGCAGCGTCAATAAACTGCCGGCGCGTCAAGAAGCAGATTCCCCTCAGTTCAGTTCCTCGAAGAAGCCTTAGTTTCCCGCGCCGGCTGAAACGATGTTCCCTGCGCCACTGGCGACGATATTCCCCGCGCCCGCGGCAACCATATTGCCGCCCGCGGTCCGCGCAATCGCGCATGATGCCTGCGAGGAGATCAAGCCGCCGCCATCCTGGCTGATCAAGCCGCCGCCGTCCTGGCTAATTAGACCACTGCTATTTTCGCCGATGATGCCACCTCCATCCTGGCTGATGAGACTCCCACCGTCGTTGGAAACAACGCTGCCACCGTCGTTGGAAACCACGCCGCCGCCCGACGTCAGCACATGTCCGCCGCTTGGCACGGAGATCACTCCGCCGCCGACCACGGCCGGACCGGCATTACCCACCGCGGGAAGACTGGCGGTGCCGGAGGCAACCACACTCTGGGCGCCGCCCGCTAAAAGTTTTTTGACCGTATTCGTACTGGACACGGAACCCGTGACGTTGTTAATCAATCCTTCGCCGTCAGCAGCAATGATATTGCATTGCGGCCCGTTGAAAATGTCCCCGCCGTGCTTGCCGACGACCAGCGCGAGCTCTGCCAGCGCGGTTTTCGTATCAACGTTGGCCAGCACCGGCAGATTCAAGAGCGGTATCGCGCTGGCGCGCCCCACGAGGACCCGGGTGCCATTGCCGGGGTTGGAGAGGTCAGACGCAAATGTCGTGTCCACCGCTCCAAACAAGTCGGACGGGCCGGAAACCACGGCATAATTTCCGTTGTTGTCGTGGCCGAGAGGAACGACCGCCATTTCGCCCAAAGTGACGAACTGGGCGCCGTCCACGGTGGTAATGGTGCTGTCTGGAACATCGGTTTGCGGGCTGACGATGTCAATCGAGGTCGGATTCGGCTTGAAGGCCCCGGCATAAGGGAAGGTCGCGATGAGGGAGTCTTCGCTGATGGAAGAGCCGGCGCCGCCCGTCGCCCGAAGCGTAATGGTCATTCCGTTAGCCCAGTGGCTTGCCAGGAGAAGTGTCACATCAAGGGAGGTCGCGTTGGAGGACACTACCGTCTCGATGCCTTGATTGGGACTGTCGAAGCCGACAATTTCGGTGCCCGCGGGCGCTTGCATCTGAATCTCTGCGCTCCCTGACAGATTAACGTCGCCATAGTTGAAGATGGCCAACTGGACCGCAAAGGTACCGCCCTGGCGAACGGCCTGCGGCACAACTTTCAGGACGCCGACCTTGGGGACGTTCGCGCCGTCATAAACGATCGTGCCGCCGCTGCCAGAGGTTGCGCCATCACGCGGGGCGGCCCGGGTTTCGGCCGGCCTCGGGCCGGTATAAATCTGGGGCTTTGACGCGACTATCCGCGAGTGGTTTGTGTTCACCGCGCTTGGGAGGAGAATGACTTCTACCATCGCGTAGCCGCCGCTCCCAGCTTTAGCGTGCGGGCCGCTCCCCGCATTAAGGTTGCCGAGATTGAACGTTACGTCGCCCGAACCCAGTCTTAGTGGTTCATTAATCGACTGACCGAGGCCCGGTTTTATCAGCTTGCCGCCGGACGTGAAAGAGGCGCGATAAAAAGCCGTGTTATCGGGCGTGGGAAAGAGCAGGTGGACGTTGTTTGCAGTGTTGCTGCCGAGGTTCTGGTAATGGAAGAAGTAGCGTTGCACACCGGGAATAACGGAGGGCGGATTGCTATTCTTGACAATCAGGCTGGCGTCGATGTTTTTCTTGTAAAGGGCGTCCAAACTTGTCGCGGTGGCGGTGGCGTTGGCGCTGACCGCGGGCGCAGGCACCGCCTCAAACGGGTGGTCCGGAGTGAATAATTGGATGGAGCCGTTGATCTGCATGGGAATTTCCTGCGGCGTGCCGCCCGGCACCGTCGCGCTGAACACGTTCGTCCCGCTCAAAATGTGGGTTTGGTTGCCGTTGCCAGCGCCGATAAACGACGCCCCTGCAACCCACGATTCGGGCACCGGAGTCGTCGCCGGTACGCTCATGGCATAAAAGATCCCCACCGTCGCATTCGGTTCCAGATGCAACCCATGCACGGTGAGCGTGCCGCCGGGATCGAGCGTCACGAAGTAATTCGCTTTGCTTTGGGTTATGCTCGCGGAAGTCCCGATAAAGGTGACCGCCGAATTCAACTCCTGTTGAGAGGAGGCGCTGGTGACGATATTTGTCCCGGCGAGTAACACTGGATTTACCGCGGGGGCGCCCTGCGGCAGAAGATCCTGGATGAAAACGTCGGCCGCGGCGCTGTGGCCGCCGTTGAAGGCGACCAGGCCCACGAAGAACTTGTCGCCCGGGGCGAGGTTTCGCGACGAAACAAATTTGAGCATCTGGAGGCTCGGCGCATTCAGCACCGCTCCTTGGATGGGTGTGAAGATGCCGCCGCTTTCGTTCTTCGATTCCACAATGTTGCCGGACGGGTCCGTAAAATAAGCGAGGTAATCGAAATTCTTGATGTCGTGATCGGGCACGTCGAGAGGATCCACATATTGCGCCTGCACGGTGAAACGCACCCTGGCGCCCGCGCCTTTGGCCAGATTACCCACGTAAAACACCGCCTGGTCGGCGAAGTCGGAAGGCGCCACAATCTCTGGATTGGCGCCGAGGAATTCCTGCACTGCCGGCGGGAGGGAATTGGATGGATACAAGCCAACCAGGCGGAGCGGATTGTTCACGGCCACAGATTGATTTCCGACCTTGACCTTGAAGGCCGGGCTGGCAAGCGGCGCGCCTTTGGCGTTGACGAAGGTGGTGCCGATTTTGGCCGCGGAATTATAAGGCACGAAGCTCGTGAATTCGGGCGCCGGGTCCGCAATCACGACATTCGTGGCGGTATAAGCGCCAAGATTCGTGACGCTGATTGTGTAATTGATAAGTCCGCCCGGCGCCACACTCGTGACGTCCGGCGTAATGGTCAATTGGAGCGGCCCGAGCACGGTCATTCCCACGTTGGGCGCGCCGCTGGAGTAGCCGGTGGCCTCGACCGGCGGCTCATAAACCGTGCTATAGACCCGGTAGTTGTTCGGGAGCCCGATCATCTGTTGCAAGCGCACCGAGGGGCCAAGATGCACGGCAAGAGTCACCGACTGCGAAAAGCCCGGCGCGAGATCGGAAACGGTCCAGGCGACCTTCGCGTCGCCTGCGCCGGCGCGGCTCTCCGGCAGGTAGCTGCCATATTGATTGAAGGTGAGATTGCTGAACGCGAATTGAAGGGTTAGGTCGCTGGCCGCGTCAATGTAGGTCGGCACGGGCGTTTCCACTATCAGCTTGTGCGCGGCGGCGTTGCCGATGTTCGTCCAACCAAACGTGTAGGTCAGGGTGTCGCCAAGGTGGGCTATCTGCAATCTGCCGCTGGGGTCGGACGTGGAAGTCAAGCGGACATTGACTGCAAGTTCCCCCTGCTCGAGCGAGTAAGGGCCGAGAATATTGGTCGAAATGCTGTCCGTGAATCCCGGCGCCGAGCTTATGGCGCGAAAGTAAACCGCCGCGCCGGCCGGGTAGAACGTCGTGCCATTGGTCCCGAAAGTGTAATTGCCCCCATGGAGTTGAAGGTGTCCCCCGTTCCCATCCGGCAAATCGGTCCAACTCCCCTCGTTAGTCGGCGTCGTCGAGTATTGTATGCGAACAATCAGGCCGCTCACGGTGGATGACTGCGCGGCGCGGAACTGGATCGGCCCGCCCGGGGCAATCGTGCCGGTGATCTGCACGGAAGTTGGCGGGAGCGTGTTGCCTGCTGCGGCGGTGTTTTTGAAGACAAGGAACTGATGGTGCACGCTGTTGTCGGCGCCATAAACATTCTGGCCGGTGCCAAGGAGCACATCGATCTTGGCGTCATTATTAAAAGTGGTGAATGTGCCGTTGGTCGATTTGTAACCGAGCGCCAGCGAGACGTAAGCTGGCCCGTCGCCCGGAAAATCCTCCTGGCGCGCCACCGCGAGGCTGTCTCCAATGCCTGAGAATTCCGTGACCATAAACCCGGGGTCGACCTGGTCCAGAAACGCGTAGTCAACGGTGACAATATCGACCCGCCCATCGCCATTGAGATCGGCTGCCTCGAGCGTGAGGATTCCGTTGGTGACTGGAAAAGCCTTGCCGTCCTGGAAGGTCCCGTCGCCATTGCCCAGGTTGACGCTCAAATAATAATTAAATGTGAACGTGGGCGGGCCGCTGTAAGTGGAACAGGCGGAAATCAGGTCCGCTTTTCCATCCCCGTCCACGTCCGCGACCGCGACTCCCACGGTGTCTAAAGACGAATTGGTCATCCCAAACAAAGTTTGGTTTCCCCAAAAGACTTCGCTGCCCAGTGTACCGTCGCCGTTATTCAACAGTACCCCGACGGTGCCGCCTCCCGCGGTGATGTTGGTGCCGATGCCGCCTTCACGGCTATTGGGGGAATTTAACACGACATCCACCCGTCCGTCCCCATTTACATCGGCCAACACCGGACGCGAATAAGAACCCCAGGTGGGAAATACCCTGGGCGTTCCGAAATTGCCCTTTCCGTCGTTGGGAATCCACACGACGCCTATGGTTCCTTCAAAGGGGCGATAAAGGTCGCTAACCAGGATGTCCCGGCTGCCGGCCCCGGTCAGATCTCCGACGGCCAACAGGTTTGCGTTGACTCCCGTGGCGGTCAGATCAATGACCCGCGTCAGGGAAAAGTTGATGCCGTTCCAATTGTAAAGCACCACGGTGTTGCTCGCCGCGATAAGCAATTGAGATTGTCCGGAGCCGGTCAAATCCGCCGCCGCGATGCCAGCATAGATGCTGCCGGGGATGTTGAGAGTAATCGTTGCCGCCGGGCTTCTGAACCCGTTTGTGCCATCGCCAAAATGGACTTCCACGGAGCCTCCAATAAAGTTGCCATTTGTATCGGATAGGCCGCCAATAACCGCCACGTCGGGGATGCCGTCCCCATCGAAATCGCCCATCACCATATTAACGGCGGGGGTTGTGGTGCTGTACACCTGGGGTTTGCCAAAAGTGGGTGGATCGGCGGCAAAGATGGTTTGCGGAACAAAAGCGGCGGCGAAGAGCCCGACGGCTACGGTCTGGCGGAGGGATTCTAACATAAGGATTGCGGAACATTAGTCATTGAAGCACAAGAATTTACACGGCCAAAACGCGTCGGCCGAGGCTTTTAATACGACCTGCGGACAAAGCAAGTCGCCAGTGTTAGTGACGCTGGACACGAGTTCGAGCCTACGACATGACCCTGCGTTTGTCAAATTCCGGGCCGAGCCCCGCAGCAATCTCAGCCCCAAGGACCATAACTTTTCCCGTAACTGTTCAGGCGTGGGGCAGACCTCCGGTCTGCCAGTTCACGGAGCCTCCGGCTCCGTGAGCCTGGTGCGGTCGGAACACCGGGCCAGAGGCCCGGCTAACCGGCAGACCAGAGGTCTGCCCCACCCTCCCACCTGAACAGTTACCTTTTCCCTCTCACGCGGGACATGCTGAAGGGTTGCCGGAGGGCTTGCGCCAGCGTCATGGGCCGGAGAGCGTGACGGTCTGTCCGATGGCCGGAATCTTAAAGGGCTGGTAAGAAAGCGTCCGCCAGACGAACCGGAGCCAGTGGAAATCGGCCGAGCCGGTCTTCAAGGCGGACAACATCACCAGCATCGCTCCGATCGCAAAAACCGCGGGAAGATGACGGTGCTCAAGAAATCTCCTCGAAAGATCCAACACCCGGGTTCCTGTTTCGTTCGCTTTCATGATCTCCGCCCGATTGGGCCAACCATCGCTGCCGAGCTTCATGAATGGACAAGGGAAACCGGCAAACTTCACGCTTCGCAGTGATGCGAACCCGCCTGCCGTTTGCTATCCACTCCTCAGCATCTGCCTTGTCACACTCCACGCTCCACACGCTCGATACGTTCCACGCCTCGGCTCCCCACGGGTTTTGGCGCGTTCGGCCTGCCGCAAACGGCTTGCAGTGCCACGCCAAGCGTGTCATTGTGCCCTCGGCCACGGGTTTGCGGCCCCTCCGGCGAGGCGGCCGGGTGGCGAAGAGAACTTTATGGCGCGCGAAGCACTGAAGATTCTGTTGATCGAGCACGACCCCGTTTTTGCGCGGTATCTGGGGGACATGCTGGAACAGGCGCGCGATCTCCCGGTGGACCTCGGATTGAGAAGCGAATTGCAGGCCGGGCTGGAGGCGCTGTACGCAACCAGTTTTGATGCGGTGATCCTGGATCTCTGCGTGCCGGACGGGGCCGGGTTGGCCAACGTCGGGCTGATTCGCGCGCTGGCTCCGGGGCTGCCGATCATCATGACGGGTGAGGCGGACGATGAAATCCTGGCGGTGGAGACGGTGCATGAAGGAGCGCAGGACTACCTGGTCAAGAACCAGCTCACGCCCGGCGGACTGGAGCGTTCGATCCGCTATGCCATCGAGCGGCACCAGATGGACATGGCGCTGCTGGCAGCCGAGGAGAAATACCACAGCCTCTTCGATCGCCTCGTGGAAGGGATTTTCCAGACGACACCCGAGGGACAGTACAAAATGGCCAACATGGCGCTGGCCAGGATCTACGGCTATTCCTCGCCCGAGGACCTGATCGAGACCCTGACGGACATCGGCCGGAGCCTTTATGTCAAGGCGGGGCGCCGCGACGAATTCATCCGGATGATGCAGAAGCACGACACCATCAATGACTTCGAGTCCCAGATTTTTCGCAGGGATGGCACGGTGATCTGGATTTCGGAGCATTGCCGCGCCATCCGCAACGAGCAAGGCCGGCTGCTTTACTACGAGGGAACGGTCGAGGACATCACGGAGCGAAAGCAGGCGGAAGAAAACCTGCGCAACTCGGAGGCACTTTACCATTCGCTGGTCGAGACGCTGCCCCAGAACATTTTCCGCAAGGGCCTGGATGGACGGTTTACCTTTGCCAACCAGCAGTTCTGCCGCAGCCTGGGCAAGACGCTGCCGGAAATTGTGGGCAAGACCGATTCTGACTTTTACCCGCCCGAGTTGGCGGCCAAGTACCAGCGCGACGACCGGCAGGTCATCGAGACGGGAAAAAGCTGCGAAAAGGTCGAGGAACACCAGCCCCCGGGCGGGGAAAAGATGTACGTCCAGGTGGTCAAGACGCCTTTGCGCGGGGCCGACGGGGCCACTATCGGCCTGCAAGCAATCTTCTGGGACATCACCCAGCAACGGCTGGCAGACGAGAAGATCCGGCGGGTCAACGGCTTGCTGGCCCAGAGCCGAAACGAACTTCGGGCCAAGAACGCGCAGATGCAGGACGAACTGAAGATGGCGCAGGAAATCCAATTGACCATGCTGCCGCAGCAATACCCGACCTTTCTGCGCTCGAGCGAGGCCTCCGAGAGCGTCTTCCAGTTTACGCACCGCTACCTGCCCACCGGAAGCGTGGGCGGAGACTTCTTCACGGTCTCCAGCCTTTCGGAGACGGCAGCCGGGGTGTTCATCTGCGACGTCGCCGGCCACGGGGTGCAGGCGGCGCTGGTCACGGCCATGATCCGGGCGCTGGTCGAGGAACTCAAACCGGCGGCGACCGAACCGGGCCAGTTCATGACCAAGCTCAACAGCGATCTCTGCGCCATCCTGAAGCACACCGGAACGCCGATGTTGACCACCGCCTTCTATCTGGTGGCGGACTGGCAGGCGCGCACCGCCCGCTACGCCAATGCCGGCCATCCCAAGCCGTTCCACCTGCGCCGCGCCGCCGGGGTGGTCGAGCCGCTGGCCAATGCCTCCGGCAAGAGCCAGCCCGCGTTGGGCCTCTTCGATAACGCCTCCTACCAGACCTCCGAGGCCAAGCTCTGCCCCGGAGACCTGATTATGCTCTTTACAGACGGCCTCTATGAGGTCGAGAACGGGGAGAACGAGCTTTACAGCCAGGACCAACTCCTGGCCAGCACCCGGCAGCACGCGCAACTGCCCGCCGCCCAGTTGTTCGACAAGTTGCTCGACCAGATCAAAGGCTTCTCGGCGGGAACCGGGTTCGCGGACGATGTCTGCCTGGTCGGTCTGGAGTTCACCCAAGGGCCCGCCGCAAAATAAGTCGCCAAGGGGCGGCCGGGTGTTTAATATGCATTCGTGATAAGCATGAAAACCGCGTTGAACCGTCGTAGATTCCTCGAACGCGCTGCGCTGGGCGCCGCCGCTTTGTCCGTCACCCGCTGGCTTCCCGGCCCCAACTTGCTGGCGGCCGAGGACTCCGGCAACAAGCTCAACTGCGTGCAGATCGGCTGCGGCGGGCGCGGGCTCAGCGCCCACCTCGACTGGGTGGTCAAGCACAGCAAGGACAATGTCGTGGCCATCGTGGACCCGGATGAGAAACGCCATGCCGAAGTCAAACGGTTCCTGGAGCGCAACGAAGTGGACGCCTCAAAACTTCAGACGTTCACCGACTACCGCGTCATGTTCGACAAGATCGGCGGGAGCATTGACGCCGTGTTCATCGCCACACCCAACCATCATCACGCTCCGGCGGCGATGCTGGCGATGCAACTGGGCAAGGCCGTCTATTGCGAAAAACCTCTCTGTCACGACATCGCCGAGGCGCGCAAGCTCCGCCAAATGGCCCGCGAATCCAAAGCCCCGGCTCAAATGGGCAACCAGGGCCATTGCGACAGCGGCTACCGCAGGCTCTGCGAATTCGTCTGGAGCGGTGTGGTCGGCAAGATCACCGAAACCCATAGCTGGACCGACCGCGCCAACGGCGCCGCCGGACCGCGTCCGCCCTCCATCCCGACTCCCGCCGGCCTGCATTGGGACGAATGGCTCGGACCCGCGCCTTTCCGCGAATACCATGCCGGTCTGCATCCGCACGACTGGCACGGCTGGTACGACTTCGGCAACGGCTCGCTGGGCAACATGGGCTGCCATGTCCTGGACGGCGTCTTCTGGGCGCTGAAGGTCGAACACCCCGTCAGCATCGAAGCGGAGGAAATCCGCCCCGGCAGCAGCGAGGCCTACCCCACGGGCTGCCGCCTGCGCTACGACATCCCGGCGCGCGGCGATATGCCCCCGCTTACGGCCTACTGGTACGAGGGCTTCAAAAAGGACGCCCAGAGCGCTGCCAAGGGCAGCCTGCAGTCAGCCAAGGGCAAGGACCAAAACCTGCCGCCCCTGTTTGCCGAACTGCTCAACAAATACCCGGATGAAGTATTCGACTACGACGGCGGCACTTTCTACGTCGGGGAAAAAGGCATCCTCTACACCGGCACCTACGGCAGCATGCATATTTTGCCGCGCGAGAGGATGAACGAGTTCTCCCAGGTCCCCAAGACGTTGCCTCGCCCCAAGAACATCATGGCTGACTTTCTCGATGCCTGTCGCGAAGGCAAAAAGGATACCGCGGTCAGCTTCGAGTACGGCGCCCAACTCACCGAGTTCGTCCTGTTGGGCAACCTCGCCCAATACGCCGGCGCCGGCCGCAAGGTCCAGTGGGACGGCCCCAACATGAAGGTCGCCAATCTTCCGGAACTTGACCCATGGCTCAAGCGGCCCGCCCGGCCAGGCTGGCCGAGTTGTTAATTCATGTTTTGGGATCGAGAATCTGAAACTTTGGCCCGCCCGCTGCTCGAGCAGTTCCAACTCAGACAATTGCAGGAGACAGTCCGGCGGGTGGCGGAGCGTGTGCCCTTTTACCGGCAGAAATTCGCCGAGCTGGGTGTCAAGCCGGAGGACATTAACTCGCTCGATGACGCGCGGCGCCTGCCCTTCACCACCGGAGCGGACCTGCGCGGCATCTACCCCAATGGCCTCCTGGCCGTGGAGGCGCATGAGCCGGTGCGCCTCCACACCTCGAGCGGCACCACCGGCAAACCCAAGGCGGTCTTTTTCTCGCGCAATGACATCCATAATTCAGCCGAGCTCATGGCCCGCTCGCTGGTTATGGCCGGTCTCACGAAGCAGGACGTGTTCCAGAACATGATGAGCTACGGGCTGTTTACCGGCGGCCTCATCATGCACTACGGGGCCGAGAGAGTCGGATGCCTGGTCATCCCTGCGGGGCCGGGGACTTCCGAGCGCCAATTGATGCTCATGCAGGACTTTGGCACGACCGCCCTCCATATCCTGCCCAGCTACGCACTCTACTTCGCCGGCTTCCTGGAACAGCGCGGCATCAACCCCCGCAAAGACCTCACGCTGCGCAAGGCCTTCGTCGGCGCCGAACCCCACACCGAGGAAACGCGCCAAAGAATCGAACAGGCCCTGGGCGTCGATGTATATAACTCCTACGGCCTGACCGAAATGAACGGCCCCGGCGTCGCCTTCGAGTGCGAGCGCAAAGCCGGATTGCACCTGTGGGAGGACCACTTTTTCCTCGAGATCATGGACCCGGCATCCGGGGAACCTCTGCCCCAAGGCCAGCAGGGCGAATTAGTCCTCACGACCCTCAGACGCGAGGCGATGCCGCTCATCCGTTATCGAACACGCGACAT
>Ga0187889_10000325_pt1 | contig 58376 bp, 50 predicted proteins | sample June2016WEW_7_10_2_FD_132992 | JGI IMG/M metagenome (GOLD analysis project Ga0187889, IMG submission 132992) | Peatland microbial communities from SPRUCE experiment site at the Marcell Experimental Forest, Minnesota, USA - June2016WEW_7_100 | ecosystem: Environmental > Terrestrial > Soil >... | reverse complement strand
GGCTCCCTCACTCGCGGGGAGGCCCGTCACGGCTCCGGCGGCTCCGTCCCCGACACCCCCGCCCCCACCGCCCCCCCCCGGCCACCACGCCCCTCCGTCACCTCCTCCTCCTCACGCCGCTCCTCCGTCCCCAGCGTCGGTGCCCCCCCCGCCGGAAGCGGCTCTGACTCCACAGTGGACGCCTCCGGCTGAGATGCTTCCTCCTGCCCCACCTCCACCTCCGCCTCCGCCGGCCGAATCGCCTCCGCTACCCCCGGAGCTGAGCGGCCCCTCGCCACCGCCACCTTCGACGGAGAGCGCTCCGCCGTCCACCCAGGCCGACAAGAAGCCGAGGCGCCGTCGAGGCTCGAAGGGAAAAGGCGGGGACCCCCAGACAACCCCCGAGCCGTAGGACCGGGAGAACGACGACCGTCCGAGCCCGTACGGGGCGGTCCTAGAGCGACGGGACCGGGGAGAACGAGACCGTCCGGACGAACCGACCCGAGCCGTCGAGCCATCCCATATCGACTCCGTCGGGCGGCGCGCGACCGTCTCCGAAGTCGGTCGTCCAGGGGAACAGCTCCCAACCGTGGTGCTCGAGGGGTCGGCCGTGATGACACTGGCCCCGGGGGAACTGCGCTCAGAACTGGGCGATCGAGGCGAGCTGGGCGGCGATGACACAGTGCTCCCCGTACGGGCTCGAGAACTCGGTCGCTTCCGTGCAGGTGGCCTCAAGGAGGCGTCGCCGCTCTCTCTCGTCGTCGGCGTTCCACGCGTCGATGAACTGGTCTACGATGCGACCCACGTCCCGAGAGGGGGCTGCCCTGATGGATTCCGAGGGGCTCGAGCGGAAGGGATGACCATGGTCGAAGGAATAAAACCTCGGCATCGGTTCCGAGAAGATCGGAGCGGCGGGTAGCGGGCGTCCGAAACGGAGGCAAAGGAGGGGAGGGAACATGGCGTTGGTCCAACAGAAGCTGGAAGGGAAGATCGGGACGATCGCCCTCGACCACTACGATAAACGCAACGCGCTGGGGAGCGAGCTGATCGCGGAGGTGGTCGGGGCGCTGAACGACTTCAAGTCGGGAGGCGCGCGGGCGGTGGTCCTGCGTTCGGCCAGGAACGAGCCGGTGTGGTCGGCGGGGGTCGATGTGTCGGAGCTGCCGAAGGCGGACGTGGACCCGTTGCCGTACACGGACCCGTTCGAGCAGATGCTGCGCGCGGTGAAGCAGTTCCCGGCGCCGGTGATCGCGATGGTCCACGGGACGGTGTTCGGCGGAGCGAGCGACCTCGTGATGAATTGCGACCTCGTGTTCGGGGACGAGACGTGCGCATTCGCCCTCACCCCGGCCAAACTGGGATTGCCGTACAACGCGGGCGGATTCTTGACGTTCATGACGCGATTGCCGCTGGGGATCGTGAAAGAGATGGTCTTCACGGCGGAGCCGATCTCGGCCGAGCGGGCGGAACGGGCCGGGCTCGTGAACGCGATCGTGCCGGCGGCGGACCTGGAAGCGCGGGTCTACCGCACGGCGAGCACGATCGCGACCCGGTCGGCCGCGGCGATCGCGGCCTCCAAGGAGGCGATGCGAGTGCTGAGCGAGGCCGTGGCGATCAATCCGGCGACGTACGAGTATCTCCAGAGCCTGCGACGGGATGTGTACTTCGGGCGGGATTATCGCGAAGGGATCCAGGCGTTCTTGGAGAAGAGACCGCCGAAGTTCTGAGAGAGGAGCGGCTGACCCAGGTGAGAATCCCTACCTTGAGGTGGTCCGCAAAAGCATCGCCCGGGTCACGATCCCGTTTTGCGCGTTCGATCAGATACGGCGCTTCCTCTTGAGCGGTGTCATAAGCGGTCCTCCAAACGGGCCGACGGAAGTCGGTGATCGGGGCGTCAACCACCGAGACACCCTCTTCCGTTGGCTTCGAGTTGATTTGCGAGTTCGGGCAACATCACGGCGAGTCGGGGCAGTTCGGCTGATTCCCAATACGACCTTCGATTTGTGATCGATCCTAGTTGAGGCCAGGGGGTCGCTACCAGCGAGCCTCCGCTCGCGCAGACTCTGGGGGAACCTCCGCACCCGAGGTAGCGTTCTCGAACCTGCCCTAGTTTGAGCCGTAGAAGGTGGCGGCCTCGCCGGAGAAGGCCGGAACCAAGAGTCCGCACGTCGCGAAGTTGGCGGTCCTGGACCATCCTTCCCTGGGGTTCGACCGGTCCGTTACGAAGCGGAGGCTACGGAAGGCCGTTCCTCTGTTTGCGAAGGGCCGGCCAAAAACCGCCGATCATCAGGGCGTACGTGACGAACATCGGGGACATCGCCACGAAGATCGGACCCACCGCGGCGACCAGTGCGACCCAATTGGTGACAAACTCGGTCAAAAGCAGGAGGGCTTGATTGCCGACCACGAGGCCAGAGAACGTTGCGACGCCCAGCGACCAGGTGAACGCGGCCCAGCCAAGTACGTTACGCCACGATGAGCCCAGGAGTTGCGCCTCCTTCCTCAGACCAAAGAAGAAGGTTCCGAATACGAGGACGACAACACCCCCGACCGGCCACGCGATCCAGAAGGGAGCCGCCCCGGCTCCCCCACCCCCCAGTGCGATGCTCCAGACGGCCGTCATCGCCGTCCCCCCGGTCCAGAATGCGAGACCGACCCATGGCCACCGACGCTTCGGGGGGACCGGCTTCCTCCGCACCGGTTTCGGGTGGAACGCGTGCCATTCCCGAAGCCCAAGGAACATCAGATAGAATCCGAAGATCGTCGTCCCGAGGGTAGTGTAGTACTCGAGCGGGCCGTTGACGAGGTTCCCACGTTGCAGGAACTGGTACACCTCGGTCGCGCCTTCGACCGCGAAACCAAGGATGAGGACCGAACCGGCGTGAGCGGTCGAGACCGGCGATGGGAGCAAAAGTCGGGCGGAACGGCCGCGCGCAGGCGGCGAAGGGGTCGAGTGGGGTTCCTGCCCCTCGGACGGCTGTACGGGGGGAGAGCCGAACATATCAGATAGGTGTCGGGGTGCCTGCAAACGTTCGGTCCGATTGACACGGAGAACGGACGTGTCTTCCCTTCCCGTCGGAGCGGGTGCGGACGCTATCGACCGTCACGTTCGTCGGAGTGGCTCAGTTCGGGTTCCGCCTCGTCTCGGAGCGAGTCCTCTGGCCGGCGGTCTCCTGGCTCCGCGTCGGCTTCGGATTCAGATGGGGCATCACCGCGTTGGCAACCTCGGCTGTAATGTCCATCGACAGGTTGCGAGCGAGAGCCATGTTTGAGATATGCTTATCTGTACTTTTTCCTGTTCTCCGACCGTAGGGCGCCCACCGATGACGAAAGACGATGTTGGTAACGAGATCAAGGCGAAGAGCCTTGAATTGAAGAATTTCTTCAAGGACGTAAAAGCGGTCTTGGAGGAGTGGAAGTTTTCCGTTGAGGAAACGAAGGAAGGCACGCGTATCGAAATTCACGCCATCGCGCTGATCCGGCACAATAAGGGCGAAGGCCGATAGATCGTAGCCCTCGTCTCTGCCCCGCGGAAGACGAGGAAGCCGTCCGTTCAGCCTCGCAAGAACTGCTTCAGCGAGTCTTTCTGCTCGTTGCTGAAATGGAAGTCTTGGCGCCGCTGGATGAGGTCGACATACTTGACCACGTCCAGGATGTTCTGACGCGTATAGTACTTCCGCGCGTTCTTCACGGTCTCTTCGATCGGGTGGCAATCTGTGAAGGAGCAGATGAGGCAGGCCAGGTCGTAGGCCTGCTTCTTGGAGGCGGGGACATCCTTGCGGAAGACCCCGGCATCGAGGATGTAGATCTTGTCTCCCAGCATGATATTGTCCCGCTTGATATCACCGTGGAAGATCCCCTTGCTGTGCATCATTTTGAGGTACCCGAACATCCGGTCGATCTGCTCGGTCGTGACCTCTTTGCATTCTGTAGCCGGGTGTGAATCGAGATACTCCGCCACCAGAAGCCACATGCTCCCGTTGACCGAGTGATAGCCCAACGGCTTCGCGGTCGGTATGCCGGTGTCGTAGATCGCCTTCAGGCTCTCGAACTGCTGCCGCGCCATGTCCTCGGCGGTCTCCGTGAAGCCGAAGATCGGGTCCAGGGCGTTCATCTGCAAGTACAGGTTCTTGAACAGCTGCATCGAACGATCCGACAGGATGTCGTTGCTGCCCAGGATCTTCCCGAAGTACCGGACGTTGTCGCCGGCTTTGTTGAAGCCGGTGATCTTGACCGGGATCGACAGCCGAGAGGCATCCGATCGGATCGGACGGACCGAGGTTCGGCGGAGGCCATAGTTCTCGGACATGATCCGACGAATGTCGCGCAGAACTTCGCGGAAAAACGCGATGTGAATGACCTCATGGCTGGACCGGGAGGTGACTTTCGACATCAGCCCGCCACCTCCTCCGCCTCCCCGGTGTTCGGTTCGGTCACCGACATGGTGACCAATTCCCTCTCTCGGGTCCTATCTCCCCGGGCCCTGGCTTGGTTATTCTTCCTCTTCTCCCGCCAGGCCGCCAACATAAGAAGGCACAATTGGGGGATGTGGACCTTCATGTCGTTCTTGATCCCGCGGCCGTATTCTACGACCGGTTTGCCGCGATAGGCGAAGGTGATCCGCCAGATCGACAGTTCTGGAACGGACGTATGAACCTGATTCATGTTCAGGAGGACATTGTTGTCCTTGACCACGAGGTCCATGTCCATCGTACCGTTCATCTTGAGCGGCACGTGGATTCCGTCTCGGAACAACGTCCGAAAGACGGCTAGGGCCAACACTTCAACCGTTTTCGTGTCGAGCGTCTTCTCGAACCGGACGGCGGGGGCCGACGGGTGATTCTGGAGTTGCGTCATACCCTGTTCCCCCGGGACCTTCGCTCCGCTCTGCGTAATCCGCCCAGACCCTGGTCGCGCGTCCCGAATCCCCCGTGCGCGAGCCTTTCCGGGGTTTGGGTCCTACGCCTTGGCGCGGGGAGCCTTCGGTTTCTCATGGGTACTCTCGCCGGCTACTTCGGGTGAAACCTCATCGCTCGTTCGTGTGTGACCTTTCCAGTCGGAGTGCGCTTCCATGTACGGAGCACCGGGTTTGTGGTACTCGCCGCCCATCTTGCTATCCTGCTTGCCCCTCCAAACCTCGACAAACGAAGCGAGGTCCAGATCGGCCCGCCGGGCGGCGCCAGTACCGTCCGGCTGGTGAATGTCCTCGGTGACATCTCGCCCGTCGGGTAGGGTTCGCCCACCCTCGGGCACCGATACGTCCATCGCGGTATCGTGCGCCGGGTTCAGGCGCGGTGCCTGGTCCTTCGACCGGTGGGGACTCGGGGAGTCCTCCGACCGGTTGATGTGAACCTGGAATCGGACGAAGATCCGGGTGCCGTCGCCGTAATCCTCCATCGAGAATTTCCAATCCTCGATGTCGGCATGGACGCTCTTGAAGAATCGGTCCACCTCATCCACGATCTTGTCCATCTTTTGATCTTCCCCGCCCGCTAACGCGGTGATCGAGCCGGTCCCTTTTTTCGGTTTCATGGCCATACAAACCCACCTTCCTACGAGCAAAGGGAGTGGGGAATCCCCGCCTCTCTACGGGTCTGCCCACCGAAGCACCCTCGAATCTGGGCGAGCGGGCCGTTCCGAAGGTCAGCACTCAGCGTGATCGGGAGGTCGAAAATGGTCGCCCGAGGGGGTGGACTGGACGACGCGGACTCGATTAATGTCTCTAAAGCGGTCATCGTATCTGCTGATTCTCCGGATGCATCCGCTATCGGGACGTCGGAAGAATCGTCAATGGCTTCATAGCCCCGAGCTTGAGGCGAATTAAGTTCCCCCGTTCCGCGGGCTGGGGCGTGGTAATTCTAGCTTCGAGTCTTCTGACCGCCCCGCGATGGGCCACCGCGCTGATCCCACGCGCTGGAGTTTCGGTTGAATTCGCACGCGATTCCCGACCCGGCTCGTCCGCTCGCCCTTGGGAGCGCGGCATGGAATCTCTGTTGAGCTCTGCTGCTCGCCCTTCGAGGCCACTGATCTCGCGCGTCCGGCCATCGTTCCGCCCGAGAGGTCAATGACCTTGGGCCCCCTCCATGAAACTCACGTGCGGAGAGCGCCCCGGGACTCTGAAGGGACCTTCGGTGTCCCCCCAAGCGGCAGTGTCTGCACAGATCACGGACGGGTCGGAGACCAAGCGAGCTCTTCGAGGGACGGTCGTCGAGGGTGCTGCGATCCTCTCGGAGTTGGCCGACCATAAAATAGCGCGTTGCATTCACTTCGCGGCGGGGTCCGCGATGTCGGAACTTGAGTCCCTTCTGTCATCGCTCCGACCGGATATCGAATCGCAGCTCAAGCCCCACCTCCGAGGATTCTTCCGCGGGATTGTTCGAAGTTACCTTCCGCAAGTCTGGGCATTCAAGACCGAGATCGAATCGGGATCGCTGACCGTTTCTGCCGAGGGGAAGGTTCGCGTCTCTCCCGGCGTCTCGCGGCATTGCGACGTACTCATCACTTGGAGTCACCAACAGCTGACGGCTGCGTTGCGTACGAGGGACCGAACCCAAGTTCCGCCGGGAGCCCCGCCGTCCGTCGAGTTCAAGACCCGGAGGGGAAAGACCGCCTTCTCCTTCCTGAAGTCTCGTTTCGGATTGTGATTCCGCCTCGCGGCGACCACGAGTACCCTTCGGTGGCATCGAACTGGGTCGCGGTCGAGGGAAAACGGAAGCTAGTCACGGAATTGGGCCAGAGGAACGGTTCAAGGGTTGGCAGGACGTCGGGGTGACAGGCCTCCCGACCGCGGGCGAGGTGCGAAGGTCGGTCTCGATGTCGCTACTGACCGTGGTCCGGGAGGAGGCCTCTATAGGAACGCCTCGGGGCGTGGATTCGAATACTCCGGGAGTTCGAATATGAGCAATTATGCCCACTGATCGAATATAGCGGGGCATGGATTTGAACCATGGATCTACGGGTTATGAGCCCGTCGGGATTTCAGGACGGTCGGCGACGCCGGCCGCTTTCCTGACTACCCTACCCCGCTGCGGCGAAGTCGAGGAGGGTTGCCTATTTAGGCCCTCGTAGCGGGCGGCGCGATGGGGGCCTCCGTCGGTGTCGGGGCGACCAACGACTCGCGTTCGAACTGGAGGAGCCGATCCCAGCTGGCCCGGACCTGCACGCCCACCGCGGCGATGTTCGCGGGGGTCAAGTGGCGGAACCGACCCTGCGCGCGGAGGTACTCCTCGACCGGCTTTAAGGTCCCGGACTTCCGGGTGATGTGGCAACGACCCTCCTCTACCTCGTAGAGCGGGAAGACGCCCGTGTCGGTCGCGATGCGGCCGACCGCAATCGTCTTCTGGGCATCGAACCGCCAGCCCGTAGAGCAGGGGGCGAAGATGTGGAAGAACCTCGGGCCCGTCATGGCCTTGGCCTTCTCGACCTTCCGCTCGAAGTCCTCGGGGAAGCTCGGGTTCAGCGTCGCGGCGTAGACCGGGTGGTGCGCGAGCACGATCGCCATCATGTCCTTCTTCGCTTCGATCTTCCCGTGCTCGTGGCCCTCGACCGGGGTGGTGGTCGTCCAGGCGCCGAGCGGGGTCTCTCCGCTCCGCTGGACCCCGGTGTTCATGTACGCCTCGTTGTCGTACATGACGTAGATCGCGTTCGTCCGGCGCTCGAGCATGCCGCTCAAGGCCTGGATCCCGATGTCGGCGGTGCCGCCGTCGCCCGCGAAGCCGACGACCGTGACGTCCTTCTGTCCCATGACGTCGAGCGCCGCCCGGATCCCGGAGATGGACGCGCCGGTCGCCTCGATCGGGTTGTCCATCATGGCGACCCCGAGCGCGGTGGTCGGCCACGGGGTGGCGATGACCGTCCAGCAGCACGCCGGCACCGAGACGACGGTGCGCGGACCCAGGCCCTTCAGCAGAAGGCGCATCGCGAGCGCCGCTCCGCAGCCGGGGCACGCCGAGTGTCCGGAAAACATCAGCTCCTGGGCGGGTATGGTAAGTTTAGCCATCGACCGATACCTCCTCTTCGACATCCTCCCAGTGGATCTCGGGGACCGCTCCCGAGAGGAGCGAGTCGTACATCCGTTTGACCACATGGGGGGTCACATCGCGCCCGCCGATCCCGGCATAGAACCCGGTGACGGCCGGCCGGTGCGAGCACGGGTAGAGAGCGGCACAGACCTCGGTGCCGGCCGCGCCCATCGGGCCGAACGTGTACGAACGGTCGGCGACGCCGAGCCGGTCGACCACGGCGCCGAGGGCACGGATCTCCTCGTTGGGGAACGGACGGAAGAGGCGGAGTTTCGCGAGCCCGACCTTCTTGCCCGCCGCTCGCATGTCGTCGACGACGGTCCGGGCGGTCGTGGTCGCGGTCCCCATCGTGACGAGGACCGCGTCGGCGTCGTCGACCCGGTACGTGGGGACGGCTCCTCCGTGGTAGCGGCCGGTGGCCTTCTGGTATTCTTCCTCGACGACCGCCAGGGTCGCCGGCACCCGCTCCATCGCCTTCGCTACTTCAAAGCGGAAATCGACGTAGCGGTCCGGCCCCGTGAACGACCCGAGCCGAGCCGCCGTACCCGGGACGAGGATCGCATGAGGCTCGCGAGGGGGAAGGAACGCGTCCACGACCTCCTGCTCGGGGACCTCCACCGGTTCGAGGGTGTGCGATAGGTAGAATGCGTCCTCCATCACCATGACCGGTAGTCGGACGTCCGGATGCTCCGCGAGACGGAAGGCCATAAGGACCGTGTCCATGACCTCCTGGTTGCTCTCCGCGTAGAACTGGATCCAGCCGGTGTCCCGTTGGCTCATCGTGTCGGTGTGGTCGGCGCCGATGTTCCAGGGAGGGCCGACCGCGCGGTTGACCACGCCCATCACGATCGGGTCGCGCGCGCCCGAGGCCCAGTGCACGAGCTCGTGCATGAGGAGAAGTCCGTGGCTCGAAGTGGCCGTGTAGGTCCGCGCGCCCATCCCCGATGCGCTGACGACGACCTGGAGGGCACTGTGCTCGGACTCGACCTGGACGAACTCGGCCTTGAGCGCGCCGGTGGCGACGAAGTCGGCGACCTTCTCCACGATCGATGTCTGCGGGGTGATCGGATACGCCGAAACGACCTGGACCCGCGCGAGGCGGGCGGCGTGCGCCTGGGCTGAGTTCCCCGAAAGGACCATCTTCGTCACGACGAACCTCCCTTCAGTCCTCCGCTACCATCTCGATCGTCTTCGGCGGGCACTCTTCCGCGCAAATCCCGCATCCCTTGCAGTAGTCGAGACGGATGACCGGGAACCCCTGGTCGTCGAACCCGATCGCATCGTCGGGGCAGAACTTCCAGCAGAAGTTGCACTTCGTGCAGTGCGCGAGATGGATCACCGGGGTCAACGTGCGCCAGGACGACGTGCGGAGGGTGGTGGTGGGCGTGGAGGCGATCGGGCCCTCGGGGAGCGGAGGAAGCGGGTGGGGTACCTTCGGGACCGGAGGGACCGGGGACGTGGTGGGGTCGATGGACCGGACCGATCCGTACCCCTCGATTGCGGCATCCCGGTTCTGGGTCGGCTTCGCGGGGGCGTACTTCTCGATCGCGGCCGACAGGGCCTCGAGCGACACGACCCCACTCGCCCGCGCGAGGGCTCCTAGGATGACCGTGTTCACGACCGGCATGGTCTTCGACCCGAGGCCGTGTGCGAGCGCGATCCGCGAGGCATCGACGGTCGCCCGACGGGCCCCTGGGGGCGCAGGGATCTCCGCCGGGGGCCGGCGGGAGTTCACGAGCACGAGACCGCCGGGGCGGAGCCCGTCCGCGACCGGGATCACCTTGAGGAGGCCCGGGTCGAGGACGACCACGATGTCGGGGTGCGTGATGGAGGTGCGGACCTGCATCAGGTGGTCGTCGATCCGCGCGTACGCGGTGACCGGGGCACCGCGGCGCTCGACGCCGAAGAACGGAAAGCTCTGGGGAACCTTGCCGTCGATGAAGGCGGCCTGAGAGAGCATCTCGGAGGCGAGGACGGCGCCTTGGCCCCCCCGACCGTGGAACCGAATTTCGATCATGAGCAATCGCATTTCGACTAGCCGTAGCATAGTTAATGAGGGGCAGGTGAGCCCGGGTTGACGCTCAGTTAATTCGGGGTGGTCGTGTCGGCTTTCCCATGGTCGGGATCCGCCCGCTCAAGAAGATCTGGCTCGACGGCCGCCTCGTCGACTGGGACGAAGCTCGGGTCCACGTCCTCACTCACGCCCTTCACTACGGTTACTCGATATTCGAGGGGATCCGGTGCCACGACACCCCGAAAGGACCCGCCATTTTCCGCCTTTCGGAGCACATGGACCGGTTCTTCAACAGCGCGAAGGTCTACCGGATGAAGATCCCCTACAGCCGCCCAGAGCTCGACCAGGCGTGCATCGACGTCGTGCGCGCGAACGGGATTCCCGAGACGTACCTACGGCCGATCGCCTTCTCCGGATACGGCGAGATGGGGCTCGACCCGACGAAGAGCCCCGTCCAGGTCGCGGTCGCCAACTGGGTGTGGGGGGCGTACCTCGGCGAGGCCGGCGTCGAGAAGGGGATCCGCGCGACCGTGTCGAGCTGGATGCGGATGGACTCGCGCTCGCTCCCGCCGCAAGCGAAGTGCGCGGCCAACTACGCGAACTCGGCCCTCGCGAAGATGCAGGCGGTCTCGAGCGGGTACGACGAGGCAATCCTGCTCAACGGCGTCGGAATGGTCGCCGAGGGGCCCGGCGAGAACATCTTCCGCGTGATGAAGGACGTGGTGAGCACCCCGCCCGCGAGCTCGGGGATCCTTCGGGGAATCACGCGGGACACCGTTATCCGGTTCCTCGCGGACGAACACCTCACCTTCCAGCGGACGGACTTCACCCGGGAGGAGCTCTTCACGTCGGACGAGCTGTTTTACACGGGGACGGCCGCCGGTGTCATGCCGATCCGGGAGGTCGACGGCCGCCCGATCGGGACGGGGATCTACCCCATCACGAAACGCCTGCGTCTCCGCTACGAGGCCGCGATCCACGGCAAGGCCCCCGAGTACGAGACCTGGCTCACGTACACACGCTGAGCCGGGCTCTCTCCCGCCGCGGCGGCTAGGGATCCGAGCTGAGAAGGGGCGGACTCAGGCCGCAGCCCGACCGTGGGAGCCTCCGGGTTCATGACGAGAACGATCACCGGTAGGTAGTTCGCGCCATCCGACCCCTTCGTCCTCCATAGGGAGGTCTCACAACTGACCCCTGAAATCGGATGCTGACGGCCTCGACGGGTTTTTGTGCTCGGTCCGACTCCGAGGTGCCGTGCCGGCATCTCCCGGCGAGGTGCTCGGGGGAAGCCTGCTCCTCCTGGTCGCACTCCTTCCGGCGGGTCTCGCCCTGCTGAAGGTCGTCGAGCGACTTCTCAGGCATACATTCCATCTGACGATTCCCGAACGACTCCTCATCGCGTTCTACGGCGCTGGTGCGCTCATCTTCGTCATCGTCTCGATCCCGCTTCCGGTCTACGGAGCCCTGTTGCTTCTGCTCGTTCTGGGCGTCGGCGCCGTGGTCTACGGGCTCCTTGCGTTCGGGGAAGAGGGACGGGGGTTGCGCGTGGCGGGCCGCTTCGCCCTCACTCCCACGGGGATCCTGCTGGGCGCCGGGTCCTTCTGCCTTCTCATCTTCGAGGTGGTTCCGGTCTGGAACCACCCGTTCCCGAATGCGTGGGACGGCAGCGTCACCACCCTGTGGATGAACCTGACGCTCCGTCAGGGGACCCTGCCGACCTCTCTCTCACCGTTCGCCTCCTCCCCCGTCGTCTATCCCCTGGCCACCACGGTCTGGATGACCCTGCCCGTGCTGATCTTCGGCTGGCCCATCGTGCAAGCGCCCGTGCTCTTGCCGCCTCTCTTCCTCAGTCTCACGGTCCCCGCAGCGTACGTTTGGGGGGCGCGCTGGGGCGGCGGCCCATCCACGTCGGGCCCAACGATCGGACTTCTGTTCGCGGCGTTCTTTGGTCTTGTCGCGAGCTGGCCCCGATTCTATACTGGGGGGTCGTACGATTTCGCGTTCGCCCTACCGCTGTTCCTCCTCGCGCTCGGCCTCGTTCCGAGCTTTGTTCGGATCGAACGCATCACGGTGGGGCAGGTCCTCGCCTTCGGATTGCTTGCCGGAGTTCTTACCTCCCTGAGTCTTGCTGCCGGCGAAGCTCTTATCGTGCTGGTGCTGGCGTACGTGGTCGCGACGCACCGTAAGGACTCGTACACCCTCGTTTCGTGGCTTGGACGCACGGCAATCGTGGCCGGGTTCGAGGTCCTCTTCACTCTCCGAAGCGTGGTTGCATGGGTTACCTACGGAGCGCCGGGCTACTCGCCGGCCACGCAATTCGGGAATCTGAATCTACGGCTAGTAGAGGGCGAACTCGACCCGTTCGTCCTGTGGAAACCGAAGATGTCCCCCTTTCCGTGGATGAGCCTCGAGCTGCAGTTCCTGCTGGTCGCCGGCTTGGTGCTCGCAGGATGGACATTGAGAAACAAGTTGGGCGGAGCCCACGGACGCTCCCTTTCACGGTTCGGCTCCGACCTCTTGGTGGGAACGATCGCGATGTTCGCCCTGACCGGGCTCCTTCTGCTGACGGCGCTCCCCGGACCGGAGGTCTCGGACCTACGAAGCATCACCAATCTTGACCAATCCTCGATTTTGCTGTTCCTCCTCTTCGAGGCAGCCTGCGCCTTCCCCCTTGCTTTCGGACTGGTCCGGTTGACCGAGCGCCAAGCTCCCTCGAGTCCCCCGGTGCCGTTCCCTTCTTCAAGCCCTTCCAAGTCCTCTCGGGGAAGGACGCGTCATCCCTCGACACGCGCCTTTCGTACCACCGTCGGAGCATTAGCCGTGCTCGTGATCGTAATCCCGATGGCTTCGGGAGCATGGTTCACCCTGGCCGAGGGACCGGGGTCCATCCAGCAGAACGTCGGGAAGACCTCGAACGTAACGGCGGAGGACGTCACCGCGATGGAATGGATCGGAAACCATCTTCCGTCCTGCTCCGGCGTGCTGGTCGCACCGGGGTCCGCGGGCCAGTTCCTACCGCAGTACGCTTCCGTTCGGCTGATCCTTCCGATGAACCCATTCCCTTCGAACGACTCTTACTCTGTCGCGGTGGGGGACCTGACGGCGGGGTTGTACAACAGTGCAACACGGTCTGCCCTGCTTGCCCTCACTGTCACTGACGTGCTCGTTACCGGTCAGACTTCGGTATCGTTCCCGGCAATCCTGCTCTCTTCCATCGAGTCCTCACATGACTTCCTTCCGCTCACGAGCTCAGGGGATGCCTTCGTCTTTGGATTCCTCCCCGGGGAATCCGCGATGGGTTGTCCGGCGTGATTCCGTTGTCCCGCCCTTTCGTGAAACACTCTTGCGAACGTCCAGCGTCCAGTGATGACGGCGTGCCTTTGAGACCATAAGGCGGTTGGGTCTCTTACCGACGATCAGATTTGGGTTCGGCCGGCGAATAGTTCATTCGGGCCCCCGTCCCAGCGGTGGGCGACACCGAGTCAGCTGGGACGCGCACCACCCTCGTTCTCTGCCGCCCGTTCTTCACATATCCTCGAACGCTTTTCCGACCGCCTCGCGGAACCTTGCGGGAGAATAGTGCTCAGATCGGGCCAAGGATCGTCGCGCGGCCTTTTCATAGAACGCGGGTTCCGACAGTTTGTGGAGCGCTTCCATCCATGGCTCGACCACGGTGGGGTCGAGAAGCGGACCAGAGTCTCCGACGATCTCCCGGAGAGGTGGAATGTTGCTGGCGATGACGGGCATCCCAAAGGCCATCGCCTCGATGGCCGGCCGACCGAACCCCTCATGGAACGAGGGAAACACCAATACGTCGTTTGATTCGTAGACGTCGGCCACGGACGGGACTTCCGGGACGATCGAGAGATTCGGCAGGTTCAACCGCGCCACCTTTGCACGCGTCTCCGGCCGCAATCGCGAGAGTATCGTGAATTCCGACCGCGTACGTCCGGAGAGTTGAGCCGAGGTCTGTGCGAGGCGAATTACGAACTCGAGATTCTTCGGAGGCCGGTCGGTTGCAACATAGAGAACGCGTAGCACACCAGTCGTTCGGATCCGCTGGAGCGAGATGCCGACATGATCCGGATGGAAGCCGAGGGAATGGGTTTCTGGCACGAGGCGAATCCGATCCGGTGAAATCCCGAGTTCTGTCAGCTCGACCGCCAAAGAAGCGGATGGAACCAAGACCCGCCGCACCCTCCTCAGCCGAGGGATTGCGTATCGGAACATCCAGGTCGCGGCACGTCGATCGGCGAAGGGGGTGAGAGGTTTCAGGTCGTGAACGCGAAGAACAGTCCGACGGTGGGATCGGGCCAACCCGACCAACGTCGGGTCCATTAAGAACAGGATGTCTTCCGGGACATGTCGGAGCCGCCGTGGAAAGATCCAGAGGCGGTTGATTCCCATATCCGCGGTCGCGCTCGGCACCCCCAGACCGGGAACGACACGATCCTGCTCGGGGAGCTGCGAGTCCTGCCCGCGGTCGACGCATTGGTACCAGACAACGCCGTACCCCAGCTCTCTGAGCGCGGATCGGAAGGCTCGACTGCTGTAGCTAATGCCGTCCGTCCGTGCTGACGCGTTCACTAAAGCAACGGTCGGCATCAGTACTTGTTCATCCCCCCTCGAACCGTCTGTGTACTCTTTCTGCAAAGGCAAGGAGTTCACTCAGTACTCCTCATGAGAGGGAGCTGACTTCGATGTAGTTCAGCGTAACCACCCCATCGGGGACCCCTCCGGTGAACTCGAGAGATCCCCGGAACTCAACAAGGGGGTAGGGCTTGTCCAGCGTGATGTTGTACTCCAAATTCGTCCAGCCGACGGGGGCCAACTGCCCGGGGTACACCACTGACGAAGCGAAATTGCCGATCGAAGCCCCGGTGGAGTAGATACCCACATCCAGCTCCAGGAGGGGTTTGGTCGCGATCGGGGCGACGCCCGTGAGGTTGAACACGATGTGATAGGTGCCTGGAAGGAGGGTCACGTAAGGTCCGTACCAAATTCCGTTGTTCCCGTTGTGAGGAGGCGTGTTCGTGCTCACAATAGCGTTCCCGAACCTTGCGGTAGGAGATTGCGCGATGCGACCTTCCGGTCCCAAGGAAAGGTTCGCAGCGGAGAAGTAGTAGTTCGCCAGTGGCGTTTCAACGTCTCGATTCGCGGCCGGCTGAGCGTATCCTTCCTCGAAAAGATAGATCGTGCCGGGAAAACCCGTCGCATAGACATACGCGACCAGCCCGTAGACCGAACGGTTGAACGCGTCCTGCTGGAGGAAGGCCGGTAAGAACGGGAGCTGCGAAGTGTCCACCAAGATGAACTTGGGGAGGTTCGTGGGAGTGAAGGGGAAGTAAGGGACCGGGGACGAGGGGGTTATCACGAACCACGGGGCCGCGTAAGCGTTCGGATCGTTGGCGACGTAGGGAAACAGATTGTCGGAGGCCAGAATAACCGCGTTGCTCGGAACGTAGCCCGTAACCCAAGCCATCTGGGGCGCCACCGGATTCTCGCCCCACTGAAACGAGTACCCGGGGTAGGACGTCGCCTCAAAGTTATTGGTGTTAAGGGGGGACATGGCCATGTTGAACACGACGAGTACGGCGAGCAACCCGACAAGCAGCGGCGCGTCTGCCCGCCGTGTCCACCTGAGCCGTGGCCGTTCACGGGCGGTCGGATTCCGCATGCGGCGCCTCCAATCCCCCCACGTCAGAACCAGCACAACGAGCGGGCCGCATACCAACGCGGCCCACAGGGGAGCAGCGACCGCCCCGCTGAGGAGGGTCCGTGAACCCTCCCTGGTAGCCGCGAACATCGCAAGTCCCGCGACCTCCGCGACCAGGACGAGAGCGACCCCAGCTCGGATTGGGGACGCGAGCGTTGAGGATTCCAGATTCCCAAGCCCATACACGAAGGCGACCGATACGCCCGCCATCGCAATCAAGGCGTATTGGTAGCCAAATTGCGACGCGAATAACGGAGTGAAGAAGGTCGATTCGACAAACCAAGGAAGGGTGAGGATGAGGTGCTTCGGTGAGAGGATAGGGAGGAATCCTAGGCACGCGAGGATTAGCAGCCAGTACAGGCCAGTGTGGCCGAGGGTCGTCGCAGTGGCGCTAAACGAAAGGAACGAGGTGAGAGAGCTGGTCGCCCGGGCCGTGGACCCAGAGACCCCCAACAGATGCGGGATTACCAGGTACTGTAGAAGTCTCAGAACCACATAGGTGGCGCCCGCGAGGACCAGCAACCCACCGAGGACCCGATTGTCCTTGTCTGTCAGGACCCTCTTCCAGCTCCATTTCCCGCTGCTTAAACGCTCCATGACGAAGAAGAGGACCACCCCTCCTGCCAAGAAGGGGAATACTTCGAGGGTCAGCATCCCTGCGAGCAGCGGTACGAGGCTCAGCGCGAACCGGCGTCGCTGGACGAGCAGGAAGAAGGAGAGGAATTCGAGCGGGATGAATGCCTCCCAATGAAAGTCGTAAAGGAGGGCGGAGAGGACCGCGAAATTGATCAGGTAGATTACGACCCCCCCGTACAGGAAGATTCTCCGCCGAAGGATCGGCTTGGCGATGAAGTACAGAGGCACCGCGGACGCCGCGAATGCTACGGCTTGAACGGCGAACAGGGTCTCGGGAACTGGCACGGCCGAGTATATCGGCGCGATGAGAAGGGCCAGGTAGGCGCTGTGAACTTGCAGGAACGAATGCACGCCATAGAATTCGAGGTCTCCCGTCTCGTACAAAAGTTGGCCATGAGTCGTCGTCCACAGCATCTGCTGGTTGACGCCGAGGTCCCAGTTCGTGGTGAAGAAGTTCGCTTGTCTCAGGTTGCAGAGGTACGTGACCCCGATGATGAACGTCCCGAGCATGATGAGAAGCACAACCCAGTCCTTTCGGTCGAGCCGGGGGATGGTGGGACCGGGGTGGTTCACCACGGGTCCTTGGTGGCCATCTAATGTTGCAGGGTCTATCGCACTCAACCCTCGACCACCCCCGTCAGCGGTCGCTCGTCCATCATAGCATACTTCTCCATGCTTTGACGAGCCTTTCGCGGGAATGGTTCGTAAGCGACCCAAGCGCCCCGGTCCTTGCTTTCGCCACCTCGTCTGCCACGAAGAAGAACAATCCCCCCGACCCGCAAGCGAAACCCTTGAAAGGGAATCCGGCTCATGTTAGCGCTGATCGGGTTGTCCATTGCGGTCGACTTTAGGCTGTGGGGTAATTCCCACACCCCCAAAGATTAATAGCCCCAATCTGGGGGTGTACGATTGAGGAACCGGGTCCTCCCACCTATGAAGCGCCTTTTACTCGTGCTCGACCCAATCGCCGGTTCCACTTCGGTTCAGTTTGAGATCCTGGGTTCGCTCGTGGAAGGTCTTGGGTCGCTGTACGACCTCTCAGTATACACCCCCTTCTGCGACCCCCAACGAGCTTCCGTGTTGGCGGGCTTGGGATGTAGACTCATAACACCGGACGCGAGCAGCTTCCACTTCAATCGTTTCCTTGACGCCATTGGAGATGGCAATGAATCGATGCTCTGGGCCGAGAGCTGGACCCGAGAGGCATTGCTCCACGGAAACTCGCGAGACGTATCGACCTATTTGGGGTCCCACCGGTTCGAGTACGTCGTGAACCTTTCCATGACGGTCCCCGTCCCGAGCGACCTCTGGTGGATCCTTGGGACACCGTTGGACCAAACGATCCGAGGCATGGCAAGCAGTAACCTTGTCGCGAAAGGAGTGGATTTCCTTGCCGGGCGAGCCTTATCGTCTCTTGACGCCAAAGTCATTCATCGAATCCAATCGGAGGCGCTCCACATCGTGGTGAACTCTCCTTATCTCTCAGACCTGTACCGCGCTCGCGGCGTCCCCGTGCAGGGTGTCGTGTATACTCTCAAGGACCTCTCAGACTTCCAGCCCACGACCGACTCACCGCGTCGCGACTACGTCCTTCTGTACATAGGAAAGGAGACCGACCATCTGGATTTCGGCGCGCTCCTACGGGCTGGAGTCCGAATCGTCGGGTTCGGAAGCAAGATCCCTACCGGAACCCACCTGAAGAGGTTCACTCATTCAATCGAGTGGCTGGGCCAAGTTAGCAAGCGCAAGCTCGTCGATCTTTACGCCAACGCTCTGTTCACGCTCTTCCCATTCACATGCGAACCGATGGGACTCGTGCCCATCGAGTCGATGGCGTGCGGGACCCCGGTCCTTACGTACGGTCGGCAAGGGCCCGGCACCACGGTGGTCAATGACACGACCGGCTGGCTCGTGAACACGTCCGAGGAAATGATGGCTAAGGCCGTCGAGGTTTGGCGGCGGGGGGAGACCGGTATCCGCCGAGATGCGTGCGTTCGCCGCGCCCAGAAGTTCTCGGCCCATCGAATGGTGGACGAACTCGTGAACTGGGTAGAAAGGGGGACTTCGACGGACTCCGCCGCGACCCGCGTCCGCGACGGATCGTGGGGTCTGGCCAGCGTTGCGCCCATGGCGATGGGGCGTGCCTAGGGTAGGGAACCTACCCCCCACCGGAAAGACGGTCGAGGTCGGCTTTAACCATCAGCCGGACCAGTTCCTCGAACCGTACCGTGGGCTCCCAGCCTAGGACCCGCTTCGCCTTGGAAGCGTTGCCGCGGAGAGCGTAAACCTCCGACGGTCGATTGAACCTAGGGTCGACCTTCACATGCTTCTCCCAATCCGCGATTCCCGCCGCTCGGAACGCCTCTTGGAGAAACTCTCGGACTGTGTGGGCCTCTCCCGTGGCTCCAACGAAGTCTCCGGGCTCGTTGTGTTGCAATGTCCGCCACATTAGGTCGACGTAATCCGGGGAGTATCCCCAGTCGCGGCGCGCGTCCAGTGTCCCCAGGGTAATCGCGTCGGCCTGTCCGACCGCGATGCGGGCTACGCCGTCCGTAATCTTGCGCGTGACGAACTCCAGTCCACGCCGCGGAGATTCGTGATTGAATAGAATCCCGTTGGAAACGTACATCGAATACGCCTCGCGGAAGTTCACACAGGCCCAGTACGCGTAGACCTTCGCAACGCCGTACGGGCTCCTCGGATGAAAGGGGGTCGTTTCGTCTTGCGGCTCACGGTCGGTATGTCCGAACATTTCGCTGGAAGAGGCTTGGTAGAACTTTGCCGCGGGAGCGTGCGAATGGACCGCTTCGAGTAGACGCAGCGTGCCTAGTCCTGTGACCTCGCCGGTGAGCACCGGTTGAGCGAACGAGGTCGCCACGAACGACTGTGCCCCGAGGTTGTACACCTCGTCCGGCTTGGCTACCTCAATTGCGTGATCGAGAGAGGATTGGTCCGTCAAGTCACCATCGAGGATATGCAGCTGTCCTCGGACGCTGGACAAGTTGGACATGTTCGGATTGCTCTGCCTGCGAATCAGGCCGTAGACTTCGTACCCTTTCTTGAGCAACAGCTCGGCGAGGTACGAACCGTCTTGTCCGGTGACACCGGTAATGAACGCTCGTCGTCCAGTCATGGTCGTCCCTGTCAATCCGGGTCCCCGATATTTGTTTTCCCTAACAGGCAGAGGTGCGTAGTGACCAAGGAGTCATGGCAAACGCACGCGATGCCTTGACGGTTCCAATTCCGAACGGGAGCAATCTATTGCGCCTTTCTCGAACCCTCGTTGGTCAGCGAGACGTGGAAGGGGCTCCCCGAGTAGAATCCCTGACGTCATTCGCGGGGGCGCCGCCGCCGGAGCCGGCTTCTCCGGCTCCGAGATATCCCACGGTCCGACCGAGTGGGCGGATTCGAAAACAACTCCAGATAGGCCCGAGCGACGTCGGGCCAGGTGGCGAACGACCGTGAACGCTGGAGGGCCGCGGCACGAATCGCCTGCTCGCGACCCGGCTCTCGGACCAGATCCGTAAGCGCCTGCGACAGGCTGGTCGGGTCCCCGGCGTGGAAGAGGACCGCGTTAGCCCCTTCGCCGATGACCTCCTGGAAGCTGGGGAGATCCGGGGCGACCAGCACGCACCCCAACGCCATCGCGTCGAAGGCAAGTCCCGGGGAGGCCTCGTACCTCGATGGCATGATTACCCAGCGAGCTCCGCGAAGTAGCACGCCCTTCTCCGCTTCGGTGACCTCGCCGAGGAAACGCACCCGCGACTCGAGCCGGGCAGCGGCGACGATGCGACGGAGCTCTGCTGAGAACGCCCTATCGCGTTCGAATCCGGCGAACGCGAGCTGGAGGGACTCCGGCAGTGCACGACGGGCACTGAGGTCTGCGAATACGCTCAGCATGATGTCTTGTCCTTTTCGGGGGATGAACGCTCCGAGACATAGGGCGAAGTTCCCCGGATTGAGTCCGAACCGGGCAAGCACGGTGCCGGAACGCTCTCTGCTCGTATCGGTCTCCGGAGGGGGCAAGAATGCGCCGATCGGTATCGTCTCCATCCGGCGGGCGCGGAACCCAACGTGCCAAACTTCGTTCAACGTCGCCTCGGAGACGGCGGTGAGGGCTCTCGCTCGGTCGAAGATTCGACGTTCGAACGTGACTAGGAAACGGTACAGGAGGCCCCCCAGCCAACCCAACCGAGCCGGATCCGAGATTACTCCGTGGAACGTGAGCACATATGGCCGTGACCCCATCCGACAGAGCAGACCCACCGCGTCCACGAGGAACGCCGGGTTGCCGTGCAGGTGAACCGCGTCCCAGCGTTCCCGACGGAACTCGCGCAGCAGTCGAACGAGGCCGGGTAGGGAGGGCGGCAATACGAGGAGCAACGACACTCCCGACGTCTCGACCCGTGTCGCCATCGGCAGGAAGATCACCCGACCGCCCGCGTCGCGGACCTCGATGGTTCGCGCGAGTCCCCCCACTCTCGAGGAATTCATCGAGATGACCGTAACTTCCCAGCCCAGACGATGGTACTCCGTCGCGAGCTGTTGGCAGACCCGGGCCCCGCCGCCGATGGGGAACGGAGGAAAATCTGGGGCGACCAGCAGGACCCGCTTGGGCGGGACGGGCGCGGCGCTAGAGGATCTCATGGTGGCGGGTCCCCGGCCCGAGCCCTCGACTCGGTCGGTCATTTCAGAAGTGGGCCACAATCGGCCTCCCATCGTGACACTAGCCCCCTCGTCGGGCGTAAATCCACCCGCGTTGCATGGGTCTTTCTTGATCCCGAAACTGAAGCGTTCTTGGCTTCGTCGTGACCACCTTGAACCCTGCAGACGACAGTTTGCCCGGAATCGACCCCACACCGTAATGAAATTCTATCTGAATCTGATCGAACTCTCGTAGTGTCGAGGCGTCGGTCGAACCTATGGCTTCGTATTCACAACCTTCACAATCAAGCTTCAGGACTCCCGACGTGATATTGAATTCCCTCACGAGATTAGATATGGTCCTCATCGAGACCTGCGCAAGCCCGGAGTGGTCTACCGCCAGGCTTCCTAGGCTCGTTCTCTTGTTCCACGGCATCGTTATCGTGCGTTCGCCTCCCCCACATGCGGCTAGGAGGAGGACCACCTGGTCCGTCACGCGGTTCAGTTCAACGTTCTTCCGGGCAAGCGCGTAGGTCGAAGGAAAGGGCTCAATCGCGATGACTTTCCGCGCTCCCTTCAGCGCAAAGTAGGTGGAACTGTCTCCTATGTTTGCACCGATGTCGAGCACAACCCGCCCGCTAACGTCGAGAGCATTGTAGCTCTTCTCCGCGAAGACTCCAATCAGATCGCCGTCGTGGCCCGATCCCGTGAAGCGAATTCCTTGCGATCCTCCCGCCCAAGGAATCGTGACGGTATCCGTGCTTGGGTCATACCGCCAACCTTGCTCTTCGTATTTCGCTGCGAAATCTGCTTGGAGCGGGTCCGATAGCAGGAGCACCCTGCCATCTCGCAACTCGGCCCTGATAGGGAATTTGGAGACGAGAATCTGTCTTACAACAGAGGGGGCGTTCTTGTAGACTCTGAAGTACCTGCGAATCTTCGCAATCCCGTCTATGACTTCAGCCCGATGGAGCATTGTACCTGTCTCTTCGCCTACCGACACCTTGCTTCGGCCAGCTCAAGGGCGATTCGGGCCAATAGAGAGGCCACGATGCGTAGACCTAAAGCCTAGTCCGTAGACCTTTTTGCTAGGGGCCGCCGAATCCGAGAATCACTGTCTCGCTCGGGGCTGGACGTACTTACCTGAATGCTTCCGAGGGACGGTGTTCGGGGCTTTCCACGACTTCCTGGCTTTGCTCGCCACGTGGCCTGACCCGAGTCAGGTCTCCGTTCCCTGTGTCGTGGTTTCTTTCGAACCAATGCCGGAAGGGAGGAAACCGGTGATGGACCTAGCCCGGATTTGGAGTGTAATCGATCTCTATGAAGTTGAGCTGGTCGCTGCCGGGGATGAATTGGCCGTTCACAGTGGGTCCCGCTATGTATCCTCGCCATTCGGCTTGCGGATGGGACCCAGCCAGCTGGAAGTGGTAGGTGAAGTTCGTCCATTGCGTCGCCGAGACCATGTTAGCCTGAATGACGACGTTGTACCAGTAACTGGTTCCCGCGGCATTTGCATTCATGACCAGGATCGGTGCGTTGCTCGGACCGGGTCCGCTCAGCATCCCCTCGAGCGAGACCGTCACGGTGTAACTCCCCGCGAGCAGCGTAGTGTACGGCCCGTACCAAATCGTTGCCCCGTTGCCGGAGAGGTCGCTCGCCGGTCGGCTTTCTAGGATCGTGCCGCATCGAGTTCCCGAAGCGGGCACAACTACGCCCGATGGACCAAGGGCGAAGTCGTTGCCGCACAGGATTGTCTTCGCGGGAAACGGGGTGACCTGGACGACGTCACTGGAACCGGAGTAGCCCAGCTGGAAGAGGTAGATCGAGCCGGGATAGGAGATGGACGAATAGAGCAGGTCGACGAGCCCATAGACGCTCTGGTTGAACAGCACCGAGCCAAGGAACCCCGGTACGGCATACCACTGGCTCGAGCTCAGGAGAACGTACTCGGGCAGGTGGGTTTCGTTGAAGGGCAAGTACGGGGGTGTCACGGGATACCAGAGTAGCGAGAACGCCTGAGGATTGTTTGCGACGAAGGGAAAGAGGTTGTCCGAGGCGATCACCGGCGCGCCGGCTGCAATCTTATCGACCAGGGTGGACATGTACGGAAAGGTCGCGCTCGGGCTGTAGGTGAACGAATAGCTGCCTTCCCCCGGACCGAGGAAGTTGGGTGGGTTCAGCGGAGACAGTGCGACGTTGCTCGCGACCAAGACAATGATTGATCCTACCAGGGCCACCTTCGCGAGCTCCCGGCCCCTTCGCTTCGCGATCCCGAAGGCAGGGAGACGTTCCCGAAGCCGTCCTGCGTGCTTCGTCGCGTACAGGAGCGCAAGATACGTTGCGAGGGCAACGATCCCGGCGGCCAATCCGATCCATTGACCGTCGGGTGCGGCCGTAATGATAACGACCGAGCTAGTCAGGCTGCCGACGAGAAACGGCAGCAGGAGGAGGAGCCAGCCCGGCGACGGTATGCGGTGGCGGAGGGTGAGATTGGACGGTCCTGCCAGCAACCCTAGTCCTTCGATGAACCCGATTGCGATCGGCGCGACGGCGATCAATGAGTATTGGAAACCGAAGGTAGTGAAGGCGGGGTTGGGATTCATGAGGACCGTGTAGATCGCCCACGGCGCGCTTAGAATGAGGAGCCGCTGGCGATAGAGCAGCGGTAAGAAACCGAACGCGGCGAATAGGAGGAGCCAGTAGAGAAGCCTGGCTCCAAGGGTGTTGAGTGAGACGCCCCACCAGTACAGGCCGAGAAAGGAGTTCGGTCCGGTTGGAGGGTAGGACGGGGAGAGCCCCGTCACTGAAGGTAGTAAGTTGTGCTCGACAAAGCCGAGAAGGAAGTATCCCGCCGCGGCGAGGCCCAGCAGGCCCACCAGTGGCAGGGCAGGCCCTTTCAGCGCCCTCCAGACCTGTCGGAGGTCCTTGCGGGGGCTCGCGAAGTACGAGCGGACCAAGGGGTAGGCGAAATAGACTAGGATGCCAACGAGCAGCACGGGAAAAACGTCGAGAGTAAGAAGCCCGAGAGTTGCTGAGAGGGCGGCCCACCAATACCGACCGCGGCTCCAGAGGTAGAACGTCCAGAGGAACTCGGCGGGTATGAACGCCTCCCAGTGAAAATCGAACAGGATGCCCGCTAAGACGGGAAGCGAGGCGAGATACACCCCGAGTCCCGCATAGAGAAGCCAGCTCGGTACTCGAGCCTGCCGTCCAATCAGGTATAGGGGGATGATTGATGACGCGACGGTCGCGGCCTGCAGAACGAATAGGGTCCCGGCCGAAGGGACGAACTCGTACAGATACGAGATTGGGAATGCGATGTACGTCGGGTGAACATAGAGAAACGAGTTTGCGCGCGATGTCTCGTAATCCGCGGCTTCGTACAGGAGGTGGCCGTGCGTGTTGGTCCAGAGCAATTGCATGTTGATTCCGAGGTCCCAGTTGCCCGCAAAGAACCCCTCGTACCGTAGCCAGCTGGCGAAGGAGTACGCCAGGGTGGCGGTGACGATCAGTCCGGTCAGGATGATGAGCGACCGCCAGCGACTCAGAGAGGCTCGAGCCGAATCGATCCGCCGGCCAGAGGAATCAGTGCCGTCTCCCCCTTCTCCTGGTGTAACGTGAACGTCGTCGCTCGGCGTCTGCCCGGACTCCATGGGATTGGTTGCCGCATCGGCCACTATTACTAATCCTCTGTGCGGTTTGAACGGTGTTCGCGGACGCATCCAGGGTGGTGAGGCGCCTCGCTTCACGGGCTTACGGCCCGGGTCGAGTGGCGAACGCATCGCTCATCTAGAAAACTGGGAAAGGATCTCAGCGTGTAGCTGGATTACGTGGTTCGTTTCGTGTACCCGCCGGACATGTTCGTAGCCCTTCTGTCCGGAGGTTCGGAAGTCCTCTTGTCGGACGGATTGTCGAATCGCGCCCACGAAGTCCCCATTCGGCACGAAAGTGCCGAACTTCGAGGCGTATTCGTCCGGATCTACGGGAGCGATGATACTGACTCCGTGGGCTGCCGCCTCGAGGAAGGTGATCGGCAATCCTTCCCGGACGGACGTGTTTAGAAGGATCCAAGACCGGTCGAGAATCCGATTCTTCTCCTCCTCGGTCACGAACCGCATCACATGGATGTTTTCGTACCGCGCATACCGCTTCTCGAGGGTCTGGGCTGTTGCCCGCAGGTCGCTGCGGTCCGTCGGCGATCCGATGAAGAAGAACTCCACCTCGGGGCACGACCGGGCGGTCTCGAGTGCGATATCAACACGCTTCTGGGGATCCCAGCGTCCGATCCAACTCACCACGGCCCGGTCCTCCTTGACCGGAATCGACTCCGGAACGTCGATTGGATTTGGCAGGAAATCCGGCATCTCGGGAAGACGATACAGCCGTTGGGCTCGGTCCGAGATACAGCGCGCTTCGCCGAACATGCACTTCATGGGAATACGGCGCATCAAGCGACGAAGGAGCGCAGTGCCGAGCAAATTGGTGAGACTGTCGTAGAACGGGAGGGGACTTCCGGAGATTGTCGCACGTGAGGGGGCATTGGCTCCCCCCGCCCGGGCATAGTCGACGGCCGCCCGTCGCAGGACATTGAGGTCCGTCACGCTCCAAGGGTCCTGAAAGACCAGCACATGGTTTTCGCGTCGGGTCGGAACGGCGCACGAGTACAGGCTGGGATTCTCGCTGACGTAGACATCGGCGTCGACTTCTTCCATCACTTCTTCGAGGGCCGGTACACGCCCACGGGTAGAGGCCCAAGCCGACCGCAGTGCCGACGTCACTGCGTGAGCGTAGCCTCGCCATTCGAGCTCCTGCGGGTATTCGAAAAGATGGACCGTCACTCCGTCGATCGGAAATTGACGACGTTCGTTCCTGGTCGCCTCGAAGCTTGGGGCAGGTATCAGCACATGGACATCGTGGCCCAAGCGAGAGAGTCCCTCTGCGTTCTTCCTAGTCAGAACTCCGAAGCCGCCGTGGCAGCTCGTCGGGACCGACTTGCCTTCGCTCGTGCGGTAGTAGAAATACTCGCTGCACAGGAATCCAATCTTCATCGATGAACTTCGGTTTGCTAGCAAACCACCAAAGAAGAATGTTACGTAGGGTCGGTGAGATGCGGTATCCCGACATGCCTGCTCTTGGAGGGTCTGGAGCTCGGGGTCCGGAAGCCCTTTCGGACCGAATTGCACGCCCTTTTCCAAGGGTCGGTGCACAGGTCAGTTCGGCATCGCCAGCCGAACTACCACTTCGCACTCGAGATCTCAAGAGACTCGACTTCTCGAGCGTACAGCCAACGGCCGACATGGGGCGTGAGCGAGAACAGCCATAGAGCGTGGCGCAGCTGAGTCTCGGACCGCACGAGATACGACGAACGACGTTGGGTCATCCTTTGTCGAAGCTGGATGAACGCTGACCTGCGTGTCGAGGGGTCCCGCAGGGCGGCGTACGCACGTTGGACCTCGAGGAGGCCTTCGGCCTCCTCAATGACCCCCCGGTCCTCCGAAGCCCGAACCGCCTCTGTGAGTTTCGCGTAGCTCGGAAGGAAGATGTTCGAAAAGGCGGCCCGACGTGAGAGGGGGTCGGTTTCTGCTTGGGGGTCGAGCGAGACATTCCGAGAATGAATGCGATACTCGGTAAGAACCGTCGGATCGATGCAAAGGGACTTTGACGAAGTAAGGGCGGCGAAAAAAGCCAACTCGTCCAGCAGGCGGAAACCGGAAAGGTCGATGTTCCGTAGGAAGTTGACGACAAGGTCACGGCGGACAGCCATACAACTGCTGTTGAAGTCAATCCCCAGCGGAGGGAGGCGACGCAATTGCGCGACTCGACCCTCCCCTCGAAGCATGACACGCCCGAGGCGCTCGCTGTTGCGTCGTTGGCGAGCGCGGAACGGATGGTGACGTAGCTGTCGACCTCCCGCATCAATCACTACATAGTTGTTCTTGACGAACCCGAGCTCTTCGTCTTTCCGGAACATATCGTGAATAAACGCGAGCCTGTTGGGCAGGTAACAATCGTCGTCGTCCAGGAACGTTAGGATTTGCCCTCGGCTTGCTTCGACTCCGGCTCGGATAGCGGGTCCGATATCTCCGGGCTCGACCCGAACCGACCGACCCCCCGTCCCGACCACTTTTCGTTCGAGAACGTCGTCGTCGTAGTCACGAACAACGACCAGCTCGTACTGTTTCGGGTCCAATGCTTGCCCGCGCACAGAGTCTATCGCCTCTAGTACGAACTCGCGATGGCGAGACGCCATGAGAATCACTGTGACGCACGGTTCTGGCTGGCCCGCGCCCGTCCGACTTCCCACGGTCGAAGGACTCCTGGACGCGGGACCCATCGCGCCCTCTTGGAACCCCGGAATCATCGTTCGTACGGACACAAGCCTACTACCCCGGCCCGTTCACTAGGAAGTCCAGTCGGTTGAAGAGAGCTCTCCGCTGGAGACAATCGCTTGAGGGCACTGCCCAAAGGGAAACCCTACGATGAGAGCCGCGGGAGGGATTTGAACCCTCGGCCTGCTCCTTACCAAGGAGCCGCTCTGCCAGCTGAGCCACCGCGGCGTCAGTCCCGTGTCGACGTTTCGTCCTTATTCCGCTTTCCCATCGACCGGCGGCTCGCGTCCCGCGCCCACGGAAAGCCCTCGGAAGCGGCCTCCCAGTCATGCCGCGATATCGGCGGAGGCGGAGCACGCTTCTCGAGGAAAGCCCGCATTCCCTCCTTCTGTCCCTCCGTGCCGAATAGGCGGGCCCACAGGTCGAGTTCGTAGGAGAGGCCGGAATCAATCTGCGGGTCGAGCGCCCCGAGGATCGCGTACTTCACCGCGGCAAGCGTCAGGGGTGGCTTGGTCGCGAGCTCTTCGGCGAGCGCGAACGCCGCGGGGAGGACCTCCGAGCGGGGGACCACTCGGTCAACGAGGCCCTGAGCGAAGGCTTCGGGGGCAGGAACCGACCGGCCCGTCATGATCCACCGCCGAGCGCGCGCCGCGCCGATTCGACGCGGAAGACGGCGGGTCCCGCCCCACCCGGGCATGATGCCGAGGTTGATCTCGGGCTGGCCGAACTGGGCGTCCTCGCTCGCGACGATGAAGTCGCAGGCGAGACAGAGTTCGCATCCACCTCCCAAGGCGACCCCGCGCACGGCGGCGATCACCGGTAGGGGCAGCTGCTCGATCTGTCGGGTGACCGCTTGGCCTCGCGCACCGTTAACCCGCACCCTATCGGGGTCCAGCGACACCATCTCGCGGACGTCCGCGCCGGCCGCGAAGGCCTTCTCGAAAGCGCTCGCGATCACCACTGCACGGGCTTCGGGGTCCGCTTCGGCCTCGGTGAGACGAGCCGAAAGGGCCTCGACCACCGGCATCGAAAGCACGTTGACGGGAGGGGAGTCGAGCGTCAGGAGGACCGTCCCTCCCTTCCGCTCGAAGCGGACGAGGTCGCGGGAAGGGGTCTCCACCATTGGCGGCGGCGACCCGCGCCGGCCTATTTATGTGCCGCGGCTTGCGGCGGCTCGTGAAGAGCGTCGTCACGACCTGGTTCGGGACGTTCCTCCTTGACGGGGAGGAGGTGTTACAGGCCGTTCCGGCACCGACCGAACCCGCCCTGCTCGCCGAACGCGCCCGTCGACGCCGGGAGGGGCACCTTACCCCCGAAGAGGAACAGCTCCTAGGCGGGGCCGAGACGTCCGGGTGGAGGACCCGCGATCGGCGCCTCGCGGAGCACGGCCTTCGCTACGACCCGGACGCCCCTCTGACCGTGCCGGCGGGGACCTCGATGCCCGACCGGTCGCTTCTTGGGACCGCTCTCCTCCAGGAGGCGGAGCGTGCCCTCGAGGCGTCGTGGGACCCTTCTATCCACGTCCAGGAGGCGGTCCGAGCCGGGGCCGACCTCGACCGGGTCCGGAACCTGATCGGGGAGCGTCTCGGCAGCTGGGTCTCCCGCGACTTCCCCGAGCTCGACCCGGGCGACCACTCCCGCGCGGCGCGGGCCGCCACCGAAGGCACCTCTCGACCCGGCCTCGGCCCCGCCGACCCCGGGCTCCTCGAGGCGAGGCGCCGCCTCGGTGAACTCTACCGTGCGGTGGCCGACGCGCGCCGCGCCCTCCAGGAGGCGGTCAGCGCGTCCTCGCCCGTGCGCACCCCGAACCTGACCGCTCTCCTGGGACCCGAGCTCGCGGCCCGGATGGTGGCGCAAGCCGGAGGACTGGACCGGCTCGCTCGGTTACCGTCCAGCACCGTGCAGGTGCTCGGCGCGGAACGGGCGTTCTTCGAACACCTGCGAGGCCACGCCCCGCCTCCCCGCCACGGGCTCCTCTTCCTCCACCCGGCCATCCAATCCGCCCCGCGCGCGGAGCGGGGAAAGCTCGCGCGGGCCCTCGCGGGAAAGGTCGCAATCGCGGCGAAGCTCGACCACGCAGGGACAGCGGTCGACCCGACCCTCAACGCAGCGTTCGAGGCGCGCCGGGTCCAGGTGCGCGCCCAGAGAGGACGGCCGAGCCGGACGCTCGGTTCGAAACCGGAATCAGGTCTTCCACTTGACCGTGCAGCCCGCGACCGGTAGTTCGGACGGAGCGACCGGCATTCCGGCGAGCGCCTGGTCGAGCGCCCGCGCGAGGTGGCGTTCGGTCGCGCGCTCGGGGTGCTGGTGGTCGTTGTCGATGCGACCCTGGTAGAGCATCTTGCGGTCCGAACCAAAGAGCATCGGGTGGGGCGTCACGAGCGCGCCGTAGGCGCGCGCGACGTCCTGGGACTCGTCCTGAAGATACGGGAAGGGGTACATCTTCTCCGCCGCGCGGCGGACCATCGATTCGAGACGGTCCTCGGGGTAGGCACGGGAGTCGTTCGAATTGATCAGCACGATCCCGACGCCTTGGGGTTGGTAGCGCCGGCCGAGCTCTACCATGCGGCCCTCCCACGCCTGGACGTACGGGCAGTGATTGCACCAGAACACCACCAGCATCAGCTTGCGGTCGGCGAAGTCTCCCAGACGGTACGTCTTCCCATCGACCCCGGGCAGCTCGAAGTCGGGAGCGGGGTCCCCGGCGTGGAGACGGAATTCCGTCAGTTCTGCCATGGTCTTGCCAGCAGCGTCGTCTTCTTAGCCTAGGAGGTCCCCTCCGAATCGGGAGGGTCGGGCTATCTCCGGCGATGGACGATCGGCGCGGGCTCCTTCCGTCGGCCCCGGCGTCACGACATGGGTCGATGTTCGGGTCACGTGCTCGGACAACGTCCGCACCGACGAGGTGCTCCTGCGGCGCGGGGTCCCGGCCGTTCGCGCGGCGGTCCTGACCGACCGCGCGGTCTCCTATGGCGTGGGGGTTCCTGCCGAGGCGGCCTACCTAGTTCGAGCGGCGAAGGCCGGTGTTCCGACGGTCCGTCGGACCACGGGCGGGACCGGCCTTCTACACGCCCCCGGTGACCTCGCCTGGTCGATCGTTCTTCCCCGTGCCGACCCGCGGGTGGGAAACGACTACGTTCACGCCTACCCTCGTTTGGGGGAGGGCGTCGTCCGATTCCTTTCCGAACGCGGGGTCACCGCGAAGTGGCTCGACCCTCCCGGCACCGACCCGGAGTACTGCCTCCTGAGCGCTCGGGGCTCGGTCCTGAGCCACGAGGAGAAGGTCCTGGGGGGAGCGGCTCAGCACCTCGCCGGGGGCGCCCTCCTTCACAGCGGTATCGTTCCCCTCGACCTCGACCGAGACCTCCTCCGAAAGGTGTTTGGGCTCTCTCCGAGAGCTCTGGAGCGGTTGACCTCGCTCCGGGAGCTCGGGGTCGAGGGCACCCCCGAGGAGCTCGCGTGGAAGCTCGCCGCAAGCCTCTCGGACGCTCTTTCGCACGGGTGAGCGCGGACGGTCCGGCTCACTTCGGTCGCGCCGACCACAGCGCTTCGGCGGCCGCCTCGCCCTCCCGCCGGATCGCGGTCCAGTCCGCCCGCGTCAGGCTCCGGTGGCGGACGACGGGCACTCCGCCGACGTAGACCGAATCGATCGCCTCGTCGGACGCCGAATAGGCCAGGTGCGAGACGATCGCCTCCGGCCGCGCCGGGAGCAGGGTGGGGTGGTCGAGGCGGAAGAGGGAGAAGTCCGCCTGCTTGCCGACCTCGAGCGAGCCCAGGTCGGCCGCCCGCCCGAGGAGACGCGCCCCGTCGAGGGTTGCAAGGTCGAGGAGCTCCTGGGCCGAAAGAACGGTCGCGTCCCAGCGCTGGTTCTTCTGGACGAGACCGGCAACGTGCATCTCGCGTAGCATCGAGAGGGAGTTGTTGCTCGCGACCGAATCCGTCCCGAGCCCGACGGTCGCTCCGGCCGCCCGGAGCTCGACCACCGGCGCCACCCCGCCGGAGGCGAGCTTCAGGTTGGAGCTCGGGCAATGAGCGATCCCGACCCCCTGCCGCGCGAGGAGACCGATCTCCTCCCCGGTCAGCCAGACGGCGTGCGCGGCGACCGACCGAGGGCCGAGGAACCCGATCTCCTCGAGCCAGACGACCGGGCGACGGCCGGTCTTCGCCTGGTGTTCGTGGACCTCCCGGCGCGTCTCGGCGAGGTGGTAGTGGACGAGCGTCCCGGCGCCCTGCGCCACCTCGCGGGCGCGCAGCCAGGTCTCCTTCCCGCAGACGTAGACTCCCTGAGGAGCCACCAGGGGAGAGACGAGCGCGTGGCCCTTCCAGCGCTCGATGAACGCCCGTGCGTTCTCGACGGGGACCCCCTTCTGCGTGGTGAGCTCGGGGTCGAGGACCGCCCAGCCGAGGAAGCCGCGGATCCCGAGCGACTCGACGGCCCGGGCGACCGCGTCCTCGAAGTAGTAGAGGTCGAGGAACGAGGTCGTTCCCGAGAGCAGCATCTCCGCGATGCCCGCGCGGGCACCCGCTTCGACGTCCGCCTCGGTCCTACGCGCGTCCACGGCGAAGAGCGTCTCGAGGAAACCGGCGAGCTCCCGGTCGTCAGCGATCCCCCGCAGGGGTGCCATCGCGACGTGGGTGTGAGCGTTGACGAATCCCGGAACGACCGCGAGACCGCGACCGTCAACGATCGTCGCCCCGTCGTGGGGGGCGCCCGGGCCGACGTGCGAGAACCGTCCGTTCTCGATGCGCAAGTCCCCCGCCAGGACGCGGCGGGCGGGGTCCTGGGTCACGAGAAGCGCGTCGTGAATGACTAGGGGGGACGCCGGTTCGGGGCGCGCCACGGTACTGTCTACGGGGATTGGCGGATAAGTCTCTCGGCTTCGGAGGGTTTGTCGACGTCCTGGGCCGGGACCTCAGGGATGTCGGCGAGTCCCTCGGCGCTGCGTCCTTCATACGTCGAAAGCCCTGTGAGCATCTGGCGTACCCACGGTCGCGTGAGCACGAACACGAGCGGGAGGACGGCGAGCAGGACGAGGATCGCGTCGACCCAGACCCCGGGGACCCAGGCCGCGCTCGGCATCCCGAGGATCGTCGCGCCCGTGTTCGGGAACAGGACGACGACGCTCAGGAGCGCGAGGAACAGTGCGAGGTAGGCGACACCGAGCATTCGCAGGTTCGAGGTGTTCGCCAGCGCGGCAATTCGATTCGACACCCGTCCGATCTCGTTCGCAGCTTCGGCGAGGCGGTTCGCCTCGACCGCGTTCCTAAGTCCCACCAGGTCCCGTAGACCCTGGGAAAGGCCGTTCACGAACTCCTCGAGGTGGGCCGAGTCGGACCGTATCGTCGGAAGGTGGTCGGCGAGGCCGGGGAAGCGGGTCCCGAGGGGCCCACCCAGTTCGGTGACGAGGACCGAGAGGCGGGCCACCTTGGGATGGACGAGGGTGATGGCACGGTGGAGCTCCGTGAGCTCGACCAGGCTCGGGGGTTCCGGCTTGGCTTGGGCTTCGTCGAGCTTGCGACCGACGACCTCGAGGTACTCGATGTAAGAAGACGAGGCGGCCTGGAGGAGGGCGAGTAGGGCGCGGGTTCCTGCGTCCAACCCCTTCCCCTCCGAGAGGAGGCTCGGGGGCGGGGCCGGGTCGAGCGCCCGAGCGCCGGCCGAATCGAGGTATACCCCGTGCCAGGTGATGCGGCCGTCCGCCGAGAGGACGGCGAGAGGGATGAGAGTCGCGTCGCGCGCGCGCAGGACCGGGCGGCGCGGAGGAGAGTAGTCGAGGTGGCCGACGGCAACGAGCGCCTCGGCGACGGTGGTGACCTTCCCTGCGGTCGTGGGTCCGGCCTCCCCGACTAGATGTCGAGGTTCGTGACCTCGGCCGCGTGGTCCTGGATGTACTGGCGGCGCGGCTCGACCTCTTCGCCCATCAGGATCTGGAACAGCTCGTTCGCCCGACCGGCATCCTCGACCGTGACCCTGAGAAGCGTCCGCACTCCGGGGCGCATGGTCGTGTCGGAGAGCTGCTCCGCGGTCATTTCCCCGAGTCCCTTGTACCGGTTCATCGTCACGCCCTTCATCCCGCCGAGCTCGGCGAGCATCTTCCGTTGCTCCTCGTCGGAGTAGGCGTACTGGATGTGCGCTCCCTTCTGGATCCGGTAGAGCGGGGCCTGAGCGATGAAGACGTGGCCCTCGGTGATGAGCGCGGGCATCTTCCGGTAGAACAGCGTGAGCAGGAGTGTTCGGATGTGCGAGCCGTCGACGTCCGCGTCCGTCATCAGGATGATCTTGTGGTAGCGTAGGCGCGTCAGGTCCAGCTCGTCGCCGATCCCGATCCCGATCACCGTGATCAGCGCCCGGATCGCCTCGTTCTGGAGCATCTTGTCGAGGCGGGCCTTCTCGACGTTCAAGATCTTCCCTCGGAGCGGGAGGACCGCTTGGAACTCCCGGTCCCGGCCCTGCTTCGCGGTCCCGCCGGCGCTGTCGCCCTCGACGAGGAAGAGCTCGCACTCCGCCGGGTCGTGGGAGTGGCAATCGGCGAGCTTTCCCGGTAGTCCGCCCCCCTCGAGCAGCCCTTTGCGGCGGGTGAGCTCACGGGCCTTCCGGGCGGCCTCCCGGGCCTGCGAGGCTTGGACGGCCTTCGAGATCAGCGCCTGGCCGACCGCGGGATGCTCCTCGAGGAACTCGGCGAGCTTCTCGTTGACGGCGCTCTCGACCTGGCCCTTCACTTCCGAGTTCCCAAGCCGGGCCTTCGTCTGGCCTTCGAACTGCGGCTCGAGGACCTTGACCGACAGGACCGACGTGAGCCCCTCTCGGACGTCCTCGCCCGTGAGGCCCTCCTTGTCGCCCTTGACGAACCCGCGCTTTCGTGCGTAGTCGTTCAGCGTCCGGGTGAGGGCCGAGCGCAGGCCCATCACGTGGGTGCCGCCGTCGACCGTGTTGATGTTGTTGACGAAGGCGAACCCCGTCTCGTTGTACCCGTCGTTGTACTGGAGCGCCACCTCGATGTCGGTGGTGTCGCGTTTCGCATGGAGCGAGATCGGAGGCTGGAAGAGCACGTTCGAGCCCTTGTTGAGGTCCTCGACGAACTCGGTGATGCCGCCCCCGTGGTGGTAGGTCTCGGCGAACCCGTCCCGCTCGTCCTGGAAGCGGATCGTGACGCCGGGGTTGAGGAACGAGAGCTCCTTCAAGCGGCGCGCGACCGTCTCCTTGTCGAAGGTCGTCGTCTCGAGGACCGTGCCGTCGGGCTTGAACCGGGCATCCGTCCCGGTCGCTTCCGCCTTCCCCACGATCTTGAGCGGCGCGATGGGAGCCCCGTGCTCGTAGCGCTGGAAGTACTCGTGACCGTCGCGGAAGACCCGCACCTCGAACCACTCGGAGAGGGCGTTCACGACGTGGACGCCGACCCCGTGGAGCCCGCCCGACACCTTGTAGGTGTTCCGGTCGAACTTCGAGCCGGCGTGGAGGACCGTCATCACGATCTCGAGCGAGGGCCGGTTGTACTTGGGGTGGATCTCGACGGGGATGCCCCGCCCGTCGTCCCGTACGGAGCACGAGCCGTCCTTGTGCAGCGTCACCTGGATCTCGGTGCACGCTCCGGCAAGGACCTCGTCGATCGAGTTGTCGACGACCTCGTACACCAGGTGGTGGAGACCGCGGGCGTCGGTCGACCCGATGTACATTCCGGGGCGTCGTCGGACCGCCGAAAGACCCTCGAGTACCTGGATGGAACTCGCATCGTAGGCAGGGACGTCGACCGAGTGTTGCACCATCGTAAATCTGGGCGGAAACCGACCCGAAATTAGCGAGCCGGGCAGGCGTTATAACGCTTGGGTTTCGGAGGAAAATTGACCCTGCGACGACCCGCCGGGAACGGGCGGTTCCGACCGTTCCGGAACGCCCTCCGGATCGGCTCTTTCCCCCCTCCGCAAGAGACCCGGGGAGGCCCCCGTCGAACCGGGACCGGAGGCCCCACGCAATTCCCGCCGAGGCACGAACTCGGGCGGATTCCCGCCCCCGCAACAAGACTCATTAGGGCCAGCCACACTCCGAGCGACCGACCCCGATGCCCGAAGACACCGCTGAGGTTCCCCCGACCCATCGCCCCGACGGCGAGGGAACGGCGAAGCCGACGGCCGAAGTCGCGCCCGCGGCCGCGGAGGACTGGGCGAACCGCTACAAGTACCTCCTCGCCGACTTCGACAACTTCCGGCGCCGGGTCGAGCGCGACCGCGAATCGATCTCACGGCAGGCCCGAGCGGCCCTGGTCCGCGAACTGCTCCCCATCATCGAGGCGTTCCGAGTGGCGCGCGATTCCTTCGCCCGCCTGCCGGCGTCGGACCCGACCCGCAAGGGCCTCGACCTGCTCGACCACGAGTGGACGACCTTCCTGAAGCACGAGGGGGTCGAGCCCGTAGCCACCGCGGGCCGGCCCTTCCGGGCCGAGGAAGCCGAGGCCGTCGGGGAGGCCCCGGCGGACGCGGCCCATCCCGACGGGACGGTGGCCGAGGTCGTGCAGCAAGGGTACCGCTTCTTTGGTGGACTGCTGCGGCCCGCAAAGGTCATCGTGGCGCGGGCGAAGGCGGGAAAGTCCCCGATGGGCGACGCGGACGCGGAGCCGTCGGCCACGGAGTAGACGATGGAGAACTCTTCGGAGATCCCGGGATTCTACAAGCGGACCGTCGCCGAACGCCGCGCCTTCGTCCGGGAGTGGGCAGGGCTCACGGAGGAGGAAGCGCGAGCGTTCGAGTTCCCCCCGGGCATCGACCCGGGAACGGTCGACCGGATGATCGAGAACGTGATCGGCGTCATGCCGCTCCCCCTCGGGATCGCCACGAACTTCCGCATCAACGGCCGCGACTACCTCGTCCCGATGGCGATCGAGGAGCCCAGCGTGGTGGCCGCGGCATCCAACGCGGCGAAGGTCGCGCGGGCGGGCGGCGGGTTCACCGCCTCGACGACCGCACCGGTCATGATCGGGCAGGTCCAAATCCTCGACGTTCCCGACCCGGCCGCGGCCCGCCTCCGGATCCTGCATCATCGCGAGGAGCTCCTCGCCGCAGCGAACGCGTTAGACCCCGTGCTCGTCAAGTTCGGGGGAGGTGCGAAGGACATCGAGGTTCGGATCGTCCCCTCCCCGCGGGGGACGATGGTCATCGCGCAGCTGCTCGTGGACGCCCGGGACGCGGGCGGGATGAACGCCGTGAACACGATGTGCGAGGCGCTCGCCCCCGAGCTCGCACGCCTTGCCGGTGGTCGGGTCGTGCTCCGCATCATCTCGAACCTCGCGATCCACCGGCTCGCGCGGGCCCATGCCACGTTCCCAGCGGAGCTCCTTAAAGACGAGACGGGCACCGGTCCCGAGGTCGTCGATTCGATCCTGGACGCCTACGCGTTCGCGCTCGCGGACCCGTTCCGCTGCGCGACGCACAACAAGGGGATCATGAACGGGGTCTCCGCCGTCGTGGTCGCGACCGGGAACGACTTCCGGGCGATCGAGAGCGGGGCTCACTCCTACGCCGCGTGGATGGCGGCCGACGAGGGAAATGTGATCCGACCCCTCACCACCTACGAGAAGGACAAGGACGGGAACCTCGTCGGGACCATCGAGATCCCGGTCCCGGTCGGGCTCATCGGGGGCGCGACCGCCGTGCACCCGACCGCCAAGGCGAACGTCAAGGTGCTCGGGGTCAAGTCCGCGCGGGAGCTTGGAGAGGTGCTCGCCTCCGTCGGGCTCGCGCAGAACTTCGCCGCCCTTCGCGCTCTCGCGACGGAAGGGATCCAGCGAGGCCACATGGAGCTCCACGCCCGGAACCTCGCGGTGAGCGCGGGGGCGAGACCGGACGAGGTCGACCGGGTCGTCGAGCGACTCGTGAAAGACCATCAGGTCCGATTCGACCGAGCGAAAGCGATCCTTGAGGAACTTAGAGGTAAGGGATGAAGGTCGGCGTTCTCGCGCTTCAAGGCGACGTGCCCGAGATTCTCACGGCGCTCGGCAAGATCCTCCCGGGCGACGACGTGCTTCCGGTCCGTACCCCCCAGGAGCTGGGCCGGGTCGGGGCCCTCTTCCTCCCGGGCGGTGAGTCGACCACGATCGCCCGGCTCCTGGTCCAGGCCGGCCTTTGGAACCATCTCGCCGACCGGCTTCGTACCGGCCTTCCCGTCCTCGCGACCTGCGCCGGGCTCATCCTGCTCGCGCGCGAGCTCGTTCCCGGATTCTCCGGGCTCGACCCACCCACTCTCGGCGTCCTCGATGTCCAGGTCCGCCGGAACGACTATGGCTCCCAGCGCGAGTCGTTCGAGGCGCCCGTCCGGGTCGAGGGGCTCGAGGGAGGGCCGTTCCCCGGAGTGTTCATCCGGTCCCCGCGCATCCACTCGGTCGGCCCCGAAGCGACGCCGTTCGCCTGGCACGGGGGCGAGGTGGTCGGCGTCCGCGCCGGCGCGATCTGGGGTCTCACCTTCCATCCGGAGCTTTCGGGGGACCCCCGGGTCCACCGGATGTTCCTCAAGGCGGCCCACGCCGTCACGACGGCCGCTACCGCAAGAGCAGCAGGGGCAGCACGAACACGACGAACGCGACGGTGAGCAGCACCGCCCCGACGAACGCAAGCCACCACCGGGTCCGTCGCGAGACTCCTTTCCAGGACCCGAAGACGATCGGGACGGGACCGATGAGGACGAACCCTCCCCCGCCGCCCTGACCCCCCGTTTGTGCGGTTCCGCTGGAAGGGAGCGATGGGGGTGTCTCGCCCCACTCCTCGGCGAGGGCGAAGGGAAGCGATAGGAACCCGACGACGAGCAGCACGACCCCGAGAAGGAAGGTGAGCGACGAACCCGAAATGACCGGGACGATGACGAGGAGGGCGACGCTCGCGCCGCCCTCAACGATGCTCAGCGCGACCAGCGCGACCCCGGCGACCAGGGCCCCGACGGCCCCAAGGAAGAACCCTCTCACGGGAAGAAGGAGCGCCGTCCTGGTTCTTTCGGGTTGCGGCGTTAGTGGTACGTGTCGAACCGATACGGCTCGAGCGGAAGCTCCCCGAGGGCCATGAGGAACTCCGAAGGCGTCAGGATTGGCTTCGGATAGTTGCCTCCATCATCGAGGGCGATCCGGGGGCACGCGGTGTTGACGTAGGCGTCGAACGCACGCCCCTCGAGGTCCCGGCCGTCCAGGCGGTCGAAGAGCAGGATCTCGGCGTCCCATCCCCGGGCGCGGGCCCGCTCCTGGAGGACCAGCGCGGTCGGGCTCCGGTTCTGTCCCGCGAACGTCGACACGAGGATCCCCCAACGGCGCGCGTCCCGGACCCCCGCTACCACGAGCTGGCGCTTCCGGATCAGGACCCCGCGGTCGACCGGTGGTTCGAGCTCGCCCCGGAGGGGGTCGAGAGCGTGGACGGGACGGTCCACGGCGAAGGCGAGACCGATCGGGTGGAATCGGCCGGTCCCGAGAAAGAGAAACGCATCGACCTCGTTCGCGACCGCCTCCGCGCCCGTGTAGTTGCAGCCGAGGGCCTGGGCCGGGAACGCGAGACGGCGGTCCCCGCTCCCGACACGGACCTCGTACCCCCGACGACCGAGGGCGGCCCGCAGCGGCTCGACGAGGTCGAGGTGCTGGACCGAGGCCACGAGACCCAACCGGGTGGGGAGCTTCGCCTCCGCGACGATCCCGGCGAGCTTCTCGGGATCGCCTCCCGCCTCGCGCATCTCCACGAAGAAGGTCGCCCGCGGGAGCGGGACGTTCGGGATCGGGGCGTGGCCCAGGACCACCGCGAGGTCGGCCCGCGGCGCCTCGTCGCGGGAAGGGAAGTCGCACGCCCCGAAGCAGGGGCGGGTCGCGAGGTCGACCGGGACCCCGGTCGAGTCGCGCAATCGGGCGGCGAGGTCGTGGGCGTTGCGGACGAGCCCCCCGGGGACCTGAAGAATCACCCGGTTCGGCTTCGCCGCCCGGATGGCCTCGACGAGGTCCGGACCCACCGTGGCGAACACGCGCGACACCGGCGCCGACGTGCCGGACCCGAGGGGATCTCCCGCCATCGCTCGAAGACCGGAGGGCGCGGCTAAACGTTTGGGGTGGTCGGATCGATCCGGGTTCCCGCCGGGGGAGGTGGGGGACAGTGACGTGACCCCCGAGGACGGGGGTCGGTGAGGCAGGGCCCCTAACCGTCCGGGTGCCGGCCCGGAAGACGCTCGCGGAGCCGCTCTACCGCGGCTCGGTTGTCCTCGAAGTGCAGACGACGGACCGCTTCCTCGGCCGAGACCCACTCGGCCGCCTCATGCTCCGGGCTCAATCGGGGCTGGAACGAGCGGGGCACCTCGACCGCGAACGCGTGGAGCCGCCAGGTCTCGCCGTTGTCGGCCCGGAACGGGACGTGCCAGTCGAGGTCGATGAGCTCTTCCGGTCGGAGAGAGAGGCCCGTCTCCTCTTCGACCTCGCGGCCGAGGGCGGACGGGAAGTCCCGGTCGGTCGGTTCGACCTTGCCGCTGACGGGGACCCAGATCCGCCCCCGGGCCGGGGGCCGTCGGAAAAGGAGGAGCTCGAGCGGGGGAGAGGCGAAAAGATACCCCTCGACGCACTCTTTCGCGACCGGACCGGCGGGGTCGGTCACTACCCCCCTCGGGAGAGGATCTGCAAGATCGCCTCCGCGGGGGCTCCTTTCGCCTGGAAGAGGGCCTCGATCGCCTCCTCGCGCGAGACGTTCGCCTGCTCCATCACGAGGTGGATGTCCTCCTCGGGCGGGCCGCTCGGGGCGACGGGCGCAGCGGCCGGGGCGGCCCCAGCGCTCGGGGGCGGCGCGCCGACCGAACGTGGCCGGACCTCGGGATTGCCCACGACTTGGTAGGTCCGGACCCCCTGGACGGTCAGGATCGTCACTTCGGGCGACCGGAAGACGTGGTCCTTCGTCTTCGTCCGTACGATCACTTCCTCGACGTCCGGCACATCCTCCGTCGTCATGCCCATCCGACGCATCATCAGTTGCATCTGGCGCGCGTTGCGGGGCCCTCCCGGGATCATGGAACCTCCTTCGCTACGGTTCGTCGTCGCTCGACAGGGTGCGGAGCTTCGACTCGAGGTCCGCGTCCTCGGATGTCGCCTGGTCCATCTCGGGTTGCAGGACGGTTCGCCGACCCTTGCCGCGGGGCACCTCGCTCACCCGGCGGGTCTGCGCGGTGAGCTCGTCCAGGAGCCCGGCGACACCGGCCATCAGGTTCCAGCCGGTGTGGGAGGCGTAGAAGATCCGGCCCTGCTCGGTGAACAGGCGCGCCTCGACCGTGAGGTCGTTCGTGCGGTGGGTGCCCTGCGGGGCGAAATGGAGGGTGAGCAACGTCGGGCGGACGTACCGGGCGATCCGACGAAGGCCCTTCGCGATGCCTCCGTCGATCTCCGCGAGGAGACCGGGGTCGGACGAGCCGCGGAGGCCCGTGATCTCTACGAAGACGTCCTCGACGCCCTTCGGGTGCACGCCCGGCCGGGCGCGGGAGATGGCGAGGCTCAACAGGTCCGCTTCCCCGACGACGCGGGTCGGTCGCCCGTCCTCGACGACGAAGACGCTCGAGACCTTCTCCCGGGCCATCACCCGCGCCGCCTCGATCGCGGAGGCGCCGAGGGGTATGGTGACCGCCGGAGAGTGCATGATCGACCCCACCTTGACCTCGAGAGCGGAGCGGTTCGCCCGCGCGTCGCGCTTCCCACCCACGACCGGGCGCCAGAGGACCTCGCCAAGGTCGGCAATGCCGACCGCTCCCACGATCCGGCCCTTCCGGTCGACGACCGGGAGCGGGTGGTCCTCGAGCAGCCGGAGCTGGGTGACGAGGTTCCGGCACTGGTCGTCCTCGTGGACGACCTCCCCGGCGGAGCGCGCGACCTGTTCGACGGTGGGGCCCTCCGCCGAGCGGAAGACCGCGAGCCCGGGCATCGCGCGCACGAGGTCGGTGCGGCTGATGACCCCGAGAAGCTCGCCGCGTCGGCCGACGACCGGCGCGGCCCTCAGGCCGGTCGCGAGGAGCTGCTCCGCGACCTCCGGGAACGAGGTCGTTGGGAGGATCAGCGGCGGGAGGACCAAGAGGTGCTCGACCTTGGTCGCGAGCGACCAGCGGCCCCGCCGCGCGATCGACTCGATCGTGAGCATTCCGATGAGCCGGGTGTTCCGGAGCACCGGGATCTCGTGGATCCGGTGCGTGCGCATCAGGCCGAGCGCCTTCGATATCGGTGCGTCGTACGGGAGCGTCACGGGTCGCGCGGTCATGAGGTCGCTCGCCGCGGGCCAACCAGTAGGCATAGGAGGGGGGCACCCGGCGGGGAGGCTTTGAAGGCTACGGGTGGAGTGGTCGCGCGTCAGCGGAGGTCGCAGGCCATCTGGTAGCCGTTCTCTCCGTCGGAATAGTACGCCCGCAGTAGGTCCACCACGGAGAACTGGTAGCGGGAGTAGAACCGGATCGCGGTGGCGTTCGAGACCCGAACCTCGAGCGTCACGCGGCGGAACCCTCGTCCCCGGCACCGCTCGAGGAACGTCGACATGAGCAGGGTCCCGACCCCCTGCGCCCGCTGCCGCCGCTCGACCGCGAACATCAGGACCCGGGCCTCGCCCTCGACCTGGTTCACCCCGAGCAGGAAGCCAGCGGGGACGTCCAACGGGTCGGCGGCGACGAGGAACCCGGTGGGCCACTCCGTCGAGAGGGAACCGTACAGCGACGGGTCGTAGTGCTCGTGGAGCGCCTCCGCGACGATCGCTCCGATGAACGGCAGGTCCGTGAGACGGAACTCGCGCAGGGTGACCGGGGGATGGGCGTCGGGCACCGGGGCCGTCGGGGGGCCCATCGCCGAATCAGCGATACATCTCACCCGGCCCTTCCGGCTCCGCGTTCCGCATGCTCGCGATCGATTCCCGGGTCTGCTGGAGCGTTTTGCGGACCTCGGACTCGATCTGCCGGGCCTTGTCCCGGAGCGGCTTCGTGTCGAGCACCAGGAGCGGCACGAGCAGGTTGATCGTCTCAATCACCTTCGCGGCCGCCCGGGCGTCCGGATAGTCCTTGTGGGCCTGAGCGACCAGGCAGAGGACCGGGGTCGTCCGCGCGATCGCCCCGAGGAGCAGGCCGCCCGCGAGGCCGGTCACCACCCCGCTCGCGGCGTCGAAGCGGTACTTCTCGAGCAGGGAGGTCGCGGCCCGGTTCGCCATCGCGACCACCCGGGCGTCCCCACGGGCCTCCCCCTCGATGGGCTGACCTTCCACCGCGACGACGAGCTGGATCCCTTTCGCTTCGGCCCAGTCGAGGAGGGCCCGGCCGATGGCGTTCAGCATGGACGGCGGGGGCTGGATGTCCGAGAGCACGACCAGCAGTTGGTCGCACGAGCGGTCGACGCCGCAGACCAGCTTGCTTGCGTAGAAGCGGACCGGCGCGCTGACGATCCCTTCCTCCATGATGACGGTCGGCGGGAACTCTTCACTGGTCATGTACGCGACGAGCGTCATGTCGAGCGAATGCACGAGGTAGGACGCGGCGACCGAACCGACGAGACCGTGGGTCGGGAACCCGACCACCATCATCGCGCCCTTCAGCGGCTCGTCCCGGGTGTCCACGATGCGAACATTGGATACCGTCATTCGGACCGGTCCTGAGGGCGACCTCGAGGAGGGTTCACCTCGGCCGCGTTTATGCTCCTTTGGGCCCACTTCCCCGGGGGCCCGTTCCCCTTTTAAACCGGTTCGGTCCATGATGACGGCGCGAAGCCATGAAGGTCCTTGTTACCGGCATCGATGGGTATTCCGGCTGGCCGCTCGCCCTCCACCTCCTCGCTCGGGGTCACGAGGTGGTCGGTGTCGACAACTTCGTGACCCGTCGCCGGGTCAAGGAGGTCGGCTCCTGGTCGGCGACGCCCATCCCCTCATTCCCGAAGCGCCAGGAGGCGGTTCGGGAGCTCCTCGGAAAAGAGGTCGGGTTCTACCGCGGCGACCTCGGCGACTACGAGTTCGTGCACGACCTCCTCGCCCGCGAGAAGCCGGATTCGGTCGTTCACCTCGCCGAGCAGCGGAGCGCCCCCTACTCGATGATCGACGTCCACCACGCGGTCGCGACCCAGGTCCAGAACCTCACGGGGACGCTCCACCTGCTCTACGCGATCCGCGATACCTGCCCCCGGACCCATCTCGTGAAGATGGGGACCATGGGCGAGTACGGGACACCCAACCTCGACATCCCCGAGGGGTCCTTCGAGGTGGAGTACCGCGGCCGGAAGGACCGCCTTCCGTTCCCGCGCCAGGCGGGCTCGTGGTATCACTGGAGCAAGGTCTTCGACTCCGGGGACGTCATGTACGCGTCCAAGATCTTCGGGCTCGCCGCGACCGACGTGATGCAAGGGGTCATCTACGGGATCCGAACGCCGGAGATCAGCGACCGGCGACTCCTCACACGGTTCGACTTCGACGAGACGTGGGGTACGGCGCTCAACCGGTTCATCGCCCAGGCCGTCCTGGGACTCCCGATCACCGTCTACGGGATAGGCGAGCAACGCCGCGGGTTCATCGCCCTCGAGGATTCCATGCAGTCGCTCCGCCTGGCGATCGAGAACCCCGCGCCGCCGGGGGAGTACCGCGTGTTCAACCAGTTCGACGCGGCGTACTCCGTCAATGAGCTCGCCGAGACCACCGCCCGGGTGGCGAAGGAGTTCGGTCTCTCGCCCATCATCGAGCACCCGCCCGACCCGCGCGTCGAGGCCGAGCAGCACTACTACAACCCGGTCCACGAGCACCTCCCGGCGCTCGGTTACCGACGGACCCGGGACCTCGAAGAGGTCATCCGGGAGATCTTCCACGACCTCATCCACTACCGGCGGCGGCTCGAAGCCCGGCGCTACGTCGTTCAACCGACCGTCCAGTGGCGGTCGGTCGATAGCCGCCCGGCGATCGAAGCACGGGTCCCCCATACGCCTCCTCCCCCCTCGGCGGGTCCCAGCGAGCCGACCTCCGAGGACCCCTCGACCTGAGTCTCTCCATGGAAAGCGTCGTCACCCTCGCGGGCGAGGGGACCCGCATGCTCCCCTGGAGCCGGGGGCTTCGGAAAGAGTTCCTCCCCCTCTACGACCGCGGTAGCAACGGCCTGCCGGTCCTGAAGCCCGTCGCCCACCTTGTCGTCGAGACCCTCGTGGCCGCGGGGTCGGTCCACCTGACGATCGTGCACCAACCCCGGGACGCGGACGCGGTCCGGAACTACTTCAGCGTGGATCCGACGTTCCTCCGCCGGCACCGTTACCACGGAGAGCGGCTGACCGAAACCCGGCGCTTCTACGACACCCTCAGTCGGCTTCGGATCTCCTTCGTGGTCCAGCCACGGCCCGAGGGGTTCGGCGACGCGGTCGCCTGTGCCGAGAGCTCCGTCGGCGGCCAGCGCTTTTTCGTGCACGCGGGGGACGCGGTCCTCCTCGAACCCCACCGGGGGCGCCTCCTCCGGGCGATGGGAGCGGTTCTCGAACGGGATGGGCTCGACGCCGTCCTCCTCGCCCGGAAGGTCGCCGACCCGCGGCGCTACGGGGTGATCGAAGGCCGACCCGGACCCTCGGTCCAAGGCGTTCGGCGGCTCGACGTTAGTGGGATAGCCGAGAAACCCGAACATCCGAAGACCCATTGGGCGGCGACCGCGGTGTACGCGTTCCACCCCTCGATCTTCTCGGCTCTCGAGAAGGTCCGGAAGTCCCAGCACCCCCGGGAGCTCGAGCTCACGGACGGGATCCGAACCCTCCTCGCGGACGGGGGACGGGTCGCGTGCCTCATCCTGACCCCCCGCACCGGAGGGTGGTGGTCGGTCGGTTCTCCCGAAGGGTTCGGTCGGGCGCTCGCCCGGACCCATGCATTGGCCGCGCAGCCGTCCGCCGAACCGCACCGTTAAGTCCGCCGGAGCCTACCGGACCGAAGCTCGTCACCGGGTCCGCGCACGGACGGTGAGAGGGTACTGTTCCGATGAAGCGCCAGATGGTGGACATGCTCTCCGAGCTCGTCAAGATCCCGAGCGACCCGTTCTCCGACAAGCAGGAGGTGCTCGACTACGTCCAGTCGTTCACCGACCAGATCCATATGCGCAACACGCTCTTCGGCGACCCGCAGGCCCCAGCGCTGCTCGCCGAGTCCGGCCAGGGGGGGGTGGTGCTCTCCGGGCACCTCGACACGCCACCCGTCGGCGACTACTGGAGCTTCTCCCAAAGCCAGCTCGCGTCGGGCCGCATGTACGGGCGTGGCGCCGCGGACATGAAAGGCACCGTGGTCGCGATGCTCGACGCGGCGCAGGACCTCGTCGCCCGGAAGATCCCCGTGGTCCTCGCGTTCACGACCGACGAGGAGACGTCCATGCAGGGAGCGATGGCGCTCGCAAAGACGCTTCCCCTGAGGCGGGCGAAGGCCGTCGTCGTGGGCGAGCCGACCGGGCTGCGTGTCGCCTACGCCGAGAAGGGCGTCCTCGACCTGGCGATCGAGACCCGCGGCAAGGCGGCGCACGGCGCGATGCCGCATCTCGGCGAGAACGCCATCGGCAAGATGATGCGCATCCTCCGGGGTCTCGAGTCGTTCAAGGGTCGGATCGCCCACCCCGAGCTCGGCATGGTCACGCTCAACATCGGCACCTTCGTTGGAGGAACCCGGATCAACGTCGTCCCGAACAAGTGCACCTCCGAGGTCGACATCCGGTTCCCGCCGCCCTACACCCCCGACCAGCTCTACCACGAGATCGAGGAGCACCTGCGACGGATCAAGACCCCGTTCACGCTCCGCCGCATCCTCACGATGCCCGCGGTCCAGATCGACCCGAACTCCGAACACGTGAAGCTCCTGCGCGACGTCGCGCAGGCCGAAACCGCGGTCCTCGCCCACGCGTCGGAGGCGGTCCACTACACGCAGGTGAACCCGCGCGTCGTCATCTTCGGGGCGGGCGAGGAGGAGCTCTCGCACCAGGCGAACGAGTACGTCAAGATCGAGTCGGTCGCCCGCGCCACCGAGGTCTACAAGAAGTACGCCCAGCGCCTCGCCTCCATGCGAACCCTCTCGTGACCGAGCCGGCGCGGCCGTCCCCGCCGCCCGGACCGTCAAGTAAGGGAAGCGCTACGCGGTCGCCGTGAAGGTCGCTCAGCTCGCGACCCGTTATCCGCCCGCCCCGGGAGGGGTCGAGCAGCACGTCGCGGAGATCGCTCCCCGCCTCGGCGCGCGGGGGCACGCGGTCGACGTCTACACGAGCGACCTCTACCGCGAGTTCCCGGCGATGCAGCGGCTCGCCCCGGAGGTCCCGCGCGAGGAACGCACGTCCTGGGGCGCGGTCCACCGACTCCCGGTCTGGTCGCTCCCCGGCGAGCTCCATTACACGTTCTTCCGCACTCTCCCCGAGGCCCTCGCTCGGGACCGTCCCGAGGTCGTCCACGCGCACACGTACGGGACGAACCAGGTGGCGGCCGCGAACCGCCACCATCGACGGTTCGGCACCCCGTTCGTCCTCACGGCCCATTTCCATCCGATCTGGTCGATCGAGGGAGGTTGGCTCCGCCACCGCCTCCGGGGGTTCTACGACCGCCGGGTCGCGGGCAGCGTCGTTCGGAACGCCTCCCGGATCATCGTGCAGACCCACGAAGAGGAGCGGCTTCTCCGGTCGCTTGGCCTCGCGCTCCCTCCGCTCGAGATCGTTCCGCCGGGCTACCGCCCCCTGCCGCCGCCGGGTCCCGGAAGCCCGTCGTTCTCGGACCGGTACCGGATCCCGGGACCGTTCGTGCTCTTCGTGGGACGCCTCGCCTCGAACAAGGGCCTCCTCGACCTCGCCGAGGCGTTCGCCCTCCTCGGGAAGCTAGACCGCTCGGCGCAGCTCGTCGTCGTCGGGGAGGACGGGGGCCAGCGCGCCCCGGTAGAGGCGCGGGCGAAGGCGCTCGGGGTCTCCGACCGGGTCCATCTCGTGGGGCACGTCGACGACGACGCGCTCCTCTCGGCCGCCTACCGAGAGGCCCGGCTCACGGTCCTGCCGAGCGAGTACGAGGCGTTCGGTCTCGTGCTCCTCGAATCCCTGGCGGCCGGCACGCCGGTCGTCGCCTCGCGCGTCGGGGGCATCCCCGAGTTCGTCGAGGACGGCCAGGCCGGCCTCCTGGTCCCTCCGAGGTCGCCCGCCGCGCTCGCGGAGGCAATCGGCCGGGTCTGGTCGGACCGGGACCTTGCGCGCCGGTTGGGCGAGTACGGACGCGACCGGGTCGTTCCCCGATACCGCTGGGACGCGGTCGTCGACCGGCTCGATGCCCTCTACCGGGAGGTCGCGGGTCGTTGAAGGTCGCCCACGTCCTGTTGCGATTCGACGCTCCCGGCGGGGTCGAGACGAACGTCCGGGAGGTCACGCGACGGCTCCGTGCCGCCGGGGAGGACGTGGAGGTCTTTGCGAGCGACCTCTACGACGAGGGAAGCTGGGAACGACGCTCGGACTACGCTCCGGTCGTGGAGGGGGTCCCGGTGCACCGGTTCCCGGTGCGGAAGCGCCTCCTCCCCGGCCTCACGATGCCGATGATGGTCGGGCTCATCGACGCCCTCTCGGAGAGCGGGGCGGACGTGATCCACGCCCACTCTCACCGGTACGGCCACGTGCTCGAAGCGGCCGCCGTTGCCGACCGGCTCAGGATCCCGCTCGTGGTGTCGACCCACTACCATCCGGCGGGTCCGCGGGAGCCCACCTGGAAGCGCGGTCTCCTGCGGGTCCAGGACGTCGTCTTCGGCATGACCGCCTACCGGGTCGCCCGTGCCCTCGTGGTGCAGACCGACCAGGAAGCGGCCTTGGTCCGGGAGTTCGCCCCCGGGAAGAAGCTTCGCACGATCCCGCCCGGAATCGACCTCAAGGCGTGGTCGACCCCCGAGACCGACCGCCCGGAAGGGCTCGACCTTCCCGAGGAGTACTTCCTTTTCGTGGGGCGGGTGGCCCCGAACAAGGGCCTGCCGACCCTGCTCGACGCCCTCGCGCGGCTCGAGGCGAGCGCTCGGAGACCGCTCGTGCTCATGGGTCGGGACTGGGGCGAGCGGATCCGGCTCGAAGCGCGGGCCCGCGAGCTCGGCATCGCCGACCGGGTCCGGTTCCTCGGACACGTCGAGAGTCTCTCCGCCTACCGGGGGGTGATCCGGGGAGCGCGCGCGCTGGTGCTGGTGTCCGAGTGGGAGGCGTTCGGCCTCGTCCTCTTGGAGGCGATGGTCGCGGGGACGCCGGTCGTCGCGACGGCCGTCGGCGGAGTCCCCGACGTGCTGGACGGCGGTCGCGCCGGTCGCCTCGTCCCGTACGGGGACCCCGTCGCTCTGGCCGGGGCGCTCCGCTCGGTGGTCGAGGACGAGCCGGAAACCCGCCGGCTCCGGGCCGCGGCGAGCGAGCGGGCACGCGGGTTCGACTGGTCGGTGACGGTCGACCGCCACCGGGCGCTCTACCGCGAGGTCACGGGCCGCTGAGCCCGACGCGCTTCCAAACGGACGAGCTCGGCCCCGACGTGGTCGAGGTCGTCGCTTCCCTCGGCCAAGTGCCACCGAGCGACGGCGCGGAACGCGCGCCCGAGGAGGCCCACGATCACGTCACCACCTCGTCCGCGTAGGTGTGGAGGATCTTGAGCCCGTCCCGAAGGGCCTTTCGGGAGGCGGCGAACGAGATCCGAAGGTGCGAGGCTCCGAGCGAACCGAACGCGTCTCCCGGCGTGGTGATCACGCCTCGCGCGAGCAGCGCCTGGGCGACCTCCGCGCTCGACCGGTGCCAGTCGAAATGGGGGAACGCGTAGAACGCCCCCTGCGGGGGAACGAGCGAGAGGCCGGGCATCTTCCCGAGGAGGCGGGTCACGAGCTCTCGGCGCGCCCGGAACTCCTGGACCATCGCCTGAAGGGTCGAGGACCCGTTCGAGAGCCCGGCCAGGACCGCGACCTGCACCGGGGTCGACGGGCAGGCGAGGATGTAGTAGTGGATCTTGTTCAGCGCGACCGCGTACGACTTCGGAGCGACGAGGAATCCGAGCCTCCAACCGGTCATGGCGAGCGTCTTCGAGAACGAGTTCGCGATCACGACGCGGTCGCTGCGACCCCAGAACGAGGTCGCGGAGGTCCCGTAGACGATCTGCTCGTACACTTCGTCCGAGATGATCGTGAGGTTGTGCCGGTCCGCGAAGGCGACAATCCGGTCCACGACGGAGTGGGGGAAGACCGCGCCCGTCGGGTTCGACGGGCTGTTGACGACAATCGCGCGCGTTCGGGGGCTCACGAGCCGCTCGAGCTCGTCGAAGTCGGGAAGGTACTTCTGAGCGGGATGCAGGCTGTACGGGACCGGTACGGCGCCCGCGATTCGCGCGTGAGGAGCGTACAGCACGAACCCAGGGTTGGGGACGAGGACCTCGTTTCCCGGGTCGTAGAACGCGAGGGCGGCGGTCATGAGCCCCTCCGATCCTCCGGCGGTCACGATCACGTTGTCTCGGAGGGTTCCCGGGTCGAGCTCCCGATACCGCTCCGCGATCTTGTCGCGGAGCTCGGGGATTCCGGCGGAGGGGCCGTAATGGTTCCGGCCGCCCCTCACGGCCGAGCAGAGCGCCTCGATGACCTCGGGCGCCGGGTCGAAATCCGGCTCTCCGAGGCCCAGGTTGATCGAGTTGGGCGGCGCCGCCTCGAACATCTTGCGGATGCCCGAGATCTCGACCTCGCGAGTCCGCTGCGCGACCATTTGACGGCGGACCGTCGGCCTCGTTCTTAGGCTTATCCCGTGCCCCGGCGACGCATGCGACCGGCGACGCTTTCGGGCGCGGAAGCCACAAGGCCCATCGTAACAGTTCACGATCCTGGCGGGCCAGGTTTCCAACTGGAGAGGCGCACTTCCATCGCCTCCGGCCCTCCGCTCGTGTGTTCACGCTTCCTCTGGTACGCTCGCCGACCCTTCCGGGTCGGTGGAGGCGTTCCATCCACGCGCCTTCCTTCCGTCGTGTTCCGACGTAGTTGGTCCAATCCCCTTTCGAGGACGTTCCGTGCAGCGTTCACGTCCCGGTCCTCCTCGTGTCCGCACGGACACCGGAAGACCCGGTCCTTCAATGTCAGAGGAGGGTCGACGACCTGCCCGCAGCGCGAACACGTCTGGGACGTTCCTTGCGCGGGGACCTCGACGTATCTCCCCGACCGCATCCGCTCCTTGTAGGCCGCCATCTGTCGGAGCATCCCCCACCCCGCGTCGGCCATTCCTTTCGAAAGTGGATTCCCCTCGGCGAAGGATACGAGGTCGAGGTCTTCGAACGCGATGAGGTCGTGGCGGGCCGCCCAGTGACTCGTCAGCTGATGGGCCCAGTGACGGCGTTGTCGTCGGGTGGTGGCGTAGCACCTGGCGACACGCTCCCGCTGGCGCTTCCAGCGGTTTGAACCGCGTTGCTTGCGGGAGAGGTTCTGTTGAAGCCGCCTCAACCGTCGCTCGCTCCGGAGCAGGAACCGTGGCGATTGGATCGTCTCCCCAGTCGACAGCGCGGCGACGTGGACGAGGCCGAGATCGACGCCCACTGGTGCCACAGGTTCTGTCTCTGGTGGAGGCGGCGGATCGGCGACCTCGTACTGGAGGATCGCATACCACTTGTGGCCCTCTCGCGACACAACCACGGACCGCACCCTGCTCGCGGGTGGGGGGCGATGCCGTCGTACGGGAACCGCTCCGGCCTTCGGAATCTTTAGACCCCAGGTCCCGGTAGGCGCTTGGACCCAAGGGTCTGAGTTCGGGACGCACGTGAAGGAGGTCGTTTCACGACGGAAGCGCGGGAAGCCGAATCGCTCTCCTTCACGGAGGCGCCGAAGTGCCGCTCGACAAGAAAGTTCGAGCCGCTGTAGGCGGTCACGGGCGACCTCGTACGGGGTAGCGCCGAGGCCGTGGATGTCAAAGGATCTCCACTCCTTCAGACGGGCTTGTTGGTCGAGGTAAGTGACCGACCGACGCTCTCGGGCCCACGCATCTCGCCGTTGGCCGAGGGCAAAGTTCCAGAGGCAGTGCATCTCGGTCAGGACGTGGTCGAGGAACGAGAGCTGCTCAGGGAGAGGATACAGCCGATATTGGTAAGAGAGGAACACGCTGAGGACCCGGTTCGAAGAAGGCGGTTTGGGGTGGAGAAATCGTTGGTGAGGGGTGATGAAACGACCCCGAAGGCGGACCGCTTCAGGCCGTGGACCTGGAACCTGAGAACACACGGGCTATCTACCCTGGCGACTCAGCCCGCCGGGAGGGAAGCGAGATGACGGTCCGGGTCGTGGTGGGAGCGCAGTTCGGGGACGAGGCGAAGGGGAAGATCACCGATTTCCTCGCCGCCGGGGCCCGCTACGTCGTCCGGACCGGTGGCGGCCCGAACGCCGGTCACTCGATCCACCTGGCCGAAGGCACGGTCGTCCTTCACCAGCTCGCCTGCGGGGTACTGCGCCACGGGGTCGTCGGCGTGAGCGGCCCCGGGATGGTCATCCAGCCGACCAAGCTCGAAGCGGAGATGCAGGAACTCGAACGGCGGGGTCTCCTGCGAGGACAGGTGGTGCTCTCGGACCGGGCCCATGTCCTCCTCCCGGTGCACGAGGTCGAGGATGCGTGGGAGGACGACCTCCGGTCGAAGAAGAACCCGCGCGCCGGCCTCGGGACGACCCGACAGGGGATCGGACCCGCGTACGCCGACCGCTCGGGTCGTTTCGGCCTGCGGCTCGGCGACCTCGCGCGCCCCGCGCGCCTGCAGGAGACCCTCGAGCTCCTCTACGCAACGAAGGCCCACCTTCCGAACCTTCCCCCCCTCGACCGGCTGGCCTCCGAGCTCTCCGAGGTCGGCGCCCGGCTCGCGCCGCTCATCCGGCAGACCGAGCCGATGCTCTGGGACGCGATCGCCCGGCACGAAACGATCCTCCTCGAGGGAGCCCAGAGCGCGCTCCTCGACGTCGATTTTGGGACCTACCCGTTCGTCACGAGCTCCCACCCGACGAGCGCGGGCGCGCTGGTGGGGAGCGGCATCCCTCCGACCGAGGTGGACGAGGTGATCGGGATCGCGAAGGCGTACACCACGCGGGTGGGCGCCGGGCCGTTCCCCACCGAGGACACCGGGGAGCAGGGGGAGTTCCTGCGACGCGTCGGTGGAGAGCGCGGGGCGACCACGGGTCGACCGCGACGTTGCGGCTGGCTCGACCTCGTCCTGCTGCGCTACGCTGCGCGCCTCAACGGATTCACGTCCTTCGCGATCACCAAGGTCGACGTGCTGGGCGGCCTCGAGGAGATCCCGGTCTGCACGCAGTACCTCATGCCGGACGGGTCCACCATCCGTGACGTCATCCCGTCCCAGGCCGACGACCTAGCCCAAGCTCAGCCGGTCTACGAGCAGCTGCCCGGATGGCCGGAGTTCCACCAGCGGTTGAAGGACCGGATTCGGCGCGAAGGAGCGTCGGCGCTCCCCTCGGCCCTTCGGCGCTACCTCGACCGGATCGTGGAGGAAACGGGGGTGCCCGTCCAGTACGTCGGCTACGGCCCCGACCGGGAGGAAACGGTCACGCTCGCCCCGCCCTCCGGGCCCCCACATCGGGCCTCTCTCACGCCGTGGACCGGCTAGGCCGGGATCGTGGCGTTCGACCCGTTCCTCTACGTCGCCTTCGCCCTCGGGCTCGTCGCGGGCCGGTTGATCCACCGGCGCAGCCGCTGGGTCCCCCGCGCCCTGATCCTGACGGTCATCGTCCTCGTCGGCCTGCTCGGTGCGTCGCTGAACGACGTGGCTATCGGGTCGCTGGCGGTGACGGTGCCAGTCGCTCTCGGGTTCGCCCTCCTGATCCTCGGGCTGACGGCCCTCGCATCCCTGCTGCTGGCTCGGCTGCGGCCGACGAGGGCAGCGCCCACGCCCAGCGCCGAGGCGAGGGAGCGATTCCCCCTGAGCCTCCTCCTCGTTGGCGCGGTCCTCGTCGGGTTCGGTATCGGGCACGTCGTCAGCGTGCCCACCGGCGTCACGATCGAGTGGGCGCTCTACGCCCTGCTCGCCCTCGTCGCGTTCGACCTACCGCTGAACTGGACCGGCCTCCGTTCGGTCTGGGTCCCCCTGACCGCCGCCACGGCCGGCGCCCTCGTCGCCGGCGCGCTCTTCGCGTTCCTCTCGGGCACCGCGCTTCCGGTGGCGATGGGAACCTCGCTCGCGTTCGGGTGGTACACCCTCGCCGGTCCTCTCGTGCTCGCCCGCGCGGGCGCCCTTCTCGGGCTCCTCGCCTTCCTCACGAACTTCCTGCGCGAGAACCTCACGATGGTGCTCTCCCCCGTGGTCGGCCGCCGACTTCGCGGCGAGGGGCTCGCCGCACTCGGGGGCGCGACGGCGATGGACACCACCCTCTACTTCGTCACCCGGTACGGCGACCGGGACGCCGGCAGCCTGGCGCTCGCGAGCGGCCTCATCCTCACCGTGTCGGCGAGCCTGATCGTTCCGTTGGTCCTGGCGTTCCCGGTGTAGTATTCCTTAAGGAGGGCCGTCCTTCGGCTCCGGCGTTGGGCTCGTGGTCCAGCGGTTACGACGTCGCTCTCACACAGCGAAGATCGCCGGTTCGAATCCGGCCGAGCCCACTCCCTCACCCCGAATCTCGGCGAGAGGGGGCGAACGAGGGCCTATCCCACCGCCCCGCCGATGACGAGGCCGATCAGATACGTCCCGGCGGCCGCCCCCATACCGATGGCGAGCATTTCGAGGCCGCTCCGCACGAACGGGTGTAACGAGGAGAGCGCGCGGAATAGACCCGCGAGGAAGAGCGCGACCGCCGTCACCAGTACCGACGCGATGACGGCCGCCTCGATCCCGAGGAACAGGTACGGGACGAGCGGGACGGCCCCGGCGAGCGCGAACGAAACCCCGGTCAGCAGGCCCTGTCGTCCAGGTCGTTCGTCCTCCTCGACCCCCGTTCCATACCGTTCGGCGACCAGCGCATCGAGGAATCGCTGGGGGTCCTCCTGGAGGCGCACCGCGACCTTCGTCGCCTCGTCCGTGGAGAGACCCTTCGCCTCGTAGGCACGGATGAGCTGGTCTCGTTTCGTTTCGGGCGCCACGGAGGCCGCCTCCCCCTCCATTCGCGTCTGCGCCGCGCGGGCATCGTGTTCGGCCTTGACCGAAACGTACTCGGAAGCGGCCATCGAGAGCGCCCCGGCCACGACGGACGCCGTGCCGGCGATAAGCACCGTCTTGTTCAGTCCCGTGGCCCCGGCGACCCCGGCGGACAGCGCCACGATGCTGGCGAATCCGTCGATCGCCCCGAGCAGGAGGCTTCGCAACGAGCCACTCGTCCGGGACCCCGCTTCTTGGGCCGCGTTCGAGGTTTCGATCTCGTGCGCGACCTCGTCGGGAAGGATCGTCCGGAATACCGTCTCCGCCTCCGCATCCTGCCAGCGACGTGCCTGGTCCCGGTACCTCTCGATGCCGTCGACCTCCCCACGGTGAACGATCGGGAGCACCGTCCCCACCCCGAGGAGCCGGGCCATGCCGACGAGGATGCGATGCTCGAACATCCGGGTCTCCCTCGGGAGCGGCCGACCGAGCTTCTTCAGGAGCCCGGCCCACAGCGCCGCGTGCCGCTCCTCGAACCCCGCGAGTTCCCGCAGCAGGACGGCCCGGGCCGGAATGCGGTCCGCGGCCGCGAGGGATTGGTACATCCAAAGGCTCGACCGCTCGTCCAGGTAGTTCGCTCCGAGCTCCCGGACGTCGGACTCGGTCCATCGGAACGACGCGTTCGCAGTTTCCATGGATGGCCTGTCGCGACCGCGCGAAGGGGGGGAGCCTAGATAGTCCAATCGGTGATCGAGGGCGACGATTGGCGTGGCCCTCCGGCTACTCACTCTGTTCTCCGGTCGGCGGTTCCGGTCCGGTCTCCGCCCACTCGCTTCCCAGGCCCACCGCCCGAGTGGCTCTCACAGCCAAGCTAGTGGTTTCTGGGGGAGCGGACGAAACGACGGACCCCGGGCGGGCGGCCACTCAACGCTCGGTCCAACGCGGCGTCGAATCCAATCCGCGCGCCCGGCACCAGACGGGTAATCCGGTCCTCGCGACAGACCACCGGGTTCCGCATCCCCTCCACGAGCGGACGGGCGACGTCGGGGTCGACCTCGGTGATGAATCCCACCCAGTGGGCCGAGAGCGAAGGGGTCAGGACCGGGATGGTGATCAGGCGGGGTCGCCGTCCGATGCGGTCCCCTACTCGCTCCATCATGGAACGGTACGTGAGCACATCGGGTCCTCCCACGTCAAACGTCTCCCCGAGGACTTCGGGCACCTCCGCACATCCCAAGAGGTACCGGAGCAGTTCCTCCAACGCGATCGGTTGGCAGGGCGTCTCCACCCACTGAGGGCATATCATGACGGGGAGCTTCTCGACGAGCTGGACGAGCATCTCGAACGAAGCATCCCCCGCTCCCAGGATGATCGCCGCCCGCAGGGTGGTCACCGGGACGGGCCCCTGTCGAAGGATGCGCTCCACCTCTCGACGGCTCGCGAGGTGCGGGGAGAGCGAGGGGTCGTCCTCCCCCAGCCCCCCGAGGTAGATGATGCGCTCCACCCCGGCGCGCCCCACCTCGTCCGCGAAGCGGGTCGCGGCGGCCCGGTCGGCCTCGGCGAAATCCGGTCGGCTGCCCAACGAATGGACCAGGTAGTACGCGACGCGGACCCCCGGGGCGACGCCTTCCGTGCCCTGACCCGTGACCCAGTCCGCCGGGACGACCTCGACCGGGTCGCCCAGCAGCCGACGTGCCGATTCGAGGTTCCGGGTGGTGGCCCGAATTCGGTACCCTTTGCGACTCAGTCGCTGGACCAGCTCCCGACCCACGAAACCCGTGGCCCCCGCGACCAGGACCCGGGCAGCCTCCGTCGGACCGGCGCTCATCTCCGGTGGTGTCCGATCCTCGGCCCTCTCGCCCGCGACCCGGGTCACGGCCCCACCGGTCTCGATATCGACCGGTTAGTACATCAGTCCGAGCCACGATTCTCCCCGACCCCGTGCCACGCGCTCCGATACCGGCACGGGTCTCGTCTCCGTCGCTTTCCCAACGCAATCAGCCCAGGGAGGGAAGGGGGGCACGTCCTCTCGCATCGATGAGGAACGCCCTCACGAAGCAACTAGTGCCCAAGATGCGGACATAGTGCCTAATACTTTATGTAACGTAGGCACGATGCTTCGCCCGTGTCGGGCAGACCTGTGACGCTGGGGCGGGCCCCCAGAGCGGTCCTCGCGCACCCTTGGCTGACGGTGCTCGGGTGGGCCGTGTTCTTCCTGGTCCTCACTCCGACGGCGTTGACCTACACGCACGTGGTCAACTACTCGGGCTCGTCGTCGACCCTGGCCGGAACCGAATCGGACCGGGCCCAAGCTCTTCTCGCCACGGTCGTCCCGTCCCACTCGACGCTGATCGTGGCGGTCAACGTGTCCGCCTTTACGTCCTCTCGGGCCCAGAACGACACGCTGGCGTTCCAACAGGCCATCCCATCGTACCATATCGCCTACCTCAACAGTACCGACTCGGTCTACCGTGCCTTTGCGGGCTACCTCGACGGCGCGTTCGGGTCCGAAGTTCCAACCGCCCGTTCGATGACCGCAGCCGTTGGCAACCTGACGGTCTCGGTCTATGCGTTCCCGTCCCGGTTCCTCTCGGCCTGGGTCTCCGCGGGCGCGGCACGAGGGACGATTAACTCGACGTTCGCGACGGTCGGAGGGTCCGCGACCGGCTATGAGGCGGCCTTCCGCGACGCGCTCTGGACCAACTTTACCTCCGCGTCGACCCCCGCCTTCCAGGCGCAGACCGCGATCGTGGCGACGGCGCCTGGGAACTTCCCGGCCGGGCCGGCGCTCAACGTCACGCTTCGCTCGACGAACGTGACCGCCTACTCCTCCGCGGTACCGGCGCTCGTCGCCCAGCTCCTCACTCCCCGCGGCGGATCTACCGTGCCGGAATCCTGGGTGGTGGCCGCCCTCCTCCCTGGCGACTTCGGCGCGAACTACGTGGCTTCGAACGGGCTCGTCGGGCTCCCCTCGTTCCTTCGGGCGCAGTTCGTGAGCCCCGATGGGTCGCTCGAGCTCATCCTAGTCCTCTTCAATGTGACGGACTCCTTCCGTACGAGCGACGGGACCTACCCCGCCCAGGCCGCCACGCCGACGGTCCGTTCCGTCGCCCAAGCGGAGTTCGGCGGCGCGGCGCTGGTCACGGGTTCCGGTGCCGCCGCGTACGACTCGCAGCAGCTCGAGAACGGGGCCGGGTTCCTCTTCGCGCTCACCTTCCTGTTCCTCGCCGTCGCGGTCGCCTTGACGCTCCGCTCGTGGATCGCCCCCCTCCTCGCCCTCGTGCTCGTCTCGCTCTCCACGGTCGTCGGGTACCTCGCGATCCTCGCGACCGGCCTGATCGTCGCGAAGGTCGACTTCACCGTGACGTACACGGTGACCGCGGTGACCCTGGGGGTCGCGACCGACTACGCGCTGTTCTTCCTTTACCGCTACCGGGAGGAGTTGACCCGGGGACGGGACCCCGAGACGGCGCTCCGCACGGCGACCCGCACTTCCGGGTGGGCGATCATCGTCAGCGCCGTGACCGTCGCCGTGGGCCTCGGCACGCTGTCGTTCCTCAGCGGGCTCGAGACCTGGGGCCCGGTCCTCTTCGGCACGGTCATCGGGGTCGGTCTGCTCGAGGTGACGCTACTGCCGGCATTGATCCGCCTGATCGGCCCCCGGCTGTTCGTCCGCCGCTGGCTTCGCCCCGCCGGACCGGTCTCGCAATCGGTATTCTACCGCGCCGCCCGGGGCTCGTCGTCCCGACCGCTCCTCGTCCTCACGCTCGCGGCGGTCATCGCGGTTCCCGCGGTCATGGGATTCCTCCTGGTCCCGACGTCCTACGACTTTTCGGGTGGCCTCCCGTCCAGCACTCCGAGCGCCCAGGGCCAGCAGCTGATCGAGCAGAAGTTCGGGGCCAACCTGCTGTATCCGACCTACGTCATCGTCACGGCGCAGACGACGTTCGTGGAGCCGAACGGGACCGTCTCCCCGGAGGGCTTGCGGGTCCTCCCCGCCGTCGCGGGAGACCTCCTGCACCACGCCGG
>Ga0187889_10000314_pt1 | contig 59887 bp, 53 predicted proteins | sample June2016WEW_7_10_2_FD_132992 | JGI IMG/M metagenome (GOLD analysis project Ga0187889, IMG submission 132992) | Peatland microbial communities from SPRUCE experiment site at the Marcell Experimental Forest, Minnesota, USA - June2016WEW_7_100 | ecosystem: Environmental > Terrestrial > Soil >... | reverse complement strand
GGACGCCATCCGCAGCGCGTTGCGGCTCGGCGCCAAGAACGCTTATCTTATCTACCGGCGATCCGAGAAGGAGATGCCCGCCCGCATCGAAGAAGTCAAACATGCTCGGGAAGAAGGCGTGCAGTTCCTGACCTTGACCAACCCGGTCGAATTCCTCGGCGATGACAAGGGCTGGCTCCGCGCCGCGCGCTGCATCAAGATGGAACTGGGACCGCCCGACGAGTCCGGTCGGCGCCGCCCGGTACCCATCAAAGGTTCGGAATTCGAATTGCCTTTGCAGATGGTGGTCATCGCCGCCGGCACGAGCGGCAACCCTTTGGTGCAAGCGACCACACCGGATCTGAAGACCAACACGCACGGGTACATCGAGGTGGCGGAAGACACGCCGAAAACGTCCAAGAAAGGTGTCTTCGCCGCCGGGGACATCGTCACGGGTGGAGCGACCGTGATCCTGGCGATGGGCGCTGGCCGCAAGGCGGCCCGTGCAATCGACGCGTATCTGCGCACCGGCCAGTGGTAGCCGGTTGGGGGGATGTTGAGTTATGCATTGGCAATTGGTAACGGAAGAGAATCAAGATCATAGGAGTCGTCACTGCCTTCCATGAAGGGAAAGGTGTCATCATGACCATCCAGCAAACCATCAAATACGACGCCGAACGCGACCGCAATTTCCCAAAAGAAATCATGGCGCGTCATGGCTGCGAAAAACTCTATGGGTGTATCCAGTGTGGAACGTGCTCGGCGACTTGTCCCGTCAGCACCTACATGGATCACACGCCACGGCAACTGATGGCGTTGACGCGGGCGGGGTTCAAGAAGGAAGTCCTCAGCAGCCTGACGATCTGGCTCTGCGCCTCCTGCTACGCTTGCACGGTGGATTGCCCCAAGGAAATCAAGATCACCGATATCATGTATGCACTAAAGCGCCGGGCGATTGAGGAGGGCGTGTACCCGAAGCGGTTCCCGATCCCGATACTGGCGCGCGAGTTCTTCAAGATGGTGAAGAACCGCGGCCGCATCACCGAGAACGAGCTTGCCGTGCGCATGTTTCTGCAATCGAACTGGTTCGCCATGATGAAGACCTGGCGGCTCGGCCTGAATCTGATGCGCACCGGCCGCTTCTCCATAAAACCCGAATCCATGGAAAAGCCCGAGAAGCTCGCGTCGCTCTTCCAAGGAGGCTCGCGATGAAGTTCACCTATTTTCCCGGTTGCTCACTGAAAGGCTCCGGCCGCGCCTACGAAGAATCGCTGTTGGCGGTCTGCAAACAGCTCGGCGTCGAACTGGAGGAATTGGACGACTGGAACTGCTGCGGCGCGACCGCTTACATGGCGGTCAGCGAACGCCAGGCGTTCGGGCTGGCCGCGCGCAATCTCGCGCTGGCGGAACAACAGCCGCACGAACTGATCGCGCCGTGCAGCGCCTGTTATATGGTGCTGAAGAAAACCCAGAAGTATCTCGTCGAGTATCCGCAGATCGGGCAAGAGGTGCATGACGCGCTCAGCCGGGGCGGACTCAAGTACGCCGGCACGGCCGGAGTCCGTCATCCACTCGATGTATTGGTAAACGACATCGGCCTCGATGCAATCAAGAAGCAGGTCAAGATGCCGCTCAAAGGTTTCAAGGTCGCACCGTACTACGGTTGCCAGATCGTGCGGCCATACGCGGACTTCGACGACCAGCACAACCCGGTGCTCATGGACAAGCTGTTCAAGGCGCTCGGCGCTGAAGTGGTGAAATATCCGCTGAAGACGCGGTGCTGCGGCGGCAGTCTGACCGGTACGTTGCCGGAAGCCGGTCTGGGACTGAGTTTCCATATCTTGCGGGAAGCACAACGCCGTGGCGCGAACGTGCTGGCAACGGTCTGCCCGCTCTGCCAGTTCAACCTCGACGCCTACCAGAGGGACATGTCCAACAAGTTCGAGCCGGTGCACATGCCGATCGTTTATTTTACACAATTGATGGGTTTGGCGTTCGGTATGGACGCGAAAACGCTGGGTCTGCAGCGCGGCATCATTTCCATTGAACCGCTATTGAAGAAACAAGAGGTAGCAGCATGAAAGAGCAATCCAACGGCGATATTCGCATCGGCTTTTACATCTGCCATTGCGGCACGAACATAGCCGGCGTGATCAACGTCAAGGCGGTGGCAGACTACGCCGCCAAACTGCCGGGCGTGGTTGTGTCACGCGACTACAAGTACATGTGTTCCGATCCGGGGCAGGCGCTGATCCAGCAGGACATCAAGGACCATAAGCTGAACCGCGTCGTCGTGGCGTCGTGTTCGCCACTATTGCACGAGCACACCTTCCGCAATGCCCTGGAAGGCGGCGGGCTGAATCCGTTCTGTCTCCAGATGGTCAATATCCGCGAGCATGACGCGTGGGTGCACGAACCGGGCGAGCCGGCGACCGAGAAGGCGCGGGCGCTGGTGCGCGCCGCGATCAAGCGCGTGGCGTTGCAGAAACCGCTGGAGAAGAAAGAGACCAAGATCAATCGCGACGTGCTGGTGGTCGGCGGCGGCATTGCCGGGATTCACGCGTCTCTGACTCTGGCCAACGGCGGCATGACCGTTTACCTCGTTGAACGCGAGGCGACGATCGGCGGGCACATGGCGAAGTTCGACAAGACGTTCCCGACGCTCGACTGCGCGGCGTGCATTCTTACGCCGAAGATGTCGGCCGTCGGCGAGAACAAGAACATCAAGCTGTGGACCTACTCGGAAATCGTGAAGGTCGAGGGCTTCGTCGGCAACTACAAGGTGACGGTGAAACGCAAGCCGCGATATATTATCGAGGATTTGTGCGTCGGCTGCATGAAATGCGTCGAGGCGTGCGTGTACAAGGAGGGAAGGACCGAGGACGACTTCAACGAAGGTCTCTCCAAACGCAAACCCGTGTACATGCCGTTCCCGCAGGCGACGCCGCCTGTGGTGTTGTTTGATCCGGAAGCCTGCATCCAGCTCAAGACGGGCAAATGCAAGAAGACCTGCGTCGAGGTGTGCGATCGCAAGGCGATCAGGTTCGACCAAAAGGAAGAACTCGTCGAGATCAACGTCGGCACGATCATTCTCGCCACTGGTTTCCAGACGTTCGATGGGAAACGCCTGCCGCAGTACGGCTACGGCGTGCATCCAAACGTGTTCTCCGCGATGCAAGTCGAGCGCATGGTCAATGCCAGCGGCCCGACCGAAGGCCACATCAAATTGAAGGACGGCAGCCAACCGAAGGCGGTCGGTATCATCCATTGCGTCGGCTCGCGCGACAACCGCACCAACCGCTGGTGTTCGCGCGTCTGCTGCATGTACTCGATGAAGCTTGCACACCTCATCAAGCAGCACACCGACGCCGAGGTGTTCAACTTCTACATTGACATCCGCGCGCCCGGCAAAGGTTACGAGGAGTTTTACGAGCGGTTGCAGGAGGAAGGCGTCCATTTCATACGCGGCCGCGTCGCCGAAGTAACCGACTGGGCGGCAAGAAAAGAGGAGGAAGGCAGACTCGTGATCCGCGTCGAGGACACGCTTGCTGGTTTCGTTCGGCGTATCCCGGTTGACATGGTTGTTCTGGCGAACGGCCTCGAACCGCAAGCCGACTCCCAGGATGTGCGGCGGATGTTCAACATCAGTTGCTCGACCGAAGGCTGGTTCCTGGAGCGCCACCCGAAACTCGCGCCCGTGAACACCTTCACCGACGGCATCTTCATCGCCGGCTGCTGTCAAGGCCCGAAAGACATCCCCGACACCGTCGCCCAAGCGGGTGCGGCCGCAGCGGAGGCGTATGCGCTGATCAACGCGGGCGTAATCGAGCTTGAACCGAATACGAGCTACGTCGTGGCTGACGATTGCAGCGGCTGCAAGACCTGCATCCCGCTTTGCCCGTACACGGCGATCAGCCGCGACGAGGTGAAAAAGAAGGCCATCATCAACGAAGCGCTCTGCAAAGGCTGCGGCGTCTGCGTCGCGGCCTGCCCGAGCGGGTCGATTTACCAGAACCTGTTCAGCGACGAAGAAATCTTCAGCGAGATCGAGGCGGTCATCGGCTAGCAAGGAGACTTGTCTATGGAAGCAAAAGTTAACGTACAACAATCAGGGAATGGCAAGTTTGAGCCGCGCATCGTCGCGTTCTTCTGCAACTGGTGCACCTACACCGCTGCCGATCTGGCGGGCGTGTCGCGCATGAAATACGCGCCGAACGTCCGCATCATCCGCCTGATGTGCTCGGGCCGGCTCGACCCGCAATTCGTCATGGACGCATTCGCCAAGGGCGCGGACGGCGTGCTCATCGGCGGCTGCCACCCCGGCGACTGCCACTACGTCGAGGGCAATTATAAGACGCTTCGCCGGATGGATCTCCTGAAGCGGATGTTGAAAGACCTCGGCATCGAGGAAGACCGGTGCCGCTTGGAATGGATCTCTGCGTCTGAAGGCGACAAGGTCAAGTCGGTCGTCAACGACATCGTCGAGAAAGTCCGCGCGCTCGGCCCGCTGAACATGCCCGGGAAATTCAAGGATTGGGACAAGGAGATTGAGGAACTGGACGGGAAAGTCCAGGCCCAGGATGAAGAGCAAGCGCCGGCACACGTCGCATGAACCACGGAACTTACAAGGATCTGTCTCCTCTCCCCCGTCGTATGGGGGAGAGGATCAATCCCGCTCCGAGCGGGATCAAGGCGAGGGGGTTGGCCAAAGCGCTCCGCCGCGAACCGACTTGGGCCGAACGGACATTGTGGCGTCATCTGCGAAATCACCGTTTCTGCGCGTACAAGTTCCGTCGTCAGCATCCCAACGGTCCATACGTGCTGGACTTCTACTGTGTGTCGGCGAAGCTGGCCATCGAGTTGGACGGTGATCCTCATGGACATCCAGACCAGAAGAATCACGATGAGTCCAAGAATCACTACCTCGCTCAACAGGGCATTCGCGTTCTGCGGTTCTGGAACAATGACCTGATAGAAAACAAAGACGGCGTGCTGGTAACAATCCTGCAAGAGCTCGAACAGCGAACGGCGAAGAACCCTCACCCTGACCCTCTCCCTTATACTGCAAGGGAGAGGGGAAGCAATTTGAAGGAGATCGCGAACTATGTCGGCTAAACCGAAAATCGCTTTTTATTGGTGCGCGTCTTGCGGCGGCTGCGAGGAATCCGTCGTGGACCTCGCTGAGGACGTCCTCATGGTGCTCGATGCCGTGGACATCGTGTTGTGGCCCGTGGCGATGGATTTCAAGAAGAAGGACGTCGAGGCGATGCCTGACAAATCCATCGTGGCGACCTTGCTCAACGGCGCAATCCGTTCTTCCGAACAGGAAGAGATGGCCCGCTTGTTGCGCCGCAAAAGCCAGTATCTCATCGCGTACGGTTCCTGCGCCCACACCGGTGGCATTCCCAGCCTCGCCAATCAGTTCAGTCGCGAGCAGATTATGAAGTACGTCTACGAGGAAGCGCCCACGGTGGTTAATGAGACCAAGACACGCCCGGTGCCGGTCCATCAGGACAGCGGTCGTGAACCGACGCTGCCCGTGTTTCGCAACTTGGTTCGCGCGCTCGATCAGGTGGTCGAGGTGGACTACTACATCCCCGGCTGTCCGCCCACGCCGAAATTGTTGAAAGAGGCAGTGCTGGCGCTGCTGGCCGGTAAACTACCGCCGAAAGGCAGTGTGCTTGCTCCCGACATGGCTTTGTGCGAGCAATGCCCGCGCGTTGACAGCAAACCGCAGGACCTGAGCCTGACCGGGTTCAAACGTCCGCACCAGGTCATCATTGATCCCGACAAATGTCTGCTGGCTCAGGGCCTCCTTTGTATGGGCCCGGCCACGCGAGGCGGCTGCGAAGCGGTTCGTATTAAAGGCAACATGCCGTGCACCGGCTGTTTCGGTCCAACCAGCCGCGTCCAGGATCACGGCGCGAAAATCCTGAGCTATTTGGCTTCAACCGCAGCCGGCAAAGAAGAAAAGGAGATCGAAAAGATCCTGGCCGGAATCCCTGATCCGGTCGGCACATTTTATCGTTACGGTTTGGCGAAGTGCATGCTTCGCGGAAAGGTCACCAGCCATGAATGACCCAGTGAAACAACTTTGGAATCAAGGGCAGCAGAGAGCCGCCGCCGCGTATGTCCAGCGGCGGCACGTCGCCATTGACCCGATCACGCGACTGGAAGGGCATGGCAAGATTGATATCTTCCTGGACCAGCAAGGCGAGGTTGAGCGGGCATATTTCCAGGTCCCGGAACTACGCGGGTTCGAGGTTTTCAGTATCGGCCGCCCTGCCGAAGACATGCCACAGATCACATCGCGCATTTGCGGCGTCTGCCCGACGGCGCACCACATGGCGGGAACGAAGGCGCTGGATGATTTGTACAAGGTCGAGCCGACTTCGGCGGCGAAAAAGATACGCGAGTTGGTGTACACCACGTTTATGCTCGAAGACCACGCCTTGCACGTCTACATCCTCGGCGGCCCGGACTTCATCGTGGGTCCGGATGCGCCCCCCGAATTGCGCAACGTCGTCGGCGTGATTCAAAAGGTGGGCCTTGAGATTGGCAAGAGAGTCATCAGCACGCGCCGCCGCTTGCGCGAGTTGATCGCGTACCTCGGCGGCAAGGTGATTCACCCCGTGCTCGGTCTGCCCGGCGGCGTCGCGAAGGGGATGTCGCCCGCCGACCTGCCGCAGTTCCAGCAACTGGCCAAGGACGGCCTGGACTTTGCGCAGTTCACGTTGCAGGTATTCAAGGACATCGTCTTGAAGAATGAAGCTTACGTGAAGCTTATCACGTCGGACACCTACACCCATCGCACCTACTACATGGGCACGGTGGACGCGAACAACAAGGTCAACTTTTACGACGGCAAGATTCGCGTCGTCACGCCAGACGGCAGGGAGTACGCCAAGTTTTCCGCGCAGCAGTACCGCGACTTCGTGGCCGAACACGTCGAGCCGTGGAGTTACATGAAGTTCTGCTACTTGAAACCCGTCGGGTGGAACGGTTTCACCGAGGGCGAGAAGAGCGGCATTTACTCGGTGGCCCCGCTGGCGCGATTGAACGTGTCCGACGGCATGGCGACGCCGCTGGCCCAGAAGGCGTACGAAGAATTCTACGCGACGCTGGGCGGCAAACCCGTCCACCACACGCTGGCCAACCACTGGGCGCGCGTCGTTGAGATGCTGTACGCCGCCGAGCGGATGAACGAACTCATCAACGATCCGGAGATCACGAGCAAAGACCTGCGCGTCATCCCGACCGCGAAACCCACGGTCGGCATCGGCGTGGTCGAAGCGCCGCGTGGTACGTTGATCCACCAGTACGAAACTGACGACAACGGAATCATTCGCAAAGCCAATCTCATCGTCGCGACGCAGGGCAATTCGGCCCGCATGGCGATGAGCGTCGAGAAAGCTGCCAAGGGCCTGATCCACGGTGGTGAGGTGAGCGAGGGATTACTCAACAAGGTCGAGATGGCCTTCCGTGCGTACGACCCCTGCTTGGGCTGCGCCACGCATGCCATTGGCCAGACACCGATGATCGTCACGATCCGCGACGCGTCTTCGGGCCGCGTTCTGCGCACGTTGCGGCGCGATTGACAAGGTGCCGCGTCGCCCCGATGATATCGCGTCTTCCTCATGAACGTAAAAGTGCTACGCAACGTTTTGGAAGCCAACGACCAGTTGGCGACGCGCATTCGCAACCAGCTCGCAGCCAAGAAGATCGCGGCCATCAATCTGATCAGTGGGCCGGGCGCTGGCAAGACGTCGTTACTGGAAAAGACGATTCCCGCCCTCAACCATCATTACCGCATCGGCGTCCTCGAAGGTGATATCGCCACGACGCGTGACGCCGACCGGATCGCGAAGCTGGGCGTGCCGGTCGTTCAACTCCTTACGGGCGGTGCGTGTCATCTCGAAGCGCCACTGGTGCAGCGTGGGTTGAGCGAACTCAATCTGGATGCACTTGACTTGCTGTTCATCGAGAACGTCGGCAACATCGCCTGCCCTGCCGAGTTTGACCTCGGCGAGAAAGCCAAGGTGGGCATCCTCAGCGTAACCGAGGGACACGACAAGCCCGCCAAATATCCGTTGCTGTTTCACGAAGTCAGCGCGCTGGTGCTGAACAAGATGGATCTGCTGCCGCACACCGATTTCGATTTCGACCAGTTCCTTCGCGATTTCCGCAAGCTCAACGCTGATGCGCCCGTGTTTCAGCTTTCGTGCAAGTCAGGGAAAGGCATCGGGGAATGGACGCACTGGCTGGAGCACGTGGCGGACGGTGAGATCCAGATTGAGCCGCACACAGGCGACCACGCCGATCTCGACGCAATCATCCAACCGCACCAGCATCCGCACCGGCAACATCACACCGAGGTGGCGCACGAATGAAGACCCGCGTGCGAGCCAAGATCGTCGGTCGCGTGCAGGGCGTCGGGTTTCGTCCGACCGTCTATCGTTACGCCACGCAACTCGGTCTCGGCGGCTTCGTCTGCAACGGCCTGCACGGCGTAACGGTCGAAGTCGAAGGCGACGATCTGAAAGTCGGCGCATTCTTTCATCACCTGATCCACGACCCGCCCAAACAGGCGGTGATCGCAGACATTCAAAAGCAGGTCATCGCCGAAAAGGGTTACAAGCAATTCGAGGTCATCGAGTCCGAGCCTGAGGGCGACGCGGCCGTCCATGTGCCACCCGACCTCGCCACGTGCGACGATTGTCTATGCGAACTGTTCGATCCAACGGATCGCCGACACGGCTATCCGTTCATCAATTGCACCAACTGCGGCCCGCGTTTCACAATCATCCGCGACTTACCCTATGACCGCGACAAAACCTCGATGGCCGGTTTCACGATGTGTCCGCCGTGCGGGGACGAGTACCAGGATCCAAGTGATCGTCGTTTCCATGCGCAACCGGATGCTTGCGAAGATTGCGGCCCGCAACTGCGCCTTCTCCATAGTTGTCATTCTGAGCAAGGCGAAACCGCTGCGGGCCGTCTGTCGTCTGGCGGCAAACCTCTGAATCGCAGCGATTGTGAGACCCTTCGCTTCGCTCAGGGTGACAATACTGGGGAGGCGTTGCAGCATACCGTCGATCTTCTTCGGCGCGGCCTCATTGTCGCCGTCAAGAGCCTTGGCGGTTACCATCTTGCCTGCGACGCCACCAGCCCGCAGGCCGTGGCGCGCCTCCGTCAACGCAAGCATCGCCCACACAAACCGCTGGCCGTGATGTTCCGTGACATCGAGACGCTGAAGCGCCATTGCGAAGTGAGCGAGGCGGAAGAGGCGGAGTTGCTTTCCGTAACGCGACCAATCGTCTTGCTCAACCGCCGTCCTCCCAGCACTCCATCACTCGATCGCTCCATTTCCCCCGACTCCCCCACCATCGGCGCGTTTCTGCCGTACACGCCGCTGCATCACCTGTTGATGCAGGGTTTCGACGCCCTCGTGATGACCAGTGGCAACCTCACCGACGAGCCAATCATCAGCGAGGAGGCGGAACTGCCGACGCTGCTTGGTTCGATCGCAGACGCCGCGCTCACGCACAATCGGCCCATCGTACACAAGTGCGATGATTCGGTGCTACGCGTCGTCAACGGTCAGCGGCAATTCTTCCGCCGCGCGCGGGGCTTCGCACCGAATCCGATTCGCATTGCCGAACAATCGTCGCAGATTCTGGCGGTTGGCGGCGAATTGAAAAATACGTTCTGTCTTGTGCGCGACGGCAACGCGTTTCTCTCGCAGCACATCGGCGATCTTAAAGACTACAAGACGTACGATTACTTCGCGCGCGAGATTACTGCTTGGCAGAAGCTCATGCGCATTGAGCCTGAAGTGGTCGCCTACGACCTGCATCCCTCGTATCTCTCAACGAAGTTCGCCATGCGCAGCGCGATTCAGGAAAGAATTGGCGTCCAGCATCACCATGCGCACATCGCCAGCGTTATGGCCGAACACAATCTGCACGAACCCGTCATAGGGGTCGCACTCGACGGCACCGGCTACGGCACGGACGGCACGATTTGGGGCGGCGAGTTTCTCGTCGCAGACCGTGCGGACTTTGAGCGCATCGCGCATTTCAAGGCGTACCCATTGCCCGGCGGCGACAAGGCCATCGAAGAACCATGGCGGATGGCGGCCAGCGTTCTGCTGGCGGAAGGGTTGTGTGAAGTGACGCCCAAACTGCGCCCGATCCAGAAAATGATCGAATCGAATTTCAACTCGCCGCTGACTTCCAGCGCGGGACGCCTCTTCGACGCGGTCGCCGCCATCCTCGGTCTATGTGACGTTGCCACTTACGAAGCGCAGGCGGCGATTCGGCTCGAGTCGATCGCTGATCCGCGGGTAACAGAGCGTTACCCGTTCGAGATCGCGGCCCGCCACGGGCCGTGGACACTGGATTTCGGGCAAACGATCCGCGCTATCATCGAGGAGCGAAGCCAAGGTGCAGCCGTTGGCGAAATCGCTGCAAAATTCCACAACACGGTCGCCGCGGCGGCGGTTCGGGCGTGCCGGTTTGTGCGCGGGCAGCGCAACATCAATGTGGTGGTCCTGTCCGGCGGAGTGTTTCAAAACACGCTTTTGCTGCGGCGCACGGTTGATGCATTGCAGGCGCAGCATTTCACCGTCTTCACCAACGCCGCCGTGCCTCCGAACGACGGCGGACTGGCGTTGGGACAGGCGGCGGTGGCGGCAGCGCGGATGGAGCAGGAGTAAGAGCGAGAGCATGAGTAAGAGGGCAGAATCATGTGCCTAGCGATTCCAGCGAAGATTGTTGAGTTGAACGGAACGACGGCGACGATTTCCGTCGACGGCGCTTTGCGCGAAGTGAATGTGTCGCTCGTCGAAGAACCTCGCTTGGGCGACTATGTCCTCATCCACGCAGGTTTCGCCATCCATAAATGGGACGAGAGCGAGGTCAAGGAACTGGAAGCGATTCGCGCGGCGACAGACTTGCGGGAGGTGCTGGTGTGAGGGGAATTGGGGCGGAAACGGAACCGCACAGTACTCCACCGCTCCATTATTCCATCACTCCGTTCACGGAGGCTGAATGATGAAGACGCTGGTGCAGGCGATTGAGGAACGGGCGCGCCGCGTCGGGCGCGACGTGCAGTTCATGGAGGTCTGCGGCACGCACACGATGGTGGCGTTTCGGACGGGCCTGCGCCAGTTGCTGCCGGCCAATGTGAGACTGATCTCCGGCCCCGGTTGTCCCGTCTGCGTCACCGACGTCAACTACATCGACGCCGCGGTCGAGTTGTGCCGACGACCCGATGTGATCGTGGCCACGTTTGGCGATTTGTTGCGCGTGCCGGGCAGCGACTCCTCGCTGGAACGCGAGCGCGCGGCGGGGGCAAACGTGCGCGTCGTCTACTCGCCCACCGATGCGCTGGCGCTGGCCCAGGAGTGCCCGTCGAAACACGTTGTGTTTCTCGGCGTCGGCTTCGAGACGACTGCGCCCACCGTGGCTTGGAGCATCTGCTGCGCGGCGCGGGACGGCATCGACAATTACTTCGTCCTCTGCGCCCACAAGACGATGCCGCGCGCGATGGAAGCGCTGGTGAAAGACCAGCAGGTGAAGATCGATGGCTTCATTTGCCCCGGTCACGTGAGCGTAATCACAGGCGCGGCAATGTACCGGTTCATTTGCGAGCAGTACAAAATCCCGTGCGTTGTCAGCGGGTTTGAGGCGTGGGACATGTTGAAAGCGATTACGCTGCTGCTGCAGCAAGTGCTGGATAGTCGCGCCGAGGTGGAGGTGGAATACAGCCGCTCGGTCACCGAACACGGCAATGCTGCCGCGCAACGGCTGATCAGCGAAGTCTTCGAGCCTTACGATGCGAGTTGGCGCGGGATCGGCACAATTCCACAGAGTGGCCTGGCGATCCGCCCCCAGTACGCGCGATTCGACGCGGCACGGGCGCTCACCGTGCGATTTGGCGAGGCGCACGTTCCCCCGGGCTGCCGCTGCGGCGACGTGTTGCGCGGCGTATTGACGCCGCTGGAATGCAAATTGTTCGGCCGGACTTGCGCACCGGTTCATCCCATTGGCCCGTGCATGGTGTCCAGCGAAGGCGTGTGCGCCGCCTATTATAAATATGAAAAGAGGGTGGCGGCATGAAGCGCGACCGCATCCTGCTCGCCCACGGCGGCGGCGGTTCGTTGACACGCGAGCTGATCACGGAGCTGTTTGAGCCCGAGTTTGACAATCCCGTGCTGAAACCGCTCGAGGACAGCGCGGTGCTGGTCATGAGCGGCAAAGGCTACGCGTTCACCACGGACAGCTACGTTGTGAAGCCTTGTTTTTTTCCCGGTGGCGACATCGGCAAGCTGGCTGTCTGCGGGACGGTCAACGATCTCGCGATGCAGGGCGCGCAGCCGTGCTGGCTGAGCCTGAGTTTCATTCTCGAAGAAGGCCTGCCGCTGACTGACCTCCGGAGGATCGTCCAGTCCATCGGGCGAACGGCGCGCGGGGTCGGCGCCGAGATCGTCACGGGCGACACGAAGGTCGTCGAGCGCGGCAAATGCGAAGGACTTTACATCAACACCGCCGGCTTGGGCCGCATTCAGACGCCAAACCGGTGGGGCGCAGCTGCGGTGAAGGTCGGCGACGCGGTCCTGCTCAATGGTTTTCTGGGAGAACACGGGATCGCCGTCATGAGCCAGCGCGAAGGGATCGCGTTTTCGACAAGCGTGGTCAGCGATTGCGCGCCGTTGTGGCCGCTGGTCAAAGCGATTCTTGACACGGGCGTTGAAATTCACGCCATGCGCGATCTGACGCGCGGCGGGCTGGCGGCGGCGGTGTCTGACATCGCAGAGGCCGCCGGAGTCGGAATCCGGCTGGACGAAGCGGCGATGCCGATTGGCCGTGAGGTGCGCGGTGCCTGCGATCTGCTGGGGCTTGATCCGTTGGCGATTGCCAACGAAGGGAAATTCATCGCGTTCTGCCCCGGTGCAGACGTCGAGCGGGTGTTGGCGGCGATGAAACAGCATCCGCTCGGCAAGGAAGCGAGAATCATTGGTGAAGTGACCGCTGACCCGAAAGGCATGGCGCTGATGCGTACCACCATCGGCGGCGAACGGATCATCGACATGCCGACGGGAGAGAATTTGCCGAGAATATGTTGAACAAGACACGAACCCTCACCCTGATCACGTGGAACGTGGCAATCCCGCTCGGAGCGGGATCAAGGTGAGGGGAAAACTCTGAGGAGAAAACGAGAAATGACGAACCGAAAGTTCATGACAATGGATGGCAACGAAGCGGTGGCCCACGTGGCGTACCGCACCAACGAGGTCATCGCCATCTACCCAATCACGCCGTCTTCGCCGATGGGTGAATGGGCAGACCAATGGGCATCCGAGGGCGTAAGAAACATTTGGGGCACGATCCCGTCTGTGGCGGAGATGCAAAGCGAAGGTGGCGCAGCAGGTGCGGTACACGGCGCGCTGCAAACCGGAGCGCTCAGCGCCACGTTCACTGCATCGCAGGGCCTGTTGCTGATGATCCCAACCATGTACAAGGTCGCGGGCGAACTGACGCCGACGGTGTTTCATGTGTCGGCGCGGACGTTGGCGACACACGCATTGTCTATTTTCGGCGATCACAGTGACGTGATGGGCGTGCGCAGCACCGGCTGGGCGATGCTGGCTTCCGCATCGGTACAGGAAGCGATGGACTTAGCGCTGATTGCGCAGGCGGCAACGCTGGAGGCGCGCGTGCCGTTCCTGCATTTCTTTGACGGATTCCGGACGTCGCACGAGGAGGCCAAGATCGAGGTGCTCGCCGAGGAGGATTTGCGTGCGATGATCGATGATAACCTGGTCGCGGCTCACCGGGCGCGCGCCCTGACGCCCGATCGGCCTCTGCTGCGCGGGACGGCGCAGAATCCCGACGTGTTCTTTCAAGCACGCGAGGCGTGCAACCGCTTCTACCTCGCCTGTCCGGATATCACGCAGAACGCAATGGATCGTTTCGCGAAACTCGTGGGCCGGAGTTACCGGCTCTTTGAATATCACGGCGCGCCCGATGCGGAGCGTGTGATCGTGCTCATGGCCTCCGGATGTGAACCGGCGCATGAGACGGTGGACTTCCTGAACCGCCGGGGGGACAAGGTCGGTGTGCTCAAGGTGCGGTTGTATCGGCCGTTCGACATGAAACGGTTTGCCGAAGCATTACCCCCGACAACGAAAGTTGTCGGGGTGCTGGACCGCACCAAGGAACCGGGCAGTGGTGGCGAGCCGCTCTATCTCGATTGCGTCACCGCGTTGTGCGAACAAGGCCGCAGCAATATCAAGATCGTCGGCGGCCGCTACGGACTGTCGTCGAAGGAGTTTACGCCGGCAATGATCAAGGCGGTCTTCGACAATCTGGGGCAGGCGAAGCCGAAGAACCATTTCACGGTGGGCATCAACGACGACGTGACGCACACCAGTCTGCCCTACGATGCCGAGTTTTCGGCGGAATCCGAGAAGGTCACGCGGGCGGTATTTTACGGATTGGGCGCCGACGGCACGGTGGGGGCGAACAAGAATTCGATCAAGATCATCGGCGAGAACACGCAGAACTACGCGCAGGGCTACTACGTGTACGACTCGAAGAAGTCAGGTTCGATGACGGTGTCGCACCTGCGGTTCGGGCCGGAGCCCATTCGCTCGACCTATCTGGTCAACAAGGCCAACTTCGTGGCCTGCCATCAGCCGGTGTTCCTCGGCTGCTACGACATGCTGAAAGACATCGTGTCCGGCGGCGTGTTCCTGCTGAACACGCCGTACGGCACGGAGGAGGTGTGGTCACATCTGCCGCGACGGATGCAACACCAGATTGTGGACAAGAAGCTGAAGGTTTACGTCATCGACGCGGTCAAGGTCGCCCGCGAGAGCGGCATGGGCGGGCGGATCAACACGGTCATGCAAACCTGCTTCTTTGCGATCTCTGGCGTACTGCCACGCAAGGATGCGGTCGAGGAGATCAAGAAATCGATCCGCAAGACCTATGGCAAGAAAGGCGAGGAAATCGTGCAGATGAACCTCAAAGCCGTGGACAACACCTTGAGCCGTATGTTCGAGATGAAGATCACGGCCGGTAAGGATGGCGGTTTTGAGCTGCCGCCGGTGGTGCCGCTGGAGGCGCCCGAATTTGTGCGAGATGTGCTCGGCGAGATCATCGCCGGTCGCGGCGACGAGTTGCCGGTCAGCAAGCTGCCATGCGATGGCACGTTCCCGACAGGCACGGCGCAATGGGAGAAGCGCAACATCGCGCTCGATATTCCCGTTTGGGATCCCGCGACCTGCATCCAGTGCGCAAAGTGCGTCATGGTGTGTCCGCACGCCACGATCCGGGTGAAGGTCTACGACCCAGCCCTGCTGGCGAAGGCGCCGACTACGTTCAAATCCATCGACGCGCGCGATCGCGAGTGGAAAGGCATGAAATTCACGATTCAGGTGGCGCCCGAAGATTGCACGGGATGCGGGTTGTGCGTGGACGTCTGCCCGGCAAAAAACAAGACGCAGACGAAGCTCAAGGCGATCAATATGGCGCCGCAAGCGCCCTTGCGCGAGGCCGAGCGGGTCAACTGGAGTTTCTTCCTGTCGATCCCCGACGCCGACCGTCGTAAACTGAAGGTTGGCAGCATTCCGCAGCAACAGCTCGAGCAGCCGTTGTTTGAGTTCTCTGGAGCGTGTGCGGGTTGCGGCGAGACGCCGTACATCAAACTGGCTAGCCAGTTGTTCGGCGACCGCATGGTTGTCGCCAACGCGACGGGCTGCACCTCGATTTACGGCGGCAATCTGCCGACGACGCCGTGGACGAAGAACCTCGACGGGCGCGGGCCGGCCTGGTGCAATTCGTTGTTCGAGGACAACGCAGAGTTCGGGTTTGGCTATCGGTTGTCAATTGACAAGCAGAAGGAGTTTGCAGCGGAACTGGTGAAGAAGCTTGCGCCACAGCTCGGCGACGATCTGGTACAGGGCTTGTTGGCGGCGGACCAGAAAGGCGAAGCGGGCATCTACGAGCAGCGGCAACGAGTCGCGGCGCTGAAAGTCAAGCTGCAGAATGTCAACACGCCTGAAGCCCGGCAGTTGCTCACCATCGCCGACATGCTGGTCAGGAAGAGCGTGTGGATCATGGGCGGTGACGGTTGGGCTTACGACATCGGGTTCGGGGGTCTGGATCACGTCCTGGCCAGCGGGCGCGATGTCAATGTGCTCGTGCTCGACACCGAGGTTTACTCCAACACAGGCGGACAAATGTCGAAGTCCACGCCGCGCGGCGCGGTGGCGAAGTTCGCGGCTGGCGGCAAACCCGGGCTTAAGAAGGACCTCGGCTTGATAGCGATGAGTTACGGCAATGTATACGTCGCCTCCGTGGCGATGGGCGCGCGGGACGAGCACACGCTGCGGGCGTTCCTGGAAGCGGAGTCGTACGAAGGCCCATCGTTGATCATTGCCTACAGCCATTGCATCGCTCACGGCATCAACATGACGACCGGCATGCAGGATCAGAAGGCCGCAGTCAACTCAGGGCAGTGGTTGTTGTATCGGTACGACCCGCGGCGCACGGCGCGGAATGAGAACCCGCTGCAATTGGATTCGCGGCCGCCGAAGCAGAAGGTTGAAGACTATCTGCTGATGGAAAACCGGTTCAAGATGTTGACGAAGATCAATCCGGACCACGCCAAACTGCTGTTCAAGATGGCGCAGGAAGACGCGGAGACGCGGTTCCGGTTCTACGAATTTCTGGCGGCGCGAAAACTGACACCGGAGAAACCGGCAGAGCCGACGCCACCGGTGGTGAATGCTTAACGAAGAAGGGGAACGATAACATGGATCTGACGACAACTTATCTGGGAATGAAACTGCGCAGCCCGCTGGTGATGTCGGCATCACAGGCGCTGTCGGAGGAAGTGGACAATGTGCGCCGCGCAGAGGATGCGGGTGCGGCTGCCGTGGTGTTGTACTCGCTGTTTGAAGAGCAGTTGCGGATGGAGGCGCGCGAGCTGGACCATCACATGACGGCCGGCACCGAGAGCTTTGCCGAATCGTTGACGTATTTCCCGGAGCCGAGCGAGTTCCATCTGGGTCCGGAGGGATACCTGAAACACATCCAGGAGGCGAAGAAGGCGGTCAAGATTCCCGTCATCGCCAGTCTCAACGGCACGTCGCTCGGCGGCTGGACCGGTTTCGCCAAGCAGATGGAGCAGGCCGGCGCTGATGCGCTGGAGTTGAACGTCTATTTCATCCCGACCGACATGAACATGACCGGCGCGGAGGTCGAGCAGACCTACATCGACATTCTGAAGGCCGTGAAGTCGGCAGTCACGATTCCTGTGGCGATCAAACTAAGCCCGTTTTTCAGCAACCTCGCCAACATGGCGCTGCGTCTGGACGATGCGGGTGCCGATGCGTTGGTGCTCTGCAATCGGTTTTACCAGCCCGACATCGATCTGGAGACGCTCGAGGTCAAGCCGCAGGTGTTGTTGAGCACGCCCCAGGCGATCCGCATCCCGTTGCGCTGGATCGCCATTCTCTGCGGCCGCATACAAGCCGGCCTGGCGGCAACGAGCGGCATCCACACGGGCCAGGACGTGGTGAAGATGTTGATGGTCGGTGCCAGCGTCACGATGCTGTGTTCAGTTCTGCTGCAGCGTGGGATCGACCACATCCGAGTGGTCGAACAGGAATTGGCCCAGTGGATGGAGAAGCACGAGTACGAATCGGTGCGCCAGATGCAAGGCAGCATGTGCCAGTATCTTTGCCCCAATCCCAGCGCCTTCGAGCGCGCCCAATACATGCGCGCTCTCACGAGTTACAAACCGGCATAGGAAAAGAGGCGAGCCAAGATGAAGTACAGCCGAGAAGAAGCGCTCAAGCGAATCCGGGATTTCCTCGTTGCCAAGACCCGCGACGATGAAACCACCTGCCAGGCTGCAGCGCGGCTGGGCATTTTCTGCCACGGCTACGACCAATGGACACTGCCGCAACTGCGCGAGCTTTATCCCTGGCTGGCCAAGAAGATGCCTGCCGACACGCCCCGCGAGGAGTTCCTGAAACTGATTGTTGTCTGGGACGGCGCACGGATGCTCGTGCATCGCGCCACCACCACCTGCGATGCCAAGGCGATGGATCACGAAGGTTGCCTCGGCTTCGATCGGTTCAGCGACACGCAGTTGAAGCGCATGTTCCCGCAACTCTTCAAGACGGAGGACGAAATCGCGCCGTGCTGAGTTCGCTTTCTCCGACCCGCTGCCTGCCGACTCGGAGCGCCTGGCAATCCACCTGTCCGCCGACAAGATTTTTGACGGCTCGACACGCGGGCGCTTGCAGCTTCGCTGCCGGTGGCATAAGAATGCCGTCGTGACTCTGCAACCGGAAGATTTCCAGGCCGAAATCGCGGCGGCTGTGCGCCACTACGAGAAGTTCATCGTCTGCATCGAGAAAACGCCCGAAGATTTGTTGCAGAGCCTGCAGTCGCTGATGGCCAAGGCGATCACCGCGTTTGAAACGCGTGGCCCCGGTCTGCGCCACGGCATCGCGCTGGACCGCCATGTGACGATCATGCTCAGCGAGAACGATGGCCGGCGCCCGTTGTGCGGCATCTATTTCAATCTCAGTTCGCCCTATCGCAAGAAGACGGGTTAAGGGCTTTTTGCAGCCGCGAATCTTATGCGCGGCCTTTCCGCCGCACCGTGAACACGGTCAGCACTGCCGCGCCCGCCGTGCCGATGCCGAGCCACCACAAAATCGTCGGTGACGGGGTTTGTCGCAGCACCGAACTCCAGATCTGCAGCCCGAACGCCACACACATCGCCGCCGAAGTCATCGCTCCGCGCGTTGCAAACACCGCGCCCCGCCGCGTCTCATCCACCTGTTCTTGTAACTTGGAATCGATGGGAATCATCAGCGGTGCCGCCACGGCGCCCAGCGCGACCAGAACCGCCGCCGCCAGCCAGGGGTTGGTCATTCGGCTCAGCAACGCCAGCAACGCCCCGACCATGGCCAGTTGCACGAACGGCAACCAGATGGACCGGGTCCATCGCTTCGCGCGACCGACGGCGACCATGCCGAGTCCGGCACCGACGCCTCCCGCCACGAACAGGTAACCCAGCCCGCCCGTGCCCAAGCCTAACCCGTCCGGCGGAATCTCCACCGCAAACCGGGTGAATGCCACAAGGAATACAGCGCCCACGAACGCGAAGACCGCGGTCAAGATCACCAGCGGCAGCGCCGTCTTGTGTTCCCACAAATACGTCAGCCCCGTCTTCAATTCGCCCCAGGCGCCTTGCGGATGCGCGTGCTCGCCGCTGGTCGTCGCGTGCGGCGGCATCCGGATCGTCCATACCAACCCCATGCTCGCCACGTACGCCAGCGCGTTGGCCGTCACGGCCCATTCCACGCCCATTTTCTCCGCCACGAATCCGCCGATCCCGCTCCCGCCCACATTGGCCACCGCGATTGTCGCCGTCAGCAACGTGTTCGCCTGGATGAATTGCTCCGCCGTCAACAGATTCGGCAGCAGCGCGCTGCGCGCCGGTAAATAAAACGTCGCCACCGCCCCGTTCAGAAAAATCATCGTGTAGACCGCCATCAACCCGCGCGTATCCATCCGGCCCGTCACCACCGGCAACAGCCACGTCGCAATGACCACGACCGTCACGGCGCGCAACGCATCGCTGACCACCAACACGCTGCGCCGTTGCCAGCGGTCCAGATATGCAATCGCCAGCGGGCCGAACAACAGGCCGGGCAGCGACACCGCGAACAGCAGTTTCGCCGTCTCCGTCCCCACATCGTACTCATTCGTGCGGAAGAACTCGACCAATCCCATCCGCATCAACGCGTCCCCGAGGCCCAGCACGACTGCGGCAATCCACAGCCGACGAAAGCTCCCGTTTTGCAAGACCGCGCGCATTTAACCACGCCCCCGGCGTGGTGAACCGTGCTCGTCGATAAAGGTTTTCATATCGGCAGGCAGTTCCGCGCACACCTCGCACGTCAGTCCCGTGCGCGGACTCCGAAACGCGACGCGCTCGGCATGCAACGCGTGGCGCGGCAGCAGCAACCGCCCCAGCATCTCTTCGGTCACACCGTACTTGATGAACTGGAGGTACAGCGTTTCATCCGGACCGTACACCTTGTCGCCGACAATCGGATGACCGAGCCACGCCATGTGGACCCGCAACTGATGCGCCCGGCCCGTGCGCGGCCGGAGCCGCACGACCGTAAAGCCTTGGTGTGCAGAACTGGTCTTATAAATGGTGGCACAGGCCTCTGTGCCTGTGCATCCTCCAATCGCACGGGCGGGGACGCCCGTGCCACCAATGGATCCGGTCAACCGTTTCTCGACGGCAAATTCCGTCACGCACGGCTTGCCCGCCTCCCGCCCCGGCGGGACCACCACCCGCTTGGTGTAAACAACTGACTCTTTCGTCAGGCCAATCGGTTTGTCCACCACGCCGTTCTCCTGCTCGAACTCGCCCCAGCAGATCGCCACGTATTCCTTCTGAATTTCGCGCCGCAACACCTGTTTGCCGAGGATCCTGGCCGCGCGCTCATTCTTGGCGACGATGACCAAACCGCTCGTTTCGCGGTCGAGGCGGTTGATCATGCGTACCACCAGGCCCGTGGAGGGCCACGCTCCGTCGTGGCCGTCGCCCGGATGCGGTCGGGACGGAGCCTGACCCTCCATATATCTACGCACCCACGCCACCAATGTCGGGTGCTCGGGGCGCGATGCGGAATGGCAGACCAGCGGGGCAGGCTTGTCCACGACGAGAACGTCGTCGTCCTCAAAGATCGCCTGCGGCTCGGTGGCTCTGGCCATGTGCATGGTCAATGTTAGCTGTTCAACAGAGGCCGTGGCAATGAAAAGCTCGGTCCGCATCGGAGAACACCTGCCCCAATCGCTTGACGCTCACCGCATCCGCCACGTGTTTGGCATCGCCGGCGACCACGTGCTGGGCTTCTGCAACCAACCCACGCTCGGCGCGTTTCAGATGACGGGGATGGAGTTGGCCACGGCGGTGCGTTACAGGCTCAATCCCGTCGTGCTCGTTCTGAACAACTGCGGCCACAGCACCAAGCGCCCAGCGAACAATCTATTGCACGTGTGCTCGCTCAAGGATCACCTGCAGCACCTTCGGAGCGGCGAATTTTTCTTCGGCAAGCCCGCGAGCGGCGGCGCAGTGGGAGGCGTAGTCGGCGTTGATCGCCCCAATCCCGTGCACCGCTTCTTCCAGTGTGGCAAACGCCAGCAGACCTTGTCCCGTTGGCAGATACTTGCTGAAGCCTGTGTCCTGGACCAACACGGGACGGCCCGATGCCAGGTAGCAAACGCTACGGTCACTGAACCAACCGCTGCGTGATTTTACGTAACCGTTCTTGGCCACGCTGAATTCCGCGCGCGACTGCTGAATGTAAGCACGAAAACCGTCCAAGCCGCCGGCGGCGTTATAAGGATTCGTCAGCGTCCAACCGCCGTTGCGCAGCTTTGCGATATCTTCCTCTTCGGATTCGTGAATCAGCAGCGCCAACTCAATCGGTTGCGGCGTCTTGCGCGGCAGTTCGACGAACCGTAGAAACTCATCGGCCTTCGGGCCGTACATCTCGTCCTGCCACACGGCGCATTGCCCGCGCCACTGGCCGATGGTTGTGAATGGGCGCGTCGGCGCATCAGTCTGGACGAGCCAGTATTCCAAGGCGATGGGCGGCACGAACGTGTGCCACTCCAGTCCGCGTTTCGGTAGCGTGAAATCAGGACCGTTGATGTTCAACCCGACCGTGAAGAACAGATTGTGTTTGGACAACTCCATGTCCCATTGCTGTGCCCAAATGTGCGTGAAGCCGGGATCGAGATCGAAGTACGCGCGGCGTTTGATGCGCCGCAACAGTTCATCCTGTTTCAGCGCGCCGCAGAGGTTGATGAGTAAATCGCAGTCGGCGCACAGCTTTGTCAAAGATCGTTCGGTCATCCCGAACACCTTCTTGCCGTCGTAAAGAACCGCCCAGTTCTCGCCCAGCCCAAATCGTTCGCACTGCGTGCGAAAACCGTCCACCATTTCTCCAACGATCCGGGTCGCGCCGGGTTTCGGCGGGTTGAGGACATCGAGCCAGAACGCTTCGACGCCGAGCGCCCGAAGCCCGGCGATGTAATGCAGGTTCAACCACTGCATCCCGCCGCCTTCGGGATAACCAGCCCCCCAGCCACTGGTGACGATGACTTTCTTCATTCAGCAGATCCACTGCGAACGACATTCCCCTCACCTTCATCCTCTCCCCGCACGCGGGGCGAGGAGATTTCCCCTCTCCCTTCCCAAGGGAGAGGGTCAGGGTGAGGGTTTTCCCGCTTCGCTTCCTCCCCCAAACTGCAACTCGCACAGGCGCGCATACTGACCGTGGCGCGCGACCAACTCCCCATGCGTCCCGTGCTCGACGATCTGGCCGTCGTGCATGACCAACAACACGTCGGCTTGTCGCACGGTCGAGAGTCGATGCGCCACCACGAACACCGTCCGCCCCTTTCGCAACCGTTCCAGCGCCCGCAGCACCGCCGCTTCAGTCTCCGCATCAAGCGCCGCTGTCGGCTCGTCCAGAATCAGAATCGGCGAGCCCTTCACGAACGCCCGCGCAAGCGCAAGACGCTGCCGTTGTCCGCCCGAAAGCAATACGCCCCGCTCGCCGATCGGCGTGTCGTAACCTTGGGCCATCGCTTCGATGAAGTCGTGCGCCTCGGCTTGTTTGGCTGCCTCGATAATCTCGTCGAGGGTCGCCTCGGGGCGGCCGTAAGCGATGTTCTCCCGCACCGTGGTTGAGAACAATACCGGCTCTTGCGGCACGATACTGATCTGGCGGCGCAGGGAGCGATACTGGAACTCACGCGTATCCCGGCCATTCACCAGCACTCGGCCCTTTTGCGGCTCATAGAACCGGAGCAGCAGACTCAACACCGTCGTCTTGCCGACACCGCTCGGCCCGACCAACGCGATCATCTGGCCGGGTCGACCCTCAAAATCCACGCCCTTGAGCACCGGCTTCTGCGGATCGTACCCGAACCACACGTTGTCGAATCGCACCACGCCATCGCAATGTGTCAGCGGCTTCGCGTCCGGCAAATCGCAGATGGCCGGGTTCGTTTCCAAGATCTCCACGACCCGGCGGAACGGCGTCAACGCGCCCTGCACCGCCGCGGCGATCCCGCTGAGCGTGCTCATCGGTCCGTACAGCATCCCGACATAGGCGATGAACACCAGCAATTCACCGATGGTCAACGTGCCCTGCAACACGCGCACACCGCCGATCCAGATCATCGCCACCGTGCCGGCCGCCGTGATCAATCCGACCACGAACGACGACATCACCTGCACCCTGGTCATCCGCACGTTGGCGTCCACGCTTTGCGCCGCGCCCCGGTCGAACCGCCGGATCTCCTCCTCCTCGCGCGCGAACGCTTGAATGGTGCGGATGGCGGCGAGCGATTCCTGGATGAGCGCGCTCACTTTCATCTCGCGGTCGTGATATTCGGTGGACACTGCCGAAATGCGTTTGTTGTAAAACCGGATCGTGAGCGCCAGTGCCGGGGCCACGACCAGCGCCAGCAACGTCAGCGTCACGTCGAACCGCAGCATGATCACCATCATGGCCACGAGCGTGACCACCGCGTTGATCAGCGGCAGCAGTCCGCCGTTGAACAAGGTTTGGATCGAGTACGTGTCCCACGTCACGCGGTAAATCGAATCGCCGACGGCGCGCTGTTCGTGAAAAACAAGCGACAGTTTCTGCAAATGCTCGTACAACCGGCACCGCAACTCGTGCGTCATCCGCAGGCCCGCCCGCACCAGCAACGTCGTGCTCCACGCGCTCAGCCCGCCACGCAGGAAGTTCAACGCCAGCAACAACCCGCACACCGCCGCCAACGCCACCGTCTTGTCGGCCGGCAACCAACCCGGCAGCGGTGCCTTGTCGGTGAGAATCGAATCCACGATCACCTTCATCGGCCACGGCAAATACAATCCAATGCCCACCACCGCCAGCGACACCACCAGCCCGACAATGGCATCGCGGCGCTGCGCCCGAATCAGCGGCCAAGCTTGCTGCCACAACCCGCGATTGGAAATCGGCTCACTCATCAACCTTAAGAATGACAAATTGCCGGCCCGTTGACCAGTCTGTAGGGTGCGCTATTGCGCACCAAACCCTTGTGCATTTCGAAGAACACTTGCGGGTAGACGAACCATGCTGTGCCGACGCCCGCGGCGGTTGAATGCGCCCGAGTGGTGTGGCAATCACAGATTGACACCGCGCCAGAATGCGGCTATATAGGGGCGATATGAAGACGCTCTCAGTAACGGATGCGCGGCAGAACCTGACCCGTTGGTTGCGGTTGGCGATGGCCGGCGAGGATGTGGGCATCCTGTGCGGCAGACGGATCGTTGCGTTGCGACCCGTGCAGGTGTATTCCGAAGACTACGCCCTGCAGGAGTACAGCCTCACGAAGAAAGAACTTGGCCGCGCTGCCAAACGTATGGATGCCGAACTGGCCGAGGACAAGAAGCGCGGGCGGCTGCGCCGATACAGCGGCAATCTTGAGAGAGATCTGCGGGACAAGTGAGCCGAGACATTTTTCTCAGTTCGCGTTTCCGGACCGTGGTGCGTGCGTATCCGAAGCCCGTGCGGATCGAAATCGGCAAGGCCATTGACGCGCTGCAAGAGTCTCTCGGCCATCCCCACCGCCATGCTGGTTTCGGTATCCGGAAACTCGTGAGGAACTACTTCGAGATGCGCGTTGGTTTGGATTTGCGTTTGATCTTCAAGATCGAATCGGACCGCGTCAGCTTCACATTTGCCGGCACGCACGACGAAGTGCAGCGGTTTCTGAAGTCGCTGTAAGATGTCGCCGAGGCTACCCGACCGAAGGGTTCCAAGCGAATGGGGTGTCCTATCCATGGGCCTTCCCAATCAGTTTTCTCACCGTCGTGTCGCGCTGGGTCAGATATTTCACCAAGCCCTTGTGCATTTCGACGAAGACCTGCGGATACACGAACCACGCGGTGCCGACTTGAACGGCGGTGGAACCAGCGAGGATATACTCGACGACGTCTTCCCAAGTCGAGATGCCGCCGATGCCGATGATGGGGACCTTGCCGCTGCGGCATTCCGGGATTCTCTCGAAACAGTCCCAGACCATGCACAAGCCGATGGGCTTGATGGCCGGGCCGGAGAGGCCGGCCGAAACGTTGGCGAAGTACGGCTCCTGCGTGCGTATGTTGATGGCGACCCCGCGCAACGTGTTGATCATCGAAAGCGCATCGGTGCCACCGGCGATGGCTGCCTTGGCGGGCACGGTAATGTCGGTGACGTTCGGTGTGAGCTTCGTGATGACCAAGACTTGACGGCCATGCGGGATTGCTGCTTTGACCACCGAGACGATCTTTTCCACCGAACAGGGATCGATACCGAATTGGACGCCGCCTTCCTTGATGTTGGGACAGGAGACATTGATTTCGAGGCTGGCGATCTGGCCGCCGTCGCTTCCCAGGAGCCGGGCCGCGAGTTGACCGTACTCGTCAACACTGTTTGCGGAGATGTTGACGATGACCGGCAATCCGTAGTGCCGCAGTTTCGGCAGGTCTTCGCGCAGGAACCGGTCGGCACCTTTGTTCTGAAGGCCGATGGAATTCAGGAGGCCGGCGCGGGTTTCGATCACGCGCGGCTCCGGGTTGCCCTTGCGCGGCTCCAATGTCACACCTTTGGTGACGAAAGCGCCGAGCACCTGAATGGTTGCCTGGCTCTGCCGCAAGCCGCCGAGTTCGTCCGCGCTGCCGGAGGTGCCGGAAGCGGTCAGCAGCGGGGTGCGCAGCAGGAGTTTGCCGATGTTTGTTTCGAGTCGTCGTTCTTCCATAAAATATCTTTCGCGTCGAATAGCGGGCCTTCCGTGCAGATCCGGGCGTAATCTTCCGTGCCGTTGGGGCGGCGCACCTTTTGCACGCAGGAGAAGCAGACGCCGATGCCGCATGCCATGCGTTTCTCCAGCAGCACCTTCAGGGGGATGCTGGCGCGCTGGGCGATCTCCGCGACCACCTCGATCATCCGGTTCGGTCCGCAGGTGAATGCCACGATCGAACCGGGTTTCTTCGCCTTGTCATTCTGAGCGGAGTGAAGAACCTCGGAATCGTCGGTCACGCGCGAACTGGCAAGCAGAGGCCCTTCGCTTCGCTCAGGGTGACAATCTAGCAGATATTGCCGGTACTGCTCGGGCACCAAGCCGTGAAACAGGTTTTCCTTGGGAATGCCCCGCACGATCCCGCCGCGGCGGGACGGAACCTCGCTGTCGCAGGCGACGTAAATGTCGGCAGCCGGCACGCCCGTAGCGAGCAGGTCGTCGATGTAGATGTAGGCGTCGCGCGGTTTCTCGCCGAACGTCGCGGCCAGCTCGTCGCGATAGCGGAGCGACTCCAGCTTGGCGATGCCGAGAAACACTTTCACCGGAAACGAGTAGTAGCGAAGCGCTTCAACCAATAGAATCAACGGCGCCATGCCCACCCCACCGCCGATCACATGCACTTCCTCCACCCCGTCGGCGCGCAACCGGCGCACGTCGAAAGGTCGCCCCAGCGGGCCCAGCATGCGAACCTTTTGTCGGCGTTTCAGCTTCGTCATCAGTGCCGTGCCGACGCCGTCCGGCAGCACCTTGTACAACACGCCGAAATGGTCTGGTAAAACGGGATGCAACACCAGCGCCAGCACCGGCGGCAGGCGGAGATGTTTCAAGTAGTCGCTGGCGAAATGCGGATGAAAGTCACGGCAAATGCCAAAGGGCCGTTTGAGTAGCGGGCGCGGCGCAAGGTCCACCGCGCCTCGCAGATTTCCCCGGCGGACCGACCGCGCGCCCAGCGGCACGCGTGCCGGCATGGTGTCCATCATGATGAACTGGGGCGGTCGGACCTCCTGTAAAAACGGGGCCTTGAAGACCAGCCGGTAGTGCGCGCTATGCAGCCCGCCGACTGGCGTATTCGCCATGACTTCCGCCTTGAATGACATGATGCCGCCTGCTCGCTCAGGCTCCACGGGCATGCCGCCGGCCGCGGCTTCGCGGATTTCCTCCAGCGAGGCAAAGAACGCCCGCGGGTACTTGTCCGCCTGGTCGCCGTGCCGAAGCCGCTGCATCTCCGCCGTCGTGGGGGTGATCAAGACACCGAAAAGCTTGAATGTGCCGCGATCCGCCTGCCGGATTCTCTTGAACGCCCTGGTCAACTTGTTGGCTGCCTGATCACTGAAGAAAAACGCGATTCGCCGCCCCTGTTTCTGAGCCACGAAGACCGCATCGGGAGCGTCCGCCAACGGTTGGCTCGCGCCTCGGAGCGTCCAGCCGTCCTTGGACAGGATGCTGCGCAGCAGGTCACCGCAAGGTGAATAATCGGCTTTCTTCTTCACGGGCGTTAGGGCTGATACATATCACGAAAGCGTCTGGAAACAAAGCGGATTGACGCACGCCAAATAAAGCGGTGCGGTCAGTTGGCAAGTTGCGGTTTCGCTTGGTATATTGCTGCCGCAAAGCGGTTGTGACAATGAAGCCAGAAGCCCAGAAACATCTTGAGTATGCGTCGGGCTATCTCGATCTGAAGATGTTCGATGAGGCGCTGTGCGAGACCGATGCCGTGCTCGCGATCGATCCCGGTCAGCCCCAGGCAATTGCCCTCAAGTCCGCCATCCTTTGGCATACGAATCGGTTGAACGAGGCGGAACCCTTCGTGGCGAAACTGGCGGAGCTGCATCCCAAGGATTCCGCCATCTGGATTAATCTCGCTTACATCCGACGCCGCACGCAATCGCTGGAAGCCGCGGCGGAAACTTTGCAGCGTGCCTTCGACGCCAACCCGCGCGACGCGCTGGCGCACTTCAACATGGCCTGCTACCGCGCCCAGCAACACCGCACCGAGGAAGCGCTGCAATTGCTGAGGAACGCGCTTCACCTCAACCCAAAGCTGAAGAAATTGGCCCGTGTCGAGCCAGATTTCTCAACGCTGCGTGAGTCGCCGGAGTTCCTGAAGCTGATCAACGGCAAGTGAGCGCCGCGCCGCCGTGATACTCCTGGACCGTACGGACGCTGAGACCCTTTGCCCTCAGAGCCGCAATCCCCAGCGCAGCCGCCTTCGCGCCGGCCAGCGTCGTCATGATGGAAACTCTGTGAGCGACAGCAGCGGTGCGGATGCGCACTTCATCGTGGTTCTGGGCAAGGTCTCGATCCGCACCACGTCCGGCGTGAGCCACCTCGGCGGCTTGCTCTGCAAACTGCCGAACGTTACCCCAGAACTCACCGGAGACAAGGTTGCGGAACTTATGGAGGAAATACGGCGTGTGCCCTCCGTGCTCCGCGTGCAAGCGACCTTCACCAACTGGCAGGAATGCGGCAACGCCTGGAAACCGATCGCGACAAAAAGTTCGTCCCTATTGCCATCGGGCAAAGAGCTTCCTGGATCGTCCGGCGTTCTGGACCTGACCGAATTGGAACGGGAACTCGAAAGCCAGGAGAAGAACAAGTAGGCCACTGGATCGCCTCTTGGAGTGCGGTGGCTTGACACCGCTTTGATTTTGCGAGGCTCGACTCGCTCTGCCGGGCCCGCGCGTCAAGCCGCGCAAACGGCATGGCTGCGTCTGGCCGCAGCACTCCAAGAACTGCGCATCACACCAGCGCCTCCAAGCTTCCGGCCTTCACCAATTCCTCCTCCATCTCGACGATCTCTTTGATGTTCTGGAGGAACCACGGGTCGATGTAGGTGAGGCGGTGGATTTCTTCCAGCGTGAAACCGGCGCGGAGGGCATGGCGGATGTAGAAAATGCGTTCGGCGCACGGGGTGATGAGTTTTCGTTCGATCTCGTCGCGCGGACGGATTTCGCGGCCGCCGCCCCAGCGTCCGCCGCCGAGACCGTAGGCGCCGATTTCGAGCGAGCGGAGCGCTTTTTGCAGGCTCTCCTTGAACGTCCGGCCGATGGCCATGGCTTCACCGACGCTTTTCATCTGCGTGGTCAACGTCGGGTCGGCCTGCGGAAACTTTTCAAAAGCGAACCGGGGAATCTTCACGACGACATAATCAATCGCCGGCTCGAAGCTCGCCGGCGTGCTCTTGGTGATGTCGTTGGGGATTTCATCGAGCGTGTAACCGATGGCGAGTTTGGCGGCAATCTTGGCGATGGGAAACCCGGTGGCTTTCGACGCCAGCGCGCTGCTGCGGCTGACGCGCGGGTTCATCTCGATGATGCACAGGCGGCCGTTCTCGGGATTGACCGCAAACTGGATGTTAGAACCGCCGGTCTCGATGCCGATCTCGCGGATGCAGGCGAAGCTGGCGTCGCGCATCTGCTGCCATTCCTTGTCGGTCAACGTCTGGATCGGCGCGACGGTGATCGAGTCGCCGGTGTGGACGCCCATCGGATCGAAATTCTCAATCGAGCAGACAATGACGCAATTGTCGTTCTTGTCGCGCATCACCTCGGTCTCGAATTCCTTCCAGCCGATCAGCGATTCCTCGATGAGAACCTCGCTGACGGGCGACGTTTCGAGTCCGCGCTGCGCCAGCGTGTCGAACTCCTCGCGGTTATAGGCGATGCCGCCGCCCGTGCCGCCGAGCGTGAACGCCGGGCGAATGATGACGGGGAACCGCCCGATTTTGCGGGTTACCTCGCGCGCTTCATCAAGCGTGTGGGCAATCCCGCTGACCGGCACGTCGAGCCCGATCTTCTGCATGCACTCCTTGAATCTTAACCTGTCTTCGCCCTTTTCGATGGCTTCAGCCTTGGCGCCGATCATCTCGACGCCGTGCTTCTGCAGGATGCCGCGCCGCCATAATTCCATCGCAGTGTTCAGGCCCGTCTGGCCGCCAAGCGTCGGCAACAGCGCGTCGGGTTTCTCCCGCTCGATAATCTTCTCGACGGCCTCTGGTGTGATCGGCTCGATGTAGGTGGCGTCGGCGAACTCGGGGTCGGTCATGATGGTCGCCGGATTGGAATTGACCAGCACCACCTTGAAGCCTTCTTCGCGCAACGCCTTGCAGGCCTGCGTGCCGGAGTAGTCGAACTCGCACGCCTGGCCGATGACGATCGGTCCGCTGCCGATGATCAGGATTTTATGGATGTCGGTCCGTTTTGGCATTCGGGAGGCGAAGTTTAGCCACAGATGCACACAGATGCACACAGATTTTTATCAGCGTCCATCCGTGCCACTACCCCACAGAATTCTGCACGGGCGCGAACGGACCAAAGCTGAGCGACAGCGCCCGTAAGCGCCGCGTCGCAGCACGAGTGCCGTCCGAGAATCCAAACGCACCACAATCGAATCGTGGCGCGTTGTTCGCTCCAGCGCGTGGTTTAGGCGGCGTGGACCTCTCACGCTCTCATCGGGTCGCGGTGCGGGAGAGCTTCCACAGCCACAGACTCAGGCCGCCGGCAATGACCACGGCAAGCGCGCTTGGCCAAAGTGGCATTTGGTGTCCCGCGACAAGCACCTCGGCTCTTGTCACCAAGCGCAGCAACTGCGCCAAGCACATCAGTCCGAAAACGGTGCCCGCGACTCGCAGTCCCAAGATTTGTGAGTTCATGATTGTGTCCTTTCGGTTGCTGCGTCTGTTTTCGATAGGCGACGAACGCCGCCTAACCGCGTGAATCTACCGCCAAAGCAGTTCGCTTTGTCGCGCGCCCAGCCGTCACTTGCCCGGTTTTCCCAGCAGGGTGTCCGCGGCTTCGTCAGTCCAACCGTGCGAGAACACCTGCGGCGCGACGCCCTTGTGCCAGCGCAAGAGTTCCGGGCGGGTTGACGATGATTCCGGCAATGCGCCAAAGTAGAGTTCGTCGGCGTCGCGCCACGCGGGCAGGATTCGAGATTTCCAGCCGCGTTTGGGCGAGACAACCTCCAACGCACCGGTCGCCACGTCAAGCACCGCTACGGCGTCGGCGCCGCTCTCGACGATGGCGATCTGGCGTCCGTCGGGACTCGGCGCGAAGCAAGCGAGGTCCTGCGGCAGCGCGCCGGGCGCGCTGGGAACCGTAACCGCCACGGCGTTCGTGCCCTGCGCCGGGTCGATCAAGAAGAAATGGGTCTCCTGCGGTGCGGTAGCCGGCGCGGGCAATTGCATGGCGAAACCGGCGAAGAGCACCCGGCCATCCGGCAGACATCGCACCCGCGGCGTGAAGCCCGAACCGCTCAACGCCAGCGGCAGGGTGTCGCCTGCGATCAGTGCGCCCGCCGCGTCAATGACGATGCGGCATTCGATGCGGACCAGGTTGATGTCACTCGAATCCGTCTCGGTGAGTCGCACCGCGTACGCCAGCGATTTGCCGTCGGATGTCCAGTCGTAGCTGCCCTCGATCTTTTCCGCCACGGACACGCGGTTGGTGCCGCCATCGAGCGGCGCGACCATGAGCGCGTCATCGCGCAGGAACGCCACCACGGGGGCCGATGGCGAGGGACGCGGCTGCTGGAGACCGGTCAACGTGCGCTCGATCGCCCGCGGCCGGCCTGACGCCTGATTGCCGGCCAGCAGGAGCACGGAAACTTCAGCGACCCTGGTTGTGCTGAGGCTGGTCAAATCCGCTTCCAACTTCGCGGTATCCTTGCATCCCTGGAACGCTTGCCGCAACGCGGCCGGTTGCGTGTCGAGCAGGCAAAGAACTGCGGGAGAGAGAAACTCCGAGAACTCCATCTTCAGCGGCTTGAAAAACTTCTGCTCGATAGCCTCCGGATCGCCGTCAGTCGTTGCGAGCGCAGCCCTGAGCAAATCGGGGATGCCTTTGGCCAGGGATTCCACCGTCGCCTTTTCCTCAGGGGGGAGAAGACGCGTGGCCTCTTCCCAGTTGGTCACGGTGAGATGCCGGAGCAAGACCAGCCCCTGGCTGCCGGGCAGCCAGGCAGCCGACTCGACATTGCTTACGAGCGGGGTCGAGATGTTGCCGTTGGTATCCACCAAGCAGAGCTTGTCGCCCAATCGCATGACGGCACGCGTCCCATCCGGCGACCACTCCAGCCGTTCTTCAACCTCGTTGCACCCGATCGCCAGCAGCAGTGCCGCGACCCCAAACGAAAACCAAATGGTACGAATGCGCATGAATCGGTCCTCCATCTTCATTGTTGTGTCGCCACGATGAACGCCCCGCGGCGAGAATCGTACGCCACTTGATATTGCGTCCACAGACCCTTGAACCGGCTGTCGACAACACGGGTTGCAGTCGCGCCGCCCGCTTGCATCGGCCCGGAAGGACCGGTGGTGTGTCCGGTGCGGTATCCCAACCATCCTGCGAGCGCCGCCACCGCAATCAGGGCGGCAGCACGGGCCAGCCACGGAGCAAGCCAGTAAACAATCGGTATCACCTGCGGCTCCGCTACCGGTTCCGAGGCCGGAGCCAGGTCGGGAAACCGGCGAACCGTTTCGCGAGCGGTGTTGACCGTACGCGCCATGGCGTCCGCCTCGGCTCGCGCCGCCGGGACGGCCTCAAGGTAGGCGTCGACCAGCTCCGCGATATCCGGCGCAAGCTCTCCGAGTTCGCGGTCCACCAGCAACGCTCTCAAAGTTTCGGGACTCATAATGATACTTCTCCTTTGTTCGAACTCACTCCTGCTCCAACCGCTCGCGCAGCAACTCAAGGGCGTTGTGCAACCGCGAGCGAACCGTGCCCACTGGGACGCCGAGGGCTTCGGCAATTTCCGCGTACGAAAGGTCGTGCTGAAAACGCAAATCCAGAACCTCCCGCTGGAGGGGCGGCAGACCGGCGATGGTCTCGCGCGCAACGGCCAGACGCGGGTCGGGCTGCGGTGCCGCAACGGAGGCGAGCGACGTCTCGTCTTCGCCCGGCGGTTTCGCGTGGCGCCAGGCATCGGCGCTGACGTGACGGGCGATGCCGAACAGGTACCCTCGCGGCGATGACGCGGCGCGGCAGCGATCCACCCGTCGCATCAACTGGAGAAAGGTTTCGTGCAGCAGGTCTTCCGCAGCGTGGGTCGAACGGTGGCGACGCAGGAAATAAGCGGTCAATGCCTCCCGGCTTTCCCGGTAAAGTTGTTCCACGTCGGCTGCGGGCTGAGCTGTTTCAAACATGCCGCCTGACATCTCCTATCACTCCATACGTCGGGTGGCGAGCCTGAAAAGTTCACTGCCAGATGCATGCGGCTGCATTGGAACTGGATCGGACGGATGCCGAGGCAAAGTCTAGCCACAGATGGACAGGTTCGTCGATGCCCATCCGTGCGAATCTGTGGCTTAAAAAAGTTCGTTCTGCTTTGTCCCAGCCTTCACCCCGAGCTTCTTGTACGTCAGCTCGGTCGGGACGCGGCCTTGCGGGGTGCGCTTGAGATAACCTTCCTGAATCAGGAACGGCTCGTAAACTTCCTCGATGGTGTCCGGTTCTTCGCCCACCGCGACGGCGAGGGAATTGACACCGACCGGCCGACCGCCAAATTTGTGCACGAGCGTCTCCAGAATGCGCTTGTCCATCTCGTCGAGGCCGTGCTCGTCGATCTCCAGCATCGCCAACGCCTTGTCAGCAATGGTGGCGGTGATCGTCTTGGACCTGGCTTTCACCTGGGCGTAATCGCGGACGCGCTTGAGCAGGTTGTTGGCGATGCGCGGCGTGCCGCGCGAACGCCCGGCGATTTCCGCCGCGCCGTCCGTTTCGACGTCCACGTTCAGGATGCGCGCGGAACGCGACACAATCGTCGCCAGTTCCTCGGCGCTGTAATAATCCAGCCGCTCCGTAAGCCCGAAGCGCGACCGCAATGGCGACGTCAGCAACCCGCTGCGCGTCGTCGCGCCGATCAACGTGAACCGCGGCAAATGCAGGGGGATTGTACGGGCGTTCGGCCCTTGGTCGATTATTATATCCACCTTGAAATCCTCCATCGCGGGATAGAGGTACTCTTCGATAACACTCTGCAGCCGGTGGATTTCGTCGATGAACAAAACGTCGCCTCGTTCGAGTTTGCTGAGCAGGCCAGCAAGATCATAAGCTTTTTCGAGAGCCGGCCCACTCGTGACTACTATGTTAGCACCCATCGCCTTGGCTAGAATGTAGGCCAGCGTGGTCTTGCCGAGGCCCGGCGGGCCGGTTAGCAGGATGTGGTCGAGCGATTCCTTCCGCTGCCGCGCCGCCTCGACGGCGAGTTCGAGTCGTTCCTTGACCTTGCGCTGGCCGGTGAAATCGGCAAACACGCTCGGCCGCAGCGATACGTCCAGCGTCTTGTCATGGATGGTTTCGGTGACAAACCGTTCCGGCATGTCGTCAAGATGCGAAACGCGATGGAAAGAGGCAAGAGGAAACGAACGTGTGCGCATTCTCCCTCGCGCCGTTGGCGGGCTGTCAGGTTCCGCGCTCCAACCCCAAGTTGTGCGAGGCATTTGGGCGCGAAAGGAGCCACACCGTTCTGTGCCGTCGTCGAAGTTCGCGCCGCAGGTCTAAGTTCATGAAGCGCGACTGTCCGTTGCTCGCACGCAAGCCATCCAAGAGTCCGCCGAAAGGGACGAACGCGTCTGGGACCCAGCACCCGAATTGATAATGCAGACCGCGCTCGGTCACAAAGTCGAGGAACGGCAGGCCCATGCTCACAAAAAGCCTGCCGAAAAGTTCTGCTGAGACTTGATCTTGGCGGCTGGGGCACGTGCAGTCAAAAAGCGATGGGTCAGGGTTCGGGTGGTTATGAAATCGTAAGACCGTGGAAGCTTGCAGTTGTTGGGCACAGTTTACTAACATCTCAGACGGAACCACTGGAGCCACTCGTGTCCGATCTTCCCCTTTGTTCGCCCAAGCCGCTACGACACGATCTCCTCTTGCGAATGCAAACAGAACCCACTCATGTTTCTTGCCTTTGAGCAGTCCGGCAGCAAGGGACGGAAAGTCTCGCAGTGATTCGTTGAGGAGATATAGCTTCCCGTCCGCCTTCATGTTCCTCTTGAATTCCGGATTCACCGACAACGCATGTTCTGTGAAGCCGAAGCTTTCGCCTATTGCGATCAGCCTACGCTTGACCGCCAGAGCCTCAACTTCTTCATCCGTTAAGGGAACTGACGCGGCGATAAACCACAAACCGAAGGCGACCGCACCGATCAGCAGAAAGAAGATGATGGGGAACACTTCCATACATGCGTAGCGTTATCTCTGAACTGGTTCAGTCGTCAGCCGAAATTCCTTGTTGTGCATGCATACTCTTTCGAGCAATACATGATTCAAATCACTGTCGGCCAGTGCCGCTCGAACCGCCTGTTCCGTTTCATCGCCACAGCAACTGCCGAGGATTACTTTTGCGACGGCTGCTGGAGGAATCTTGAAGAAATACCGTGTGGTCGATTCCGTCTGTTCGACCTCGGCTGCATCTAAGCTAAACATCAGCCGCCACTCGTTTTCGTAGGCCCAGTCTGGACTTTTTGTCCGAATTAAAGCCTTTGTAAACTCCAGATGCTCTGGACTCCCCAGACCCCACGATATGTCAAACAACACTCGTTCTGCACTGTAAACAACTTTGAAAAGGCGATCATGCTGAAAGGGAGCTTGGGCTGTGTCCAATCCGACGACAATTCCTTTATGGCTGTCCCCGTAATGCGACCACATTAGAATGTTGTCCACCTCTTCGGCAAAACAGAGCACGCCAAATCTTTTGTTGATAGCCTCCTTATGATGCAGCCAAGAACTTGGTATCTCCTTCTCATACCAATAAACAAGCTTTTGGATGGCGCCTTCCTGCTGCGCCGATCGGGTGAATTCTTCAAAGCTTTCGCGGCAGACACCCAAATGCTGTAGTTTGTCGTAAACCAATCGAAGAAATCCTGGGATCTGTAGAATCCGTTGTGCGCCGCTCCGCGATAGTTCATCCGCATAGCGCGGCGCAAGTTCGAACGGATCGTTGAGTTCCAAGGGTGGGGTAACTCTCAGACGAAGTGAGCGCAAAATGTCTACGCCATACTTATTCACGTATTTGTAAAGAACCACTTTGCTTCCTCCACAACTCTAATTTCCCAGCCGTTTATTCATGTAAGCCATGCTCGGAAAGTGTAGGAGCCTTGAGATTCCTCAACAAGCGCCGAATTCGAAGGATGTTTCGGGCAAGCTCGGCCTGACGACATCTGACGGGGGAACGGCTGGCGTTCATTTTGTTGTGGCGGTGTGCGGCGGCGTGGTACGGTGGCGGCGGTATGCGGTTTTCCTCGAAAAACCTGGCGATGTTCTATTATCAGTTGGGCACGCTCGTTCAGGCGGGCTTGCCGATTCAGAATGCGCTGGCCTCGATGCGGAATACTGCGCCCCGCCCGATGCGATCCGCCGTGGCTGAGTTGTCGGCCACGGTCAACCAAGGCGCACCACTGTCCGAGGCGATGGAAAAACTCGGCAACCATTTCGCACCGCTGGATGTGTACAGCATCAACATGACCGAACGCAGCGGCGCTCTCGATGTGGGGTTGTTCTCGCTGAGCAAATACTACGAGAGCCGGGCCGACGCGCGCCGCAAGCTCATCGCCGGCTCGATGTATCCGGTGCTGATGTTGACGGCGGCGGTGTTCATCGTTCATTTCCCGGCGCTGTTTCTCGGCGCGCTCGGCGGGAAACCGTACACAGTGCTCGATTACCTGCGGGACACGGTTGGCGTGCTCGGCGGGCTGGTGTTGATCGGCTGGGGCGCGATGTTTTTGTTTCGCTGGTCGTTGACCGTGCCGGGGTTGAATGTCACTGTTGACCGTCTGCTGCTCGCCGTGCCTGTGTTTGGGCGGCTGCGATTTGACTACGCGCTGTGCCAATGGGTCTCCTCCATTCGGCTGATGCTCGCGGCCGGCATCGGCATTGTGGACGCGCTCAAATCCGCCAGCAACACGGTGCATAGTCCGCTGATCGCCGCCGCGTACAAGCGAGCCGCGCCGCAGATCGGCGGTCAACTGGAAGTGAGCGAGGCGCTCGCTTCGACGGGCGTGTTTCCGGATCACGTCATCCAGTTCTGGGCAACAGGAGAAAAGAGCGGCCGTTTGGACGAGATGCTCGACCGCCTGGCAAAATTCTACGAGGAACGATGGCGTCACAGCCTCGATCAGACGGTGATCTGGCTGCCGCGCATTGCGTACGGGTTGGTTGCGATTTTCATGGTGTTCCAGATTTTCAAGGCGTTCAACACGTACCTCAACGCCTACGACACCATTCTGGGGAATTGATCCTCGCCGTCCGCCGGTGTAGTTCCCGTAAGGCGGCCACGACGGAGCGTGGCCCTCCACATGAATCACGCGCTCCTCAACGCGGCGCGCACGAGTTCCTCGACGCTCGCTTTGGGCCCACCCTTCTCGGCGGCGGCGAGAATGGCTTTGTGGGCGTCCATCTGTTTGTAGCCGAGCGAGACGAGCGCGAGCACGGCGTCGGTGAGCTTCTGCTCTTCAGCGGTCGGCGCGCGGCCTTTCGTCTCGAAGGCGGTCGCAGCGCCGACTTTGTCCTTGAGCTCGACGACGAGGCGTTCGGCGGTTCTTTTGCCGATGCCGCGCAGGGCCGAGAGAGTCTTCGTGTCGCCGCTGGCAATGGCGCCGCGCAGGGTCGAGATCGACGTGCTGCTGAGGATGTTGATGCCGAGTTTCGGGCCGATGCCGCTGATGCTGATCAGCAGGAGAAACATCTCGCGTTCTTCGGGTGTGACGAAACCGAAAAGTTGTTGGGTGCCTTCGTGGGCGACAACGTGATGATAGGTGAGCAGCCGGACATCGCCGCCTTTGGGCGGAAGCTTGTCGTAGCTCGATAGCGGGATGAACACCGAGTAGCCGATACCGCCACAATCCACCACCACATGCGTCGGCCCCGCCTCCGCCAGTTTGCCGTGGAGAAAACTGATCACGGCGCAGAAATCTATCCACGGATGACACGGATTACACGGAAAAAATCCGCGGCTCAGATTTGCTTTGGCGGATTGATCTGGATGCCGCGGCAGCAGGAGGCGTGGCAGATGGCGAGGGCGAGGGCATCGGCGGCGTCGGCCTGGGGCACTTCTTTCAAGCCGAGCAACGCCTTGACCATGCGACCGACCTGTCCTTTGCCTGCGCCGCCGAGGCCGGTGACGGCTTGTTTGACCTTGCGGGGCGCGTATTCGTAGATTCCCAGCCCGTGCGCGGCGCCGGCTGCAATGGCGACGCCGCGGACCTGGCCGAGCGTGAGGGCGATGCGGGTGTTCTGGACGTACACGAGGCCTTCGACGGCCATGACGTCGGGCTGGTGTTGCTGGATGAGGTCGGTGAGCGTGTCGCGGATGCGGACGAGACAGCGCGACGGCAGGAGGCCCGGCGCGTTCCTGATATTGCCGTGGCAGATCAGCGCCATTTCCGGGCCACGTGTTTCGATCAGGCCGTAGCCTGTTGACCTCAGGCTTGGGTCAACACCGAGGATTTTCATTTGACCAGTTGTCGGCCAACCGCCACGTCGCATCACGTCGCCGCGGAGATTTTCTCGACAAGTTCGTCGGAGATGTCGAGGCTGGCGTGCACGTTCTGAACGTCATCGTGTTCTTCGAGCGCCTCAATGAGCGCCAGCACCGACTTGGCCGTCCTCTCGTCGTTGACGGACACGGGCGTGATCGGCAGGTAGGCGACTTCCGCCGTGGTCGGCTTAAGCCCCTTCGTCTCAATTGCCTTATGCACGGCCTCGAACGTGTGTGAGTCGGTGGTGATCGTGTAACTGGTCTCGTCGGATGTCATGTCCTCCGCCCCCGCGTCCAGCACCAGCGACATCAGATCGTCCTCTCCGATCTGTTCCTTCGGGATGACGATCTGACCTTTGCGGTGGAACAGGTGTTTGGCGCTGGCCAGATGACCGCCGCTCTTCGTGAGAATCATGCGGATTTCGCCGGCGGTGCGGTTCTTGTTATCGGTCAACACATCGACCACCAACGCGACGCCGCCGGGGGCGTAGCCTTCGTAGGTGATTTCCTCGTAGTTCACGCCTTCGAGTTCGCCCGTGCCTTTTTTGATGGCGCGGTCGATGTTGTCGACGGGCATATTGACGGCGCGCGCTTTCATCAGGATGGTGCGCAGCCGCGGGTTGAAACCCGGGTCGCCACCGCCGTGTTTGCAGGCAACGGAGATTTCCTTCGCCAGCTTGGAGAACACCTTGCCCTTCTTGGCGTCGGTGACAGCCTTGTAGCGCTTGATCTTTGCCCATTTGGAATGACCGGACATAGCGAAGTCATTTTAGCTTGCTGAAGCAGCCATTTCCAACTAATTTATGCGCGTTCAACCGACCGCGTTGCTCGGGTGGTGGAACTGGCAGACACGTACGTTTGAGGGGCGTATGCCGAAAGGCGTGGGGGTTCAAATCCCCCCCCGAGCACCAATTTAGAGCGCCTAACCTGACCTATTCATGAACCACCTGAAACGTCCGGCAACCCCTCACCTTAATCCTTTGCCGCACACGACAGCGGCGTCTCGCGGACTCGGCTCCCCCGCAAGCGGGGAGAGGAGATATCCCCTCTCCCTTTCCAAGGGAGAGGGCCTGCCCGCCGAAGCCTCGGCGCAGGCGGGTCAGGGTGAGGGTTCGAGCAGTGACACACTGTGGGTTGTTTAAGCGCATCGTGAATAATCCGGGCTAATGCTCTGTTGAAAAGCCCTGCTGTAGTCAGGCACGACGATCCTCGACTGGCGTCGTCCTGAATTCGTTCGCAATGCCGACGCTCATCAACAATGTCTGCGTGCGTCCGTGGACTCGGACTGTACCGACTGCGGTGCCAGCGATTGCGATTGACCCAGCCAGAGGGTCAATCTAGCCTTCTTTGAGATGAAGCGAACGAACATGCTTTGCCCTTTTGAGGGCAGGTTTGTTCTATTGCTTCTGTTAGGCGACACGATGCGCACCATTACAGTTTTGCTGGCGACGCTGGTTTCTTGCAGCCACGTCCCGCCCGTCGCGGAGCGCGCGCCTGTCACACACGATCTTACTCTGTCGCTCTACGCCATCGAGCCGGTTATTCCCGCAGGCAGTGTGCCTCGCTTCCGCCTCACGCTCATGAACGTCTCCGACCATGCTTGTCGTGTCCTCGATGCCGAGAGGCGAGTTGATTTGCAGCACACCTACTATAATCTCGTCGTCACCAAAAATGGTCAGCCTGTTCGCGTGGGGCGGGTCATTTCAGATCCCGGCCCGATCTCGGATGCCGACTGGCTTGAAATCCCTCCTGGAGCCACAAAGATTTTCGTGCTCACGAACTTTCCCGAGGTGTTAGACCAACTGCCTCCCGGTACTTACGAGGCATACGTCGAGTTCTGGCGTGACCCGTATCAAAGTCACACGACAACATATGCATCAGACAAGGCGAGGTTCACCGTTACCAAATGAAACTGCCGAACCAGCCAGTAGTGCAAACTGGCGGCCCATTGGGAGGTTGGTGAAACTCGTTGCCCGAAAAACCGGGAATAAACTCTTTCCGATAATTCGCAGTCTCACGGCATATCTTGCAGCTCTGGCAGTGCTCGCCACGGCGGAAGCCGCGCCCAATCTTTCCGACCGCATCGAGCGTCCCTTGCGGTATCGGCCCGAGGGCACCGACTTTGTCATCGAGAACGGCACCGAGTTTTTCAACCGCCCGCTCTACGGCAACAACACGGCGTTCCGCGTGGACGCGGGCGACAAACCGGAATTTTCCCTCTACCTGCCCGGCCGTGGCGGCAACCTGCGGCTCGGCATTCAGACGAGCACGGGCGCGAAATGGCTGATCGACGCAGCGCGCGTCGTCACCCGTTACCGCCCCGGCTCCGTGCTCTACGAGATCAGCGATCCGCTGCTTGGTGGCGGCGCGTTGCAGCTCGCTGTGCTGGCGCTGCCCGATACCGAGGGTCTTGTGTTGCGTGCAGAACTTCGCGGCGAGAACGCGCCGGTGGAATTGGTTTGGGCCTATGGCGGCGCAAGTGGTGAGCGGGGAACACGTGCCGGCGACATCGGCACCGAAAGCGAACCGGTCAGCAGCTTTTTCCAACTCAAACCCGAGTATTGTCGAGCCAACACGTTCACCATCGCGGAGAGCACGTTCACGCTGAGGAGCAGACCGGCTACCATCGTTGGTTTGGCGCCGCCGGCAGCACGGTTGGCCGTGGCCGACGCCAATCACTGGTCATCCATTCAAAACCTTATCGCCTCCGCCGGAAAACCGACCGATCTGCCTGTGGTGGCCGGACAGACCACGCTCCCGACGGACAGGCCCATCTACCTCGCCTTGCAGCGTGTCGCCGCCGCTGTCGATCAGTCGCTGACATACAAGGTCGAAAACCTCCCACGGATTTTTGACTCCGCCGAGCGTCATCGCCGCGCGTTGGCCGAAAAAGTCGTCGCCGACACACCCGATCCGTTCATCAATGCCGCCGTGGCGGCACTCTGCATCGCCGCCGACGGGGTATGGGACGAGCCTGGCGGCACGGTTATGCACGGCGCGGTCGCCTGGCGCGCCAAACTCCTGGGCTGGCGCGGGCCTTACGCGAACGACGCGCTCGGCTGGCACGACCGGGCACGCCGGCATTTCGCCTACTGGTCCACGAGACAAAACACAAATCCTGTCCCCGCTGCGATCCTGCCCGCTGACCCGACGGTGAACCTCTCACGCAACGAGCCTTCGCTGCACAGCAACGGCGACCTGTCCAACTCCCACTACGACATGAACCTCGTTTATATCGACGCGCTTTTCCGCCACATACTCTGGACCGGTGACCTCGATTTCGCGCGGCGCGTGTGGCCGGTGATCGAACGGCATCTCGCGTGGGAGCGCCGCCTCTTCCGTCGCCCGTTTGGCCCGGACGGACTGCCGCTTTACGAGGCTTATTGCTGCATCTGGGCGAGCGACGATTTGGAATACGAGGGCGGCGGCGCCACGCATTCGACCGCGTACAATTATTATCACAACAAAATGGCCGCGCGTCTCGCGAAACTGCTCGGAGCCGACCCGACGCCCTACGAGCGCGAGGCGGAACTCATCCAGCGCGCGATGCGCCGCGAGCTTTGGCTGCCCGACCGCGGCTGGTATGGCGAATGGAAGGATCTGCTCGGCCTTCAGCTCGTGCATCCGAACGCCGCGCTCTGGACGTTCTACCACACCGTGGACTCCGAGGCGGCTGCGCCGATGGAGGCGTGGCAGATGACGCGCTTCGTCGACACGCAGATCGCGCACATTCCCATCCGCGGCCCGGGCGTACCGGAGGGCGGTTGCTACACGCTGCCGACCACGAGTTGGATGCCGTACACATGGTCGCTTAACAACGTGGTAATGGCCGAGGTCCAGCACACGGCGCTGGCGTACTGGCAGGCCGGACGCGGCGCGGAGGCGTTCCGCATGTTCAAGGGCAGCATCCTCGACAGCATGTATCTCGGCCTCTGCCCCGGCAACGCGGGCATGTGCACCGCGTTCGACATGGCGCGCGGCGAGACGCAACGTGATTTCGCCGATGCAGTCGGCGTCTGCTCGCGCGCGCTCGTCGAAGGTTTGTTTGGTGTCACGGCCGATGCGCTCGCGGGCGAACTGCGCGTGAGACCGGGCTTCCCGTTTGAATGGGAGCACGCCAGCCTGCGGCACCCGGATTTCACTTTTGCCTTCCGGCGCGAGGGGCTGAAGGAGACTTTCTCCATCGAACCGAAGTTCTCCAAACCGATGGCGCTGCGGCTGCAAGTGGCCGCGCTGCGCGATGGCATCGCTAGCGTGACGGTGAACGGCAAGCCCGCTTCGTGGCGTCTGGTCGAGGATGCCGTCGAAACCCCGCGCATCGAAATCACGAGCGCCGCCGAGCCGCGATACGACGTTGTCATCACCTGGCGGGGGGCACCGCCAGCCACGCCGAACGCGCCGATGGTGGTGGCGCACGGCGGCGAAGTCCGCGCGCAGTTCGGCACAGCCCGTTTGCTCGAAGTGGCCGACCCGCAAGGCGCGTTGAGCAGGCTCAGCAAGAGCGAGAATTCTTTCCGGGCCGCCGCCACGGGCACGCTCGGTCATCGCACCGCATTTGCGAAGGTCCGGCAAGGCGAGCTGACGTGGTGGTCGCCCGTCGAGTTTGAAATCCGTCTTGCTTATGAAATCGAGCCAGCGGCTCAGTCTGCGGAGCACCTCCGGTTTCGCCTCCGCAACAACATGGCACCGGGCGAGACGCGGACTTTTGTGCTACCCGGGTTGCTGCCGGGACGCAATCGCGTCCATGTTGAGCCCCGAGCTGGCGTGGTGGCTGAGGGCATCGTCGAGAACTGGATGATCAAGGCGTCGGCCGACTGGGAGACGGTGGACTTGAGCCGGTTTTTCAACGACAAGGTCACACACATTTTCCAGAACGAATATCTTTCGCCACGTTCGCCATATTGCTCGCTGGCGATCCCGAAGCAGGGCATCGGCAGTTGGTGCAACTACCAGACCCAATTCGAGGTGGACGACACCGGGGTGCGTGCCGTGGCGGAGAAGAACGGTGGCCGGTTCATCCTGCCGCAGGGCGTCCCGTTCCAGATTCCTGTCGCCAGCGACGCGAAGAACATCGTGTTCACATCGCAATGGGACAACTACCCGCGCGAGGCTGTGGTACCGTTGGGCGGCAAGGCGTCGCACGTTTACCTGCTGATGGCCGGCTCATCGAACCCGATGCAGAGCCGGTTCGACAATGGCGAAGTGATCGTGACCTACGCCGACGGTTCGACCGAACGGCTGGCGCTGCACAACCCGACGACCTGGTGGCCGATCGACCAGGATTACTTCATCGACGACTTCGCGTTCCGCCGGCCGGAGCCGATTCCACCGCGCGTGGACTTGAAGACCGGCACTGTTCGCGTGCTCGACGTGTCGGCCTTCAAAGGCAAGGGCGGCAAGATTCACGGCGGCGCGGCGACTGTGCTTGACCTGCCCTTGAACCCTGAGAAGGAATTGAAATCGGTCAGGCTGCGGACCCTGGCCAACGACGTGGTCATCGGTCTGATGGCCGTGACACTGGCGCGGTGAATTGTGGCTGGTGCTGGCGGTGGTGTCCGCATGGGTGGTGAACCTGGGCCACGCAGGTGCTGCGGCATTCGTGGCTGAAGCGGCGCCTGCAGCGGGGGCGAACGGTGCGCCACAGTGTGTTTGCCTTGGGATTGCGGCTGCTGCAACGCTGGACAAAGTGGCACCGTTCCGAGTACTTTGAATTGGGATTCATTCCTCATGGCGCAGTCCTATGAAAAAGTGTCGTGCAGTAACGAGCACCAACAGGGTAAGAATCTCCACGGAGGATTCATGAATCGCGACCTGTGTGTGATTGTTCTGCTTCTCTTGGCAGGATGCGCGCGACAAACGCCACCCCAAGAGTCTGTCGCCGCAACTCCTGCGTTTCGCGCCATGGGCCAGAGCGTCACGGTCGAGGAGGCATACACCGACGAAGCCACCGGTTTCGCAATACGCCGACGCCTTGCTACGGAGAATCCGGGCGCGTCGGCGGGGATCATTATTGAGGTGAGCAACGGGATTGTGACCCTCCGCGGGGTCGCGCCGACGCAGGCAGTGGCCTGGCGGGCCGAGGCGACTGCACATGCCGTGAAAGGCGTGAAGCAGGTCCGCAATCAAATCGTCATCACTACCACCCCGGCGCTTCCCTGAAGCGCAGTCCGAACTCTTTCCGGAAGCAAGATCGACCTGTCCCTCCAAACCGGGCGCGCTTGATTTTGCCCAGCGTGAGCAAAACGATGCAGCCGCTTTCCTCTGCGGCTACGGGTCCGATCCCTCGGCAGTCCGACACAATCGTTTGAACCGGAGTCCGTTAGCGGCGTCGCCGGGTTTTCCCGATTCGGCTCTGGCACTCCTCCTGCTAACTGGCGGAACAGATTGATCCGACGTTTCTTTGGTGTGGTGATGGGAAGCGTACACGCGGCTCTTTTTCTGTTTACAGGCCGTAGGCGGTTCTCTAGTATTTGCCGCCGCACCGAGGAGACAACTCATGAAGAAAATCGAGGCGATTATCAAACCGTTCAAGCTCGAGGACGTGAAGGAAGCGCTCTCGGGCGTTGGTGTTGGAGGCATGACGGTCAGTGAAGTCAAGGGATTCGGACGCCAAAAAGGTCACACCGAAATCTACCGCGGCAGCGAGTACACGGTTGATTTTTTGCCCAAGCTCAAGCTGGAGATCGTGCTGGCCGACGGCGCCGTGGAGGCGGCGGTCAACGCGATTATGAAGACAGCGAAAACAGGAAAGATCGGCGACGGAAAAATCTTCGTGTTGCCGATCGAAGAGGCGGTCCGCATCCGAACGGAAGAGCGCGGCGAGCAAGCCGTGTAGCGGCCGCAGGACAAACCAAACCCAGATTAAAGGAGGCGCGGCGCTTGAATCCGCCGCGCGGCGAGGAGAAGAATATGACACCAAAAGAAGTTTTGGCGCTCTGCAAAAGCAAAAACGTGCAACTCGTGGACGTCAAGTTCTGCGATTTTCTCGGGACATGGCAGCATTTCTGCATGCCCGTCGCGGAACTGGAGGAGGAAACTTTTGAGGCGGGCCTAGGCTTCGACGGCTCGTCCATCCGCGGCTGGAAATCAATCGAAGCCAGCGACATGCTGTTGATCCTCGACCCGAAGACGGCGATCATTGATCCTTTTCCACAAGTCACGACACTGAGTATCGTCGCCGACGCCGTCGACACGATCACCCGCGAACCGTACTCGCGCGATCCGCGCAATGTCGCCCGCAAGGCGGCGGCCTATTTGAAGCAGACGGGCGTCGCGGACACGGCCTACCTTGGACCTGAACCGGAGTTCTTCATCTTCGACGACGTCCGCTACGACCAGAATTCCCACAGCGGCTACTACTACGTCGACTCCATCGAAGGCATTTGGAACACTGGCCGTGAGGAGTTCCCCAACCTCGGCAACAAGATCCGTCACAAGGAAGGCTACTTCCCCGTTCCGCCCAATGACGCGCTGGTGGACGTCCGCAACGAAATCATCATGGTGATGAAAGACTGCGGCTTGAAGGTGGAAAAAGAGCACCACGAAGTCAGCACCGCCGGCCAGGCAGAAATCGACCTGCGTTTCGACGAACTCGTGGCGATGGCGGACAACATGATGCTGCACAAGTACATCACCAAGAACGTCGCCAAGCGCCACAACAAGACCGCCACCTTCATGCCCAAGCCGCTCTTTGGCGACAACGGCTCCGGCATGCACACACACCAAAGCCTGTGGAAGAAGGGCAAGCCGCTGTTTGCCGGCAATAAGTATGCAGGTCTCAGCGATCTGGCGTTACACTACATCGGCGGGTTGCTTAAACATGCCAACGCGCTTTGCGCGTTCGCCAGCCCCACGGTCAACAGTTACAAACGGCTCACGCCGGGATTCGAGGCGCCTGTCAACCTCGCCTACTCCAGCCGCAACCGTTCGGCGGCCATTCGGATCCCCACCTATTCGCCGAGCCCCAAGGCCAAACGCATCGAGTACCGCCCACCGGACCCGTCGTGCAACATGTACCTGACGTTTGCGGCCATGTTGATGGCCGGACTGGACGGCATCCAGAATCGCATCGACCCCGGCGAGCCGATGGACAAAAACCTTTACGAACTCTCGCCCGCCGAGATCAAGAAAGTGCCGCAGGTCCCGGCCAGCTTGGCGGAGGCGTGCAATCACCTGGAGCGCGACCACGAGTTCCTGCTCAAAGGCGACGTGTTCACGGAGGACGTCATCGACACCTGGCTGGAGATGAAACGCAAAGAGCAGGACCAGATCCGACTGCGTCCGCATCCGTGGGAATTCCACATGTATTACGACTGCTAAGTCGCGATCGGCCGAAGAAAACTCGTTGGGCCCGGAGTTTGAACGAACTCCGGGCTCAATTTTTTTCTGCGTCGCCGCTGTGAGAAAAAAATCTTCTCGTTTCGTGTTTTTTTTCTTGAACTGGAAAAACTCGTTCGCTATGCTGCGTCCCGCCTAAGGCGAAGGCGAGGGGAATAGGGGGCTGTGAATAACTTGTTAATAGCTTGGGTTCTCCATCGGGTAAAACCGGTAATTTGGTAGGATGTCCCAAGAAGCGGATTTCACTGATTTCACGCCTCTCTGCTGCTCGATATGGATGTGATTTGGACGCTTGGCGGTCGCAGGCCGGTATAGAAGCCGGTTTCAAGATGGAATTTGCTGGCGATTGTCTGTTTTTAGCGTGTGACGGGGCATTTTAAGGGTACAAAGTCCAATGTCGCATCCGCTTCCGAGAGCCTCCCAAGCCCTCTCCATTGGCATGTGGAAGGGGTTTGCTGGAACCCATGGAGACTGTTAACACCATGTGAATAACTTGGGTGTTGCGGCTGAGGAGGCAAAATGACTTCGTGTCACGAACAACTATGGAAAGACGCGAGCAAAGTTCTGCGGGGAATGCTGAACCCCGATTTGTTCACCCGCTGGTTCGCGCCGATCAAGCCGATCGAGATCAACAACGGCGCTCTGGTGCTCGGGGTTGCCAATGAATTTTATCAGATCTGGTTGCAGGACAATTTCCTTTCGTTAGTGCGGGAGGCAGTCAATCAGTCGTCAAAACAACCTCTCCAAGTGAGGTTTGTCGTCGCGCAGGAACTCAAGGAAGCGGGTCGCTCGGCTCCCCCCGCTCAGGCGGAGAAGCATTCTTCTCCAAGACCGGCGCTCGATATCAGGCTCAACCCACGTTACTCCTTCGATTCGTTTGTGGTGGGCCCGAACAATAATTTCGCTCACGCGGCGGCACTCGCCGTGGCGCAAGCGCCAGCAAGAGCCTACAACCCGCTCTTCTTGTACGGCGGGGTTGGCCTCGGGAAGACGCATCTCATGCAGGCCATCGGCCATTGCGTTTCCACCAGTCCCAAGGCTGGAAAGATTTGCTACATCACTTCCGAGCAGTTCACCAACGAGTTCATCCAGGCGATTCAGAACAGCTCGCTGACGAAGTTCCGCAAGAAATACCGCCAAGCCGACGTGCTGCTGATCGACGACATCCACTTCCTCGCCGGTAAAGAGCGGATGCAGGAGGAGTTTTTTCACACGTTCAACACGCTGTTCGACGCGCACAGGCAAATCGTTCTCACCAGCGATCGGCCAGCCGCTGAGATTGCAAACCTGGAAAACAGGTTGGTCTCGCGTTTTGAGTGGGGGCTCGTCACGGAACTGCAGCCGCCCGCACTGGAAACCCGCATCGCAATTCTCAGGAAAAAAGCGGCAGTTTTGGATGTGAAGTTGTCCGACCAAGTCATTGAGTTTCTGGCGCAGAAGATTCGCACCAACATCCGCCGTTTGGAAGGCGCTCTGGTGCGCGTCGCGTCGTACGCTTCCCTCACCGGGAGGGAGATCACAACGGACACGTTGGAAACCTTGTTGCGCGACTCACTGCATGAGGAAGCAAAGCAGACACTTTCAATCATCTCGATCCAAAAGAAGGTGGCCGAGCATTTTGATATCCGCCTTGCCGATATGACCAGCCGTCGAAGACCTCAGAATGTTGCCTTTCCGCGTCAGGTCGCCATGTATCTCAGCCGTACTCTGACCGACCGTTCGCTGGTGGACATTGGCGAGGCTTTTGGAGGGCGCGATCACGGCACTGTGATGCACGCTTGCAAGCTGATTAACGAACGCATTACGAAAGACCAGCGCCTGCGACTGACCATCACTTACCTGCAGCAGTTTCTACAACGTTAACAACCCGTCTTTCTGACTGTGTATAACCGACCAATTGCGTGTGTGGTTTTGCCTCTGCTGTGCTTCCCCTCTCTTTTTGGCCTCGCTCTTGGCTTTTCCTCGTTACCTTTTTACCTCCCTAAGTTCTTGCAGCAGCCTTGACAACAATCTTCCTTTCAGATATTCACAGCAGGAACGGATACGACTGTCTTTTATATAGATACTTAAGTTCTTAATAAGCACATGGCAACCAAGTTTCAGGTAACGAAAGAGAAGATTCTCGACGGGCTGCAACGCGTGCAGAACATCGTCGGCACGCGCACCACCTTGCCTATTCTCTCGAACGTGCTCCTGCAAGCCGGTAAAGATGGGCTTTGCTTGACCACAACCGACTTGGACGTCGGTGTGAGGTGCACGGTTGAGGCTGAAGTTTCCAAGCCGGGGGCGACGACGTTGCCTGCCCGCAAACTCTTCTCAATCCTCAAGGAAGTCGCGGCGGCTGAGATTGAGGTTGAAGTAGATGATAAGCATGCCGCCTCCATCCGCTGTGGGTCTTCGTTCTATAAGATCATGGGACTCGCCGAAGAAGAATTCCCGCGTTTTCCCCAGCCGGACGGGGCAAAGACGCTGAAAATCGAGCAGGCAGTGCTCCGCGACATGTTGAGGAAGACGGCGTATGCGGCTTCGACCGACGAAACGAGGTACGTGCTGAACGGCGTGTACATGAGCTTCAAGGGAGACAAGTTGACGGTGGTCGCGACGGATGGGCGACGGCTCGCTCTTGTGGAGCGCGAGATCGAAGTGCCCAAGGGAGCAGAGGCGGATCTCATTTTACCAACGAAAGCGGTCGCGGAACTCCAACGGTTGCTGGGAGATAAGGATGAAGTCAATATCTCAGTAGGAGAGAATCAGATCATTTGCAACCTGGGGGCCACAACCTTGGTCTCGAAGTTGATCGAAGGAACGTATCCAAACTTTCGACAGGTGATTCCAACCGAGGCGAAAGAGCGGGTTCAGTTGGAGAGAGAAACATTGCTCGCCGCGCTGCATCGGGCCTCCATTCTCGCGAGTGAAAAATCCCAGTCCGTAAAACTGAGCTATACGAAGAACACGCTGACCATCACAGCCACGACGCCGGAGGTCGGAGAGGCAAAGGAGACACTTTCGATCAATTACAAAGGGAAGGAGCTGACGATCGCCTTCAATCCGCAGTACTTGATGGATCCGCTGCGAAACCTGGATGCCGACGAAGTGTTCATGGAACTGACCGATGAACTCAGCCCCGGCGTGATCAAGATCAACGCCCCCTTCCTCTACGTGCTCATGCCGATGCGGCTCTCGTAGGACAGGCATTCCTGCGGCGAGCGGTTTCTTGACACTGGTTCTGACGGGTTTTACTCTAAAGGCGCAACATCCCAGCTTTGCCTCGTGGTGTAATGGTAGCACAACTGACTCTGGATCAGTTTGTCTAGGTTCGAGTCCTAGCGAGGCAGCCAACCACCACATCGGGACGAACGTTTTTTCAGCCGCAGAGAATCTTCGAATCCGGCGCCGTTGGTCAATCCCCTCTTGGGAGGGGTGTAGGGGCGGGTTGCCTGCAAAGACATTTTTCTTGTCAGTGCGTCAGGCCTCGTCGTCGCGGGTTTTGGCGATACGGAAACATTCCCCTCACTTGTAGCGTTTGAGGTAGAGTCAGTTGTAAACAACAGGCTCAAGTATGATGTAGCAAGAAAGGTAGCTGATCCCCCCACAGGAAGACAGGGACGGCAACCGCCCCCGTTTTACTTTCGATTCCTTTCCCCCACCCGAGGAGCTTGGCGCAGATGGATCGTCCTGGTCTCCACGCGCCGGGACTCCGCTCAACCCTGTCGCCCCACCGCTACGCCCCGTGCATTCCGTCCATGCCGAACCAACTCCGCTTTACCCCCTGTAATAGAGAACGTCCACGGCTATCATCTTATTCATTGACACCTACTGTCATCTTTATTTTCCCACTTGGCCAATTCGAAATCGACGCGCCAGACGGCTTCAGACCGGCTTTTATAAGCACACTTCCAAGAGCCTTAGCAGATTCCGAAGGAGGGTCGCCCGTTGTGATCCAAAGTCCCTTGGGTAATTCGCCGAAGGGCCATTCTTCCCCCATTCTTTCAACCTCCTAACCGGCTTGTTCCAATATAGATTTCAGTTGGTGGGCAACATACATGCCTCGACTGTCGCTATGCACCCAAAAGATGTCGATCCTAGTACCTGCGAATGGCTTTAGTGCTTCAATGGTAGCCTGTTGTTGTTCGGCGGGAATTCGCAGCGGTTCGACTTGTGATAATACTTCCTTGCCTTCCTTTAATTCTGCCTCGGCTTTGGTCACGTCTTGGCGAGCCGCATTTGCAGTCATCATGGCAATGCCAGCCGCTTCTACAGCTTGCTTCCGCGCATTGTCAGATTCGACCAGCTTGCCCTCAGCTTGTGCCAGCCTTTTCGAGTCTGCTTCTTTGGATTTTTTTTCCAGCGTCATTCGATGTATTTCAAGAACCGACGGCACCAGAAAAAGCATTGCCACAAGAAACTCAAGCAGCGGGCGCCTCATGCGTTCTAGTTTGTCGGCACTTCTGAGTGGGAGCCTCAAAACTTTCACAACATCCACCAAGCTTAACGTCAACCATACAATCCCGGCAATGGTGGTAAGTATAACGATAATCAAACCGAGCTGACTTTCTGAGTTATACCATGAAAACATCCCTGTCATATTCGCTGGTCATTCAGGAAGTGCTTTTGGGGTTTTCCGTTTTGTTGGCATTTGCCTTCCTGATTTGGAGTCGCCGCAACTAAGCAAGGCGCAGGGTGAGAACACTGACAACTACTCAATAAACAGTCAATACGAAATCCGCTAGCCCACCCCCTCAGCAGAGGTTCCCCAACTTGGTCAGCCCGAAGACGCCGCGTGCTTCCACGGCTTCCAATGCCAAACCGCGTCTCGGTAGTTTTCGACCCAAGCTCGAAATCGCTTCGAGATCGCACACGCCCCTTGCAACGCGACACGCCATGACAACAATCGTGCCTCACAGCTAATGCGTCCTTCTTGCGGAAGAACAGCGTGCGGCTTGCGTTTCAGCGCTCGTTGCTGGCAAGGCGGGCGGCGAGGAGATGGCCGCGGTCGTCGAAAATCACTTCGGCCACCACAAACATCCCTTCGCTGACTCGGCCCCACGGCATCTGCGTCCGGAACCGGAGATCGCGGTACCGCAGCACCGTGTGACCATGCTCCTCCAGTTTATCCACCAGCGGGAACTCGGCAAACCACCGAAACAATCTCACCGCCGGTGCCGCTTCCGCCTTCGGCAGCAATTCATCGTCGTGAAACTTGACGAACGTTTCGTTGTCCTTGCCGTTGATCCAGTGAATTCGATCGGCCTCTTCGCAGAGGATCGTCCAGCGAAACGGATTCATGGGCTGGGCAAACGCCGCCAGCTTTTGCGTGCCGGGCGGTTTTGACGCCGTGTGCAGCGCATACCAGTGCGCCACGCCGCACATAAGGAGATACGCGCTGATGATTGCCAATCCGACCGGAGCAGCTGCAGGCTGCCGTGCCCGGATCACCGCCCATAGCGCCACGCCGAGCATCGCCCACACGTACGGGTCGAGGATGAACACCCAGCTCAGCGCCAACCGCGCGTCACTCAGCGGCCACAACAACTCCGTGCCGTAATTGGTGATCCAATCGAGAAGCAAATGCGACGCGAGACCCGCTGCGGCAGCCGCCAACAGCAGCCGAAAGTTCTTTCGTCCCGCAATCAGCCAAATCACCCCCGCCACCAGCGCCGCCCAGAACGGCAGCAACAGCGCCGAGTGCGTAAAACTGCGGTGCCAGCGGAAGTATGTTTCGCTGCCCAACGGCGCAACGAGGATGTCAATGTCCGGGAACTCGGCGGCGGCGATTGCCGTCCACAAGGCCGCGCGCCCGCCGCGTTGCCGGAACCCGCAGTAGCCGATCAGCGCGCCCGTCAACCCATGCGCCATGTTATCCACGAAAGCATTCTTAGCTCAGAACACCCGCTTTGTCACCCACCGCCGAAATCGCGTGTAAGAAATCGTTTCACAAGCGGGCGGGTTTCGCTAAGATGGCGGCAGTTTCTTATGTTCACATCACGCACGTTACTGGAGGGCAAATGGCCGATTGTGGTGTTGGCGTGGCTTGGCGTAGCGACGTTGATATGGTGCCCGGTGCTGTGGGCGCCGATCCTGCCGTTCGCGCTGCTGGCGTTCACGATTTCGTTTTTTCGCGACCCAAAGCGCACGGTGCCGGCCGATCCGCAGGCGATTGTCGCGCCTGCCGACGGCAGAGTGGTCGAGGTAAAAACGGTCAACGAGCCGCATTACCTCAAGAGCGACGCGCAGATGGTGGCGATTTTTTTGTCAGTGTTTGACGTGCACGTGCAGCGGTCGCCTGTCGAAGGCGCGATCAAGTTCGTCCAGTACAACAGAGGCAGGTTTTTGGATGCTCGCAATCCGCAATGCGCCGTGGTCAACGAAAATCGCGTCATCGGCATCGAGTCGGCGGACGGATTCCGCGTCACGGTGCGGCAAGTCGCGGGTCTCATCGCCCGGCGCATCGTCGGCTGGGCTGAGCAGGGCGCGCGGCTGGCCAAAGGCGAGCGGATCGGGATGATTCGGTTCGGGTCGCGGGTCGAATTGTTGCTGCCGCCCGATTGCGAGGTCACGGTGAAAGTTGGCGATTACGTCACAGGAGGCGATCATGTCGTTGCCCGAAAACGATAAACACGTTCGCGCGATTGAAGCTGAAGAGTCCGAGAAGGTTCAAATCTACTTCCTGCCGAATCTGCTGACCGCAGGCAACCTCGCGTGCGGGTTTTTCGCGCTCACGTGGATCTTCAAATACCAGCAGGGCGATGATTTTGAGCCGATCCGGACCGCGCTCTGGTTGATCCTGGCGGCGTTTGCGTTCGATTTCTTCGACGGGCGGCTGGCGCGGTTGGCCGGGAAGGAATCGCGGTTCGGGCGGGAATTTGATTCGCTGGCGGACATCGTGAGCTTCGGGGTGGCGCCGGCGTTTTTGATCTACCGGATCGTCTTGCAGGAATTCGAGCCTGGCTGGGTGATCGCGGCGATTTATCTCGTGTGTGGCGGGATCCGCCTGGCGCGGTTCAACGTGATGAGCGCACAGCCCGCCAAGGAGAACGGGCGGGAGTTCGTCGGGTTTCCCATCCCGTCGGCGGCGGCGCTGGTGGTCAGTGTGACGATGTTCATGATGTGGTTGGTCGGACACGAGCGGACGTTGGGCAACTGGCGGTTTGTGCTGCCGGTGCTGATGCTGTTGCTGTCGGGATTGATGGTCAGCAACGTGCGGTACCCGACGTTCAAGTACATGGATTGGACGCTGTATCGGTCGGTGACCACATTTGCGGCGGCGGTGATCGTGGGACTGCTGTTGGCGCTATATTTCCAGGTGACCCTGGCTCTATTGTTCATTGCGTACATGCTCTACGGGATGTTGCGGCCCTGGGTGAGCAAACGCTGGCGGCGCGAAATCGAGTCGGACGAGACGGAAGAAGAATCTTCAGGAAGGTAGGCAAACGTGGGGCACGCAGACGACTTGTTGCAGGCGCTGGTGGCAGGATTTGTTTGTGCTTTTGTCGTGTCGGTGCCGGTCGGACCAGTCAACCTGACGGTGATCAACCAGGCGCTCCGCAACGGATTTCTGCGGGCGTTTCTGGTCGGGCTGGGCGCGGTGTGCGCCGAAACGTTCTACGCCACCGTGCTGATGGCCGGCCACACGGCCATTCTGGACAAGCCGTTCGTGCGCCAGGCGTTGCACGTCACGGCCGTCGTCGTCATCACCGTGATTGGCATCCGGTCGCTCTTGTACAAAGAGGAAAAATTCGCAGCCAGCGACGAAGCCAGAGCGGAAAAGGTGGATGAACGCTGGCATCATCCGCAGGCGTTGCTGCTGGGCTTCCTCTTGACGATCTCCAACCTGATGCTGGTCGTGCTGTGGGCAACGATCATCGCCGTGTTGTTCGCCCGGGAATGGGTGTCTCCGGAGTTGCCGGGCACCCGTGCGGTCTGCATCGTCGGAGTGTTCCTCGGCGGCGCAACGTGGTTTCTGCTGCTGTCGTACTTCGTCTCGCACGCCCATCGCCGCGTCAAACCCGAGACGCTGACGGTGCTGGTGCGCGGTTGCGGCGTGACCTTTCTGGTGTTCGCCGCGCTGCTGGCCGTTAAGCTCTTCATCCGCTGACCTTACTCGCCCAGCACCACGCCCGGCGGCCCGGGAAATCGGGGGCAACCCAAAAAGAGGCCGTTGAAGTGCACATCAACCGCCGCTTCAAGCGCCAAGGCGGCGGTTGGCACCCGTGTGGGCTGATCGGCTGGCGCAACTACGCTGTCCCGCGCCTGCGGGAAAGACCGTAAGAACTGGCAACACTGGTGGGACAAAGTGTGCCGCACCACAGTAAAAGTGAACCCGGGTTGGGCCAACGCCACTGATAATTGACAAACAGTACCTCCGCCAAGGGCGCATCTCAACTTTTATGGGGATGGGAAACCAGCAGAATTCGGCCTCGGATTGCGCTCGCGTCACCGTCGCAGGCCAAACCCGCACCCGCTGCCGGGAACGCCAGAAAAATCGGGCAGTTGCGGCTGCCCCCCTAAAAACAGTGCTTGACGCGCAGGGGGCGGCTGTGGTATTAAACTCGCAATGGCGAGAGCGGGATGTGTAGTGTCCGCTTCGGTTGTCTGGGTCCGGGAGAATAGGGAAAAGCGATGGAATTGGAGAAGCGGGATAGGGCGAGACGGCTGCGGTCAGTGCTTTTGAAGACGATACTCACCAGGGATGGGTGGGTCGTTGACTCTCAATGCGCCGGCGTGCGTTCAGATCACCAATAGGCTGCGTCAGTGGCGGCATGGGCTGCAACGCTACTACGGGGAATGGAACTTCATGACACGGACCAATTGGCTCCGAGTTATCGGATGGGCTTTTGGAGCAGCGAAAAAGGGAAAAAGGGAGTATGAAGAAGTCGATCGTCGCATCTTTATCGATGGCCGCGCTGGTTCTAGTTAAAGCCAGTTCCGCGTTCGCGAGCGCCTCCGTCACGACCCTTGCCAGCACGAATATGACAGCCGACACCGCTGGCACCGGCGGAACAGGAGCCTACACCACGCTGACCGGGCCTGCCCTTGTGTTCGGCGAGTCGCCGGACACCACCGGCGCCAGTGGCCTGTTCTACCCGAGATCCGATTCCTTTACGTGCCACCAACACAGCGGCGCGGCCGGCCCCGCCCGCCAACAGAAACTTTGACCCCAACGAACCTCAAACTGGGAATTAACCTATGAAAAAGTCAATCATTCTGCCTCTCCTCACGCTCCTCGTCACGCTTGTCGGCGCTACCACCGGCTTGGCGGCTATCGGCACACCCACTACTATCGGCACGACAAACTACGCAGATCCGTGTGGCAGTGGCTATTGCCTCACTCCTGTTACCTCTCTTACACTGAAGCCAACCGTCGCCGTGGCCGTGAATAACACGGTGATCCTCGCGATAGTTCTGAACAATGACAACACCCCCACCGTGACGGTGACCGACTCCGGCGGAAACACCTATACCAAGGATGCCGATCTTGCTAGTTCGGCTAACTACCAGGCGCGCACCCTTGTCTTTTCCGCGCCGGTGACCGTCGCCCTTACGACCAGCAGCACCATTACTCTCCACTTCAGCGGTACCGGCGTGAATGAAGTAAATGTGAGCGGTGTCAAAGTTACCGGCCTTGTGGCAGCTTCGCGCGTTGACAAGACGGCCACTGCCACTGGTACGGGAACATCTCCATCCTCTGGCAACACCGCCACCACTACTCAGGCGGGTGAACTGCTCATTGGTGCAATCGGACTCGACATTAGTACTGGTTCGCCGACTTTTACGGCGGGAGCGAACTACACGGCGCTGCCTGCGAAGATCATAACCGGTATCCCCTCCGGCGGTTGGTTTGGCATCTATCCCGAATACCAAATTGTCAGCGCCACCGGCGCCTATGCCGCAAACGGCACTTTTAGCGGTGGCGTTAACGACTGGGTTGCGGCCATCGTCACCTACAAAGCCGCGCTGACGTCAACCACCACGGCGCTTTCCCGCACGACCGGCAGCAGCTCCCAGACCTACGGCAGCACGCTGGCCTTCACCGCTACCGTGAGCGGTTCAAGTCCCACTGGGAACGTCATTTTCAAGGACGGCTCGACCACGTTGGCCACGGTGGCGCTGTCCTCGGGAACAGCGGTTTACACTTCGTACACGGACCTCAAGGTGAGTGGATCACCGCACTCGATTGCCGCCTACTATCAGGGCGACAGCGGCAATGCCGCCAGCGATAGCTCGGCCAGCCCGATCTCGCAGACGATCACGGCCAAGGCGCTGACGGCAACCGGAACGTTGTCGGTGCCTGCGAGCAAGGTGTATGACGGCACGACCAGCGCGTCGGTGTCGGGTGCGGCGGCCTTGCTGGCGACGGAAGCGCCGGGCGCGGGCACGACTGCCGACGGCAAACCCTACAACGCGGACACGGTGAGCCTGACCGGGACGGCCAGTTACAATTACAATTTCAAGGATGTCGCGACTGCGACGACGGTGACCGAGAGCGGGCTGTCGCTCACCGGCACGGGCAACGGCAACTACACTTTGACCGCGCCGAGTTTCAGCGCGACGATCACGGCCAAGCCGCTTTCAATCACCGCACCGACGATTGCATCCAAACCTTACGATGGCACGGCGACGGCGGGCGCTGTGACGGTGGGGACGATCTCGGGATTTATTGGCAGTGAAACGGTGACGGCAACCGCTGTGGCGGCGGATTATTCCAGCGCGAACGCCGGCTCCTATCCTGGAGACGTGGTTACTTACACACTTCACAATGGAACCGGCGGTGGTTTGGCGGCCAATTACAGCCTGGCGAACGGAACGGCTACCGGAACAATCACGGCGCTGGCGGTTCAGTTGTCCGGCACGCGGGCCTATGACGGGACGACGACCGCCGCCTTCGGCATTTTGTCCGTTGCGAACAAGGTGGGCAGCGACACCGTCAACGTTGCTTCGGGCAGCGGCACTTTGGCCGGCGCCAACGTTGGTTCGGAAGCGATTACGTCCTTTGGCACGCTGGCGTTGGGCAACAATTCGGCGGGTGATTACACGCTGACCGGCGCGAGCGGTTCGGTGACGGTCGGCAAGGCGAATGCGACGTTCACGGTGACGCCCTACACGGTGACGTATGACGGCAGCGCGCACTCGGCGACGGCATCAACGATCACGGGTGTGAACGGCGAGACGGGGGCGACAGTGGGCACGGTCACGTTGAACACGACGCACACCGCGGCGGGCGCCTACAGCAGCGATTCCTGGAGTTTCACGGGCACGGCGAACTACAACAACATCGGCAGCACGCCGATCACCGACACGATCAACAAGGTGACGCCGACGGTGACGGTGACGGTGGGCAGCTACACTTACAGCGGTTCATCGCAGGGACCAAACACCTTTACCACAAGCCCGTCCGGGGACACTGGAACGCCGACTTGGAGTTATGTCGGGGTCAGCGGCACGACTTACGGACCCAGCGCCACACCGCCCACGCTGGCGGGCAGCTACACGGCGCAGGTGACGGCATTGACATCGGACGCGAACTTCAATAGTTCGTCGTCCAGCGCGACAAGTTTCACGATTGGCAAGGCGACACCGACGGTTTCGGCCTGGCCGACGGCCAGCGGGATTACCTACGGGCAGGCGCTCTCCCCGAACTCGACACTCTCGGGCGGGTCCGCCTCGGTGCCCGGCTCCTTCGCCTTTACCACCCCGGCCACGACGCCCAGCGCCGGCCCTTACAGCGCCTCCGTGACCTTCACCCCCACGGACACTGCCAGCTATAACACGGTAATCGGCTCGGTGAATGTTTCGGTCGCTCAGAAAACGCTGACGCCGACGGTCACGCTCAACAACAAGGTCTATGACGGCACGACGGCGGCAACGACGATTGCCAGCCGGTCGCTGACCGGGATTGTCCCCGGTGATGATGTCAACCTTGGCACCAGTGGCACGGTGGCGGCGTTCAGCAGCAAGAACGTCGGCAGCTATACGCCCAGCGTCACCGGCCTGAGCCTGAGCGGAACGACGGCTGGGAATTACGTGCTCTCGACCGCCTCGGTAAGCCCCAGCGCCAGCATCACGGTACGAGCGATCACCGTGACAGCGGCGACGAACACCAAGACCTACGACGGCACGCCCAGCGCGGCGGCGGTGGGGTCAATCACGTCCGGCTCGATCGCGGCGGGCGACACCGCGCCGGCCTGGACCGAGACTTACAACAACCCGAACGTGGCCACGGGCAAGACGCTGACGGCAGCCGGGACGGTGAGCGACGGCAACAGTGGCAACAACTACGCTGTGACCTTTGTCAACAACACCAGCGGCGTGATCAACCAGGCCACGCTGGGCATCACGGCGAACAACGACAGCAAGACTTACGGACAGACCAAGAGTTATGGGGCGGGTTCGACGGCGTTTTCGAGCACCGGCTTGCAGAACGGTGAGACGATTGGGACGGTGACGATCACGGCCAGCGGCGGCACGGCGGTCGATGCGGCAGTAGGCAGCTACAATCTGACGCCCAGCGCGGCCACTGGTGGTACCTTCACACCTGCCAACTACAACATCACCTACAACAACGGCACGTTGACGGTCGGCAAAGCGCTGCTCACCGTCGCCGCCGATGATCAGACGCGCGGGTACGGTCAGGACAACCCGGAACTGACGTACACCATCACCGGCTTCATCAACGGTGAGGACACCAACGTGTTGTCCGGCCTGCCGGACATTCACACCGACGCCACCAACACCAGCACGGTCGCCGGCAGTCCGTACACCATTGCTGTCACCAACGGCACCTTGGTGGCCACCAACAACAACTACGACTTCGCCTTCGTGGACGGAGCGTTGACCGTCACCCCGGCTCCGTTGACGGTCACCGCCGACAACCAGAGCAAGGTCTACGGCGACGCCGTACCGGCGTTGACAGCCACCATTACCGGCTTCGTCAACGGCGAGGACACCAACGTGCTCTCCGGCGCGCCGGACCTGTCCACTACCGCCACCGCGACCAGCCCGGTGGCCGGCAGTCCCTACACGATCAGTGTGACCAACGGCACCCTGATGGCCACCAACTACGATTTCGCCTTCGTCAGCGGAACACTGACGGTCACCACCGCCTCGGTGACCGGTCACATCACCGCCAGCGACAAGACCTACGACGGCACGCCGACCGCCACGAT
>Ga0187889_10000311_pt1 | contig 60154 bp, 68 predicted proteins | sample June2016WEW_7_10_2_FD_132992 | JGI IMG/M metagenome (GOLD analysis project Ga0187889, IMG submission 132992) | Peatland microbial communities from SPRUCE experiment site at the Marcell Experimental Forest, Minnesota, USA - June2016WEW_7_100 | ecosystem: Environmental > Terrestrial > Soil >... | reverse complement strand
TGCTCGTCAAGGGTTCCGTTCCCGGTTCCCTCCACGGGCTCATCCTCGTGAAGAAGGCCTAGTCATGCCGACGACGACCCTTTACTCGAGGACGGGCGAGGAGATCGGCCAGGTCGAGCTCTCCGAAGAGCTCTTCGCGGCGCCGATCAACACGGCCGTGCTCCACCAGGTGGTGACCGCCCAGCTGGCCGGTCGCCACCTTGGGACCCACGCCACCAAGAAGCGTGGTGAGGTCTCCGGCGGCGGCAGGAAGCCCTATCGCCAGAAGGGGACAGGTCGCGCCCGCCAGGGCTCCACGCGGTCCCCCCAATTCCGAGGCGGCGGCGTGGTCTTCGGTCCGCACCCGCGCTCATACGCGCAGCGCCTGCCTCGCCAGATGAAGCGGCTCGCTCTCGTCGGTGCCCTCACGGCCAAGCTCGACGACGACGCCATTCGCGTCGTCGACGGCTTCGGGCTCGAGGGACCGAAGACGCGCGACCTGATCGGCGTCATCGATGCCCTCGGCCGGTCCGACGGCCGCGTCCTGATCGTGGCGCCGGGCACGGACGAGACCCTCATCCTGTCCGCTCGGAACCTGCCCCGGGTGGAGGTCATTCGAGCCGACTCGCTCAATGTCGTGGCCCTGCTGAACGCAGACACCGTCCTGATCGAGCAACCGGCCCTCAGCAAGATGGAAGAGGTGTACGCGTGAGCCTCTCAGCCCACGAGATCATCCTCCGGCCCGTCATCAGCGAGAAGTCGATGGACGAGTCGCAGCGTGGCAAGTACACGTTCGCGGTTCGAGATGATGCCAGCAAGATCCAGATCGAGGCCGCCATCGAGGAGATCTTCAAGGTCAAGGTGGCGGCAGTGAACGTACTGACGACCAAGTCAAAGGAGAAGCGCGGCGGGACCCGTCGGAGCCGGATCGCCGGTAGGACGACTCCTTGGCGCAAAGCGATCGTGACTCTGGCCCCCGGCCAGAAGATCGAGTTCTTCGAGGCAGTCTGAGATGCCGCTGCGCAGCTACAAGCCGACCTCGGCGGGCCGCCGGTTCATGACCCGGTCCACGTTCGAGGAGGTCACCACCAAGGAACCGTACAAGCCGCTCTTGGAGCCGCAAAAGCGTGGCTCCGGCCGCAACAATCAGGGCCGGCTCTCCGTTCGCCATCGCGGCGGCGGCGAGAAGCAGCACTATCGCATCATCGACTTCAAGCGGGACAAGTTCGGCGTGCCGGCCAGGTTGGCCACGATCGAGTACGACCCCAATCGCTCGGCCCGCATCGGCCTGCTCCACTACGCCGACGGCGAGAAACGCTACATGCTCCTGCCTCACGGACTCAAGGTCGGTGACGTCGTCGTCGCCGGCGTCGAGGTCGAGGCCAGGACCGGCAACGCGCTGCCGCTGGCCAACATCCCACTCGGCACCACGATCCACAACATCGAGCTCGTCCCCGGCAAGGGGGGCCAGATCGTCAGGTCCGCGGGCGTTTCGGCCCAGCTGCTCGCCAAGGAGGGCGACTACGCCGCCGTCCGGCTTCCCTCGGGCGAGGTTCGTCGGGTCAGTTTGCGCTGCATGGCCACGATCGGCCAGGTCTCGAACCTCGATCACGAGAACCAGAGCCTGGGCAAGGCGGGACGCGCCCGGCACATGGGGCAGCGGCCTGAGGTTCGCGGCGTCGTCATGAACCCAAGGGATCATCCGCACGGCGGGGGCGAGGGCAAGTCGCCCACCGGTATGCCGCCCAAGACGCCGTGGGGCAAGCCCGCCATGGGCTACCGCACCCGGCTCGGCAAGAAGCCTTCGAGCAGACTCATCGTCCGCTCGCGGCATCGCAAGGCTTAAGGCCAAGGAGAGAGAGGCATGTCGCGTTCGGTCAAGAAGGGACCGTTCGTCGAGTCGCGGCTCCTCGGCCGCGTCCAATCGATGAACAAGCGCAGCGAGAAGAAGGTCGTCAAGACCTGGTCTCGGGCGTCGGTCATCTTTCCAGATTTCATCGGCCATACCGTTGCGGTCTACAACGGCAAGAAGCACATCCCGGTCTATGTGACCGAGAACATGGTCGGCCACCGCCTCGGCGAGTTCTCACCGACCCGCACCTTCCGCGGGCACGGGAAACACACCGAGCGCTCGACCGCACTCAAGTAGGAGCCTAGGACGTGCGCGTTTCCGCCACAGCCAAGTACCTGATGGGCTCCTCGCGAAAGGCCCGGCTCGTAACCAGTGCGATCAAGGGCAAGCGCGTCGAGGAGGCTTCTGCCCTCCTGCGGTTCATGCCGCAGGCGGCTGCACGCGACGTCGCTCGCGTACTGAAGAGTGCGACGGCAAATGCTGAGAACAACCACAACCTGTCCTCCGAGGACCTGATCGTTGTCGATGCCCAGGCCAATATGGGGCCAGGCATTCACAAGCGCTGGCAGCCTCGGGCTCAGGGTCGGGCGTTCCCGATCCACAAGCCCATGACCCACATCACCATCGTCGTCGAAGACCGGGAGGCCTAAATGGGTCACAAGGTTCACCCGTACGGCTTCCGACTGGGTGTTTCCCGCACCTGGACGGCGAAGTGGTACGCGGACAAGGACTACACGGACCTGCTCAAGGAAGACATCTCCATCCGCCAGCTGGTGACCCGCCGGCTTGCCAACGCCAGCGTCAGCGGGGTCGAGATCGAGCGTGGCATCAACCACGTCACAGTCACGATCCACACGGCCAAGCCGGGCATCGTCATCGGCAAGGGCGGCGCCAACGTCGAACTGCTGCGTCAGCAGGTCGGTGCCCTGACCAAGCGCAAGGTCAAGCTCGAGGTCAAGGAGATCCGTCAGCCTGAGCTGGACGCCTACCTCGTGGCCGCGAACATCAGTCAGCAGCTGTCTCGCCGCATCGCCTTCAAGAAAGCGATGAAGCAGGCCATTCAGAGGACGATGAAGGCGGGCGCGAAGGGCGTGAAGATAGCGGTCGCTGGTCGCCTCGGGGGCTCCGAGATGGCCCGCCGCGAGTGGGACAAGGAAGGCCGAATCCCGCTCGGCACCCTCCGCGCCGACATCAGCTACGCGCAGGTTCACGCTCTCACGACCTACGGTCGGATCGGCGTGAAGGTATGGATTTACCGGGGCGAGACCGCGGATGAGAAGCCTCGTCGTGAGCCGGTAGCCGCTCCGGCCGCCATCGGCCAGGCGGTGTAGCCATGTTGATGCCCCGGCGAGTCAAGCATCGCAAGGTCCAGCGAGGCCGGATGTCTGGCCCTGCGAAGGGCGGTACGACCGTGGCCTTCGGCGAATTCGGCCTCGTCACCCTCGAGCCGGCCTGGATTACCAGCCGCCAGATCGAGGCAGCCCGGCGCGCCATGACACGCTCGGTCAAGCGCGGCGGCAAAATCTGGATCCGCATCTTCCCGGACAAGCCGGCGACCAAGAAGCCTGCCGAGACCCGAATGGGCTCCGGCAAGGGAGCCCCCGACCACTGGGTGGCCGTGGTCAAGCCCGGCCGCATCCTTTTCGAGATGGCCGGCGTCGATCAGGTCGAGGCCGTCGAGGCCATGCGCCTGGCCAGCCACAAGCTCCCGGTCGCTACCAGAGTCGTCTTGAAGGAAGGCCTGGCAGATGGATATCGATAAGGTTCGAGCCCTATCCGACGATGAGCTCGACGAGCAGCTGAAAGAGGCCAAACAGGATCTCTGGCAGGCCCGCTTCCAGCTCAACACCCGACAGCTCAAGGACTACAGCTCGATTCCCCAGACCAGACGAACGATCGCGCGGATCCTCACCGTGCAGCGTGAGCGCCGCGACGTGCGCTCCCGGACGGCGTAGGAGATCACGCGATGGCAGGAGCAGCAGTGCAGGGCAAGCGGAAGACCAAGGTCGGCCGCGTTGTCAGCGACAAGATGGACAAGACCATCGTCGTGTCCGTCGAGCGCTTGACGCGGCATCCGCTGTACAAGCGGGTGATCCGCTTGAGCAGCAAGTTCAAGGCCCACGACGAGGCCAACGAGGCGCATGTCGGCGACACCGTCCTGATCGAGGAGTCGCGGCCGCTCTCGGCAACCAAGCGATGGCGGCTGGTGAGCATCGTGTCTCGCGCCGGGGAAGGCGCCACGGCCGAGCCGGTCGGCGAGGAGGAAGAGACCGACGCGGCGATCCATAGCGCGGCCCATCCCGGCAAGCACTCGGATGAGCGGGAGCCCGCCCAATGATCCAGCAATACACCCGCCTCCGGGTCGCCGACAACACCGGCGCCCGGACGATCCAGTGCATCAGGATCATGGGCCGCTCACAGAAGACGACCGCCGGCGTCGGTGACGTGATCATCGCCAGCGTCAAGCAGGCGATCCCTAATGCGCCGGTCAAGAAGGGCGACGTCGTGCGCGCCGTGGTCGTTCGGACTGCCAAGGAATACGGCCGCCCGGACGGCAGCTACATCCGCTTCGACGAGAACGCTGCCGTCCTTATCAACAACCAGGGCAACCCGCGGGGCACCCGAATCTTCGGCCCCGTTGCCCGCGAGCTGCGGGATCGCAACTACATGAAGATCGTCTCGCTCGCGCCGGAGGTGCTCTGATGGCGCAGCCCAAAGGAACTCCATCCAACAAGGTTCCGGAGATCCGCAGCGGCGACACCGTCGTCGTGCTCCACGGCAAGGACGCCGGTAAGCGCGGCAAGGTCGAGCGGGTCCTGCGCAACCCGAAGACCGAAGAGAAGATGGCCGGGATCTGGCGCGGCGCCTCGAGCCGGCCGCTGTCGGTGGTGATCTCTGGTGTCAACCTCGCCAAGCGCCACACGAAGCCCCGCCAGAAGATGAGTCAGAACCAGCAGTCGCCGATGCAGCAGGGCGGCATCGTCGACAAGCCGATGCCGGTCGACGTCAGCAACGTAATGATCGTCTGCCCCCGCTGCGATCGCGTCACCCGAGTCAAGCACGAACGCCTCGGCGGCGGCCAGAGCGTTCGCGTGTGCGGCCATTGCCGCGAGCAGCTGGAGGCAGGGGCATGAGCGGCGGCCTCCATCAGCGTTACAAGGACGAGGCCGTCCCGGCGTTGCAGAAGCAATTCGGCTACGGCAACCCGATGGAGATCCCGCGGCTCTCCAAGATCGTCGTCAACATAGGCCTGGGAGAGGCGCTTCAGAATCCCAAAGCGGTTGACGCGGCCGTCGGCGACCTCGCTGCGATCACCGGTCAGAAGCCGGTGACGACGAAGGCGAAGCGTTCGATCGCTCAGTTCCGGTTGCGCACCGGTAACACAATCGGCGCCCGCGTCACGCTCCGTGGCGATCGAATGTGGGACTTCCTCGAGCGGCTCACGCGGCTCGCTCTGCCTCGCATCCGCGACTTCCACGGGGTTCCGGCGAAGTCTTTCGACGGACGCGGGAACTACTCACTGGGGCTTCGGGAGCAACTCGCTTTCCCGGAGATCGATTACGACAAGGTGGACCGTCTCCGCGGGCTGGAGATCAGCATCGTGACGACGGCGAAGACCGACGAGGAATCGAAGCGTTTGCTCGAACTCCTCGGCATGCCCTTCGCCGGCTAGGCGCGGGGAGGGAGAAGCCATGGCCAAGAAATCCATGATCGCCAAGGCGAAGCGGCCGCACCGGTTCAAGGTTCAGGCCTACCACCGTTGCTTCGTCTGCGGTCGCCCCCGGGCGTTCATGCGGCGCTTCGGGTTGTGCCGCATCTGCTTCCGCGAGCGGGCGCTGCTCGGCGAGCTGCCCGGCGTCACCAAGTCGAGTTGGTAGGGAACCAATGAACGTCTCCGATCCGATTGCGGACATGCTGACTCGCATCCGGAATGCGTCTCGGGCGCGGCACGCGGACGTCGTCGTCCCGGCTTCGCGGACCAAGCGGGAAATCGCCCGAATTCTTCTGGCGGAGGGCTTCATCGCTGACGTCCGCGAGGAGCACGAAGGCGCCCACCAGGTGTTGCGCGTCACGCTCAAGTACGTCGACGGTAAGGCCCCGGTAGTCTCGGGGCTGAAGCGCATCAGCAAGCCCGGTTTGCGCGTTTATGCGCGCAAGACCGAGATCCCCAGGGTGCTCGGGGGACTCGGACTCGTCATCGTAAGCACCAGCCAGGGCATCATGACCGGCGCGCAGGCTCACAAGGCCCAGCTCGGTGGTGAAGTCCTGGCCTTCGTCTGGTAGGCCGACGATGTCGCGAATCGGTCGTTTGCCCATCCAGGTCCCCCCGACTGTCGACGTCACGATCGACGGCCGGGATATCACCGTGAATGGTCCGAAGGGCTCGCTTCATCGCGCGCTTCATCCCGATATGCGCGTCTCGAAGGAGGGCTCGACCCTCATCGTGGAGCGGCCGAGCGAAGCCAAGTACCACAAGCAGCTGCATGGCCTGACCCGCACGCTCGTCGCCAACATGGTTGTCGGCGTTACGGACGGCTACCGCAAGCCACTCGAGATTGCCGGCGTCGGCTACCGCGCCGCGAAGGTCGGCGATAAGCTGCAGCTCAATCTTGGCTACAGCCATCCGATCGAGATCGCGCCGCCGGCCGGGATCAGCTTCGAGGTCGAGAATCCGATCCGCCTGGCGGTCGTCGGGATCGACAAGGAACTGGTCGGTCAGGTCGCTGCCCAGGTCCGAGCCGCCCGCAAGCCTGAGCCGTACAAAGGTAAAGGCGTCCATTACCTGGGCGAGCAGATCCGCCGCAAGGCCGGCAAGGCCGGCAAGATCGGCGCCAAGAAGTGAGCCAGTCCGTGACGAAGGGATCAGCACGATGACGCAGGTCGCCAGCCGCGGGGCCGCGCGCCACAAGCGGCACGAGCGGATCAGGCTTCACCTCTCGGGCTCGCCCGAGCGGCCGCGCCTGACCGTCTTCCGCAGCCTAAACCACATCTACGCCCAGGTGATCGACGACGCGTCCGGAAAGACGCTTGCGTCCGCCTCCAGCCTCGAAAAGGGGCTGCGGACGGCCGGCCAGCGAAAGACCGATGAAGCGAAGTCCGTCGGCCGCCTGATCGCCGAGCGCGCCCGGAGCGCGGGGATCGAGCGCGTCGTCTTCGACCGGGCCGGGTTTCGCTATCACGGACGGATCAAGTCCCTTGCGGACGCCGCCCGCGAAGCCGGCCTCGAATTCTGACGCGAAGGAGCTGATCAGTTGGCCAGGATCGATCCCAACAAGCTGACGCTCGAAGAGCGCGTCGTCCAGATAAACCGAGTCGCGAAGGTCGTCAAGGGCGGCCGCCGCTTCAGCTTCAGCGCCATCGTCGTCGTCGGTGACGGCGCGGGTCACGTCGGCGTGGGCCTGGGCAAGGCCGGCGAGGTGCCCGAGTCCATCCGCAAGGGCGTCGAGGACGCCAAGAAGCACATCATCCGCATCCCCACCGTCGGGTCGACAATCCCGCACGAGATCCGGCAGGATTTCGGGGCCTCGCGAGTCATGCTGAAGCCGGCCTCCCAGGGTACCGGCGTGATCGCCGGCGGCGCAGTGCGCGCCGTCGTGGAGGCCGCCGGCATCCGCGACATCCTCGCCAAAGTCTACGGCTCTACCAACCCAGTCAACGTTACCCGGGCCACGCTCGAGGCCCTAAAGAACCTGCACTCGGCCGAAGAGCTGAGCGCGCGGCGGGGCGTCCGCGTCCGATCGGCCGTGGCCGGTCAGCCCGCCGCGGTGGAGGTTGGCAATGGCCGGTAAGCTTCGCGTGACTCAGACCAAGAGCACGATCAGCCATATCGCCCGAAATCGCGGCACGATCCGGGCGCTCGGGCTGAAGGGGATCGGCGACACCGTTGAGGTGCCGGACAACGAGGCCACGCGAGGGATGGTCCGACAGGTCCGCTTCCTTGTGACTTTCGAGGAGCTTCCCGAGGAGAAGCGATGAAGTTGCACGACCTTCGCCCGGCCGAAGGCAGCCACAAGGCGCGGACCCGCGTCGGCCGCGGCATCGCCGCCGGCAAGGGCAAGACCGCGGGACGCGGCACGAAGGGTCAGAAATCGCGCACCGGCGGCACGATCCAGCCTTGGTTCGAGGGCGGCCAAACCCCGATCCACATCCGCCTGCCGAAGCTGCGCGGCTTTCGCAACATGTTCCGAGTCGAGTACGAGATCGTGAACGTCGGTCGCATCTCGGCCCTGGCCGAGACCGGCATCCTCGACATGCCCGAGATCGACGGCACGGCCGCCAGGTCGGATAGGCCGGCCCCGGTTACGATCACGCCCGACATACTCGCGGCAGCTGGGCTGGTTCGCACGCTCGACAAGCCGCTCAAGGTCCTCGGCCACGGCGACGTGACGAGGCCGCTCTTCATCGTGGCCGACGCGTTCAGCAAGAGCGCCACGGCTAAGATCGAGGCGGCCGGCGGCACCGCTCAGGTGCTCGAGTTACCAACCGTCGGCGGTGACCGTGCCGCGTCTGATGAGGCCGCCGCCCCAGCCGTACCGGCAGCACCTGTCGCGCCGGCCGTACCGGCAGCCCCGGCCGCACCGGTCGCCCCGGCGAAGGTCAGGAAGGCCCCGAAGGCCGCGACAACCGCAGAGACCCTCCCCCCGACGAGCTCGGCTGAGGAAGCCGGCTCGGAAGCATAGAAGGGCACCCTAGCAATGCTCGAGTCGATGCTCAACGCGTTCCGCGCGCCGGACATCCGTAAGCGGCTGCTGTTCGTGCTGGGGATACTCGTGATCTATCGTGCACTCGCGCACGTCCTGATCCCGGGCATCAATCCGGCAGTGCTGAACTCCTCGGCCACGGACAATGGCTTCTTCGGCCTGTTGTCGCTGTTCTCGGGCGGCGACATCCGGCAGATGTCGATCGTCGGACTCGGGCTCAACCCGTACATCAACGCCACGATCATCATGCAGATCCTGCAGTCGACGATCCCGTCGTTGCAGGCCCTCAGCCGCGAAGGCGAGTACGGCCGGAACAAGATCACCAGCTACTCTCGCTATCTGTCGGTTCCTCTGGCGGCTCTTCAGGCGTATGGCATTCTTGCCTACCTTCAAGCCACAGAAGCTGCCAGCGGCATCACGGCGTACACCGTGCCGTTCGGCTTCGGGAAGTACGAGAGCCTGACCATGATCCTGGCTCTCACGACCGGCTCCATCGTCCTGATGTGGCTGGGCGAGCTGATAACCGAGAAGGGGATCGGCAACGGCATCAGCTTCATCATCTTCGCCGGCATCGTGTCGCGAATCCCGGCTACGGTGGGCCAGTTCCTGGCCAGCCCCGACTGGCTCGAGCTGTTCGCCTTCGGCATCGTTGGCCTCGTGATCATCTTCGTGATCATCTTCGTCCAGGAGGGTCAGCGCCGGATCCCGATCCAGTACGCCAACCGGGTTCGGGGACACCGCATATACCAGGGCGGTTCGACGTTCCTGCCATTGCGGGTAAACATGGCCGGCGTCATCCCGATCATCTTCGCAATCAGCATCCTGCTGTTCCCGTATCAGATTGCCTCGTACTTCACCACGTCGCAGGTCGGCTGGGTCAAGGATCTCTCGACCGGCGTTGTCTCCTGGCTCAGCACGACCGGGCCGCTGTACCTGTCGCTGTACTTCCTGCTGACGTTCGCTTTCGCCTTCTTCTACACATTCATCGTCTTCAAGCCGGACGAGACGGCCAACAACCTGCGGAAATCCGGCGGGTTCATCCCGGGCATCCGGCCCGGCCAACCGACGGAGGAGTACCTCCACCGCGTGGCCCTCCGGATCACGGTCGCGGGCGCGATCTTCGTCGCCTCGATCGCCGTCCTGCCGATGGTCATCGCCGCGCTGCCGTTGTTCAAGAACCTGTCCAACGCCGGCATCGGCGTGGGTCTGGGCGGCACCAGCGTCCTGATCGTCGTCAGCGTCGTCGTCGAGACGATGAAGCAGCTGGAGGCCCAGTTGATGATGCGCAGCTACGAGGGCTTCATCAGGTGACGGCTGCCATCGGCCGTGTGGTCGTCCTGCTGGGCGCCCCGGGCGCAGGAAAGGGCACCCAGGCGCAGATCCTGTCGGAGCGGCTGGGCTTGGCCCATGTCGCCACCGGCGACCTCTTCCGGGCCGCCGTCCGCGATGAAACCCCACTCGGACTGGTCGCCAAGGGATACATGGACCGCGGCGAGCTCGTGCCGGACGCGGTGACCATCGAGATGCTTCTCGAGCGCCTTGCCCGGCCCGATGCCGCGGCCGGCATCCTGCTCGACGGCTTCCCACGCAACATCGCCCAGGCGGAAGTGCTGGATAAGGCCCTCGCCGAGGCGGGAGGTCGCGTTGACGTAGCCCCGTACATCGAGGTTCCAGAGGCCGATCTGGTGGCTCGCCTCGGCGGCCGCTGGATATGCCGCGCCGGGGGCCACCCGTACCACGAGCAAACTCGGCCGCCGCAGAAGCCCGGCGTTTGCGACGTTGACGGGTCCGAGCTCTATCAGCGCACCGACGACCAGCCGGCGACGGTCCAGGCTCGTCTGCGCCAGCAGCTCGGAGCCCTCGATGCTGTCGTGAACCACTACCGGAGCAACGGCGTCCTGTGGACGGTCGACGGCCGGCGGACCATCGAGCAGGTCACCGGCGATCTGCTCGGCGCAATCGTTCCGGCGACCGGCGCAGAGGCTAGAGGCTCAAAGTGATCGTTCCCCACAGGACACGCCAGGAGATCGATCTGATGCGCCGAGCCGGGCGCGTCGTGGCGGACGTGCTCGCCCTGATGGAGGAGGAGCTGAAGCCTGGCGTTACCACGGCCCGGCTCGACGCCGTCGCCGAGGACTACATCAGAAAGGCGGGTGCACGGCCGTCGTTCAAGGGCTACAAGGGCTTCCCGGCGAGCATCTGCGTCTCGATCGACGACGAAGTCGTCCACGGAATCCCGGGCAGTCGTGTAATCGAGGAGGGCCAGGTGGTCTCGGTCGATGCCGGCGCAATCTGGCAGGGCTACCACGGTGACGGCGCCCGAACGTTCTACATCGGCAAGCCGCCGGCCGACGTGGTCCGGCTCATTGACACGACTCGACTGGCTCTCATGGCCGGCATCGCCGCCGCAGTTTCGGGCGCACACATCGACGATGTCTCCGGGGCCGTGGAGGACGTAGCGATCGAAGGCAAGTGCGGCATCGTCAGGCCCTTCGTTGGGCATGGCATCGGAACCAGGATGCATGAAGATCTGCAGGTCCCGAACTACCGGACGGGGCGCGCAGGTGCGGAGTTGCAGTCGGGGGTCTGCATCGCCATCGAGCCGATGCTCACACTCGGCAGTGCCGATGTTGAGACGCTCCCTGACGGTTGGACCGTGGTTACGAGGGACCATTCATTGGCCGCCCACTTTGAGCACACGATTGCGGTGACGGACAATGGTCCCGTCATCTTGACTACGGCATGAACCTCCTGGACGCGGCAACAGACCGTTGCGGGACGAACCCGCCTGCAACCCCGAATTTGCATCGGGAACGGCCGGTTGCCGGGACCGGGGTTCTTTGGTAACCTGTTCGTTCGTGTGTCGGCCGTCACGGCCGGCATTCGTGCGAGAAAGGGACGACTAACAGGACGTGTCAAAGAAGGACGCAATCGAGGTCGAGGGGACGGTGCTGGAGCCACTGCCCAACACCATGTTCGCGGTCGAACTCGAGAACGGCCACCGCGTTCTCGCGCACATCTCCGGCAAGCTGCGAATGAACTTCATCCGCATCCTGCCCGGCGACCGAGTCAGAGTGGAGCTCTCGCCCTACGACCTGACCAGAGGTCGAATCACTTATCGGCTCAAGTAGCTTTGCCGAGGATAACGAGGATCCCTTGAAAGTCAGAGCTTCCGTCAAGGCCCGCTGCGACAACTGCAAAGTCATCCGCCGCCACGGCACCGTGATGGTCATCTGCGCCAATCCCAAGCACAAGCAGCGGCAGGGGTAGGTCATGGCACGTATCGCAGGCATCGACATTCCCCGCGAGAAGCGGGTCGAGATCGCCCTGACCTATATCTACGGGATCGGTCTTCCCACCAGCCAGAAGATCCTCGTCCAGGCGAACGTCAATCCGGACACTCGCGTCCGCGATCTGACCGAGGAGCAGGTCAACCGGTTGCGCGAGATCATCGACCGACGTCTCAAGGTCGAGGGCGACCTTCGCCGCGAGGTTGCTCTGAACATCAAGCGGCTTATCGAGATTGGCTCCTACCGGGGCACGCGCCATCGGCGCAACCTGCCGGCCAGGGGTCAGCGAACCAAGACCAATGCACGGCAGCGCCGCGGACCCAAGAAGACGGTCGGCGTCCGGCGCAAGGCGACGAAGTAAGAGGAGCCGGACGCAGGAATGGCCGAAAGGAAGCGGGCTACCAAGCAGCGCCGCCGGGAGCGAAAGAACGTGCCCCAGGGGCACGCTCATATCCAGGCGAGCTTCAATAACACGATCATCACGATCACCGACCCCAACGGCAACGTGATCAGCTGGGGCTCAGCCGGCGTCGCTGGCTTCAAGGGCTCCCGCAAGAGCACGCCCTACGCCGCGGCGCTTTCCGCCGACGGGGCCGCAAAGAAGGCCATGGAGCACGGAATGCGCCAGGTCGAGGTCTACGTCAAGGGACCCGGTGCCGGCCGCGAGCAGGCGATCCGCTCGCTTCAGGCCGCCGGCCTCGAGGTGAGCGCTATCACCGACGTGACCCCTGTCCCCCACAACGGCTGCCGCCCGCCCAAGCGGCGTCGCGTCTAGGAGGACCGACCGATGGCACGTTACACCGACCCTGTCTGCCGGCTCTGCCGCCGAGAAGGCGCAAAGCTCTTCCTCAAGGGCACCCGCTGCTACTCGAAGAAGTGCTCGTTCGAGCGCCGACAGGCGCCCCCCGGGCAGCATGGCGTTCGCCGCCGAAAGGTTGGCGACTACGGCATGCAGTTGCGAGAGAAGCAGAAGATCCGCCGCGTCTACTGCGTGCTCGAGCGCCAGTTCCAGGGCTACTTCGAGCATGCAAGTTCCACGCCCGGTGTTACCGGCGAGAACCTCTTGCGAATGCTGGAGCTTCGCTTCGACAACGTCGTCTACCGCCTGGGGTTTGCGGCCTCCCGGCCTGAGGCGCGCCAACTCGTTGGGCACGCGCACTTCGCCGTGAACGGTCGCGTCTCCAACATCCCGTCGCTGCAGCTCAGGCCAGGCGACAAGATAGAAGTCCGCGAGACCCATCGTACCCGGGAGCCGTTCAAGGAAGCCGTTGAGGTCATCAAGTCGCGCCAGGTTCCCGAGTGGCTGAGCGTCGACGGGGCGAAGCTCGCCGGTTCCGTCTTGAGTGCCCCGCGCCGCGACCAGATGCCGCTCGACCTCAACGAGCAGCTCGTGGTCGAGTACTACTCGAGGTAACGCCCCCAGATGATCGAACTCGAGAGCCCGCAGATTGCGCCGGTCGAAGAATTAGGCTCGTACGCCAAGTACGAGGCCAGCCCGTTACCGGCCGGCTACGGCGTCACACTGGGCAACGCCCTTCGACGGGTTCTGCTGTCCTCTCTCGAGGGCGCGGCCGTGACGGCGATCCAGATTCGTGACGTCTATCACGAATTCACGAGCATCCCCGGCGTGAAGGAGGACGTGACTCAGATCGTCCTTAACATCAAGAAGCTCCGACTCAAGAGTTTCGCCACGCATCCGGTCCAGCTCAAGCTCATCAAGAGCGGCGCCGGTACGGTCACCGCAGCCGACATCCAGGAGTCTGCCGACGTCGAGGTCGTGAACCCCGAGCTGGTGATTATGACTCTGGACTCGGACGACGTGACGATCGAGATGGACCTGACGGTCGAAAAGGGGGTCGGCTACTTCGCTGCCGAGCGCGCCGAGTCGAACCCAATCGGGGTCATTCCGGTGGATGCGATCTTCACGCCTGTGCGAAAGGTCAACTACTCGATCGAGAACACTCGCGTCGGGCAGATGACCAACTACGACAAGCTGACGATCGAACTCGAGACCGACGGCACGATCTCGCCCGAAGAGGCGCTCGGTCGAGCCGCGGACATCCTCGTCCGCCAGTTCTCGCTCTTCGCCAACATCGGGCTGGTCGCGGCCGGAACCGACCGAGTCGCGACGAACGTCCCGCAGCTCCCTCCGAATATGCTTGACATGCCGATCGAGGAACTGGATCTCCCGATGCGGGCCTACAACTCTCTCAAGCGCAATAACATCGTCAAGGTCGGGCAGCTGCTGCAGCTCTCCGATGACGACCTGCTGCGAATGCGCAACTTCGGCAAGAAGTCGCTCGACGAGATGAAAGAGCGGCTGCGCATGCGCGGCTTCATCCTGCCCGACAGCGAGGAGCCGTCGCTGGGCGACGACCCCGAAGATGTCGATGAGGAGGAGCAATTCGACGATCTACCCCCTGAGGAGGTCTGAGCGATGGCCCATCGAATAGACGGCCGGAAGCTTGGCCGAAAGCAGGGTCCGCGATTGGCCCTCTACAAGAATCTGACCGTATCGGTTCTTCGCTACGAGAGGATTCAGACCACCGAGGCCAAGGCCAAGGAGATCCGGGGTCGAGTCGAGCGGATGATCACGCTGGCGAAGCGCGGCGATCTCGCTGCGCGCCGGGCAGTGATCGCGGAGTTCCCGAACGAGCCGCTCGTCGTCACCAAGCTTTTCGATGAGATCGCTCCCAAGTACGCCGACCGGACCTCCGGGTTCACCCGGATCGTCCACCTCGGCCAGCGATACGGCGACGCGGCTCCGATCGTACAGATCGAGCTCGTCTGATGACCGCCGCGCCTACTCATGGCTTTGTTGCCGCCTCCGCTCCCTCGCTCACGCACGTCAGAGTGCGCTCGCTCGGGTGCTCGGCGTCGCCTCGCCCTGGGCAAGGCGGAGCGGCCATCTAGCGATTAGCCAGAAAGGCACCCGAGAGGGTGCCCTCGTGCGATACCGCGCACGAGTCGAATACGACGGCACGGACTTCGCCGGGTTCCAGGTCCAGCCTGGGACACGGACGGTCCAGGGAGAACTCGAAGCCGCGCTGGCAACGATTTCCGGCGGGAGCCGGGTCAGAGTCGTCGCGGCGGGTCGAACCGACGCTGGTGTCCACGCCACCGGGCAGGTGATCGCATTCACCGACCCGAACGGAAGACCGGCGAAGGAGCTGGCCAGGGCGCTCGACGCTCTGCTGCCGGGGGACGTGGCAATCCGCGAAATGCGGCGGGTCCCGGCCGGGTTCAACCCACGCTATGCGGCGCGATATCGGGAGTATCGCTACACCGTTTGGAACGGGCCGCGAAGCCCGCTCCGCGAGCGTTTCGCGCTCGGGGTGCGGGACCCGCTCGATACCGCCGCGATGGAGCGGGCCGGGTCGGTCCTGGTGGGCCGGCACGACTTCAGCGCTTTCGGGGTGGCGCACCGGCAGCCGGTTCGGACCGTTCGTTCGGTCCGGGTTCGGCGGGAAGGGTCGCTCGTGACGATCGACGTCGCGGCCGACGCGTTCCTGCGCCAGATGGTGCGGAGGATCGTGGCCGCCCTCCTCGAGGTCGGACACGGCAGGATAAACGAAGAGGCAGTCGCCGAGACGCTCGCGTCGAGGCGACCGGCGTTCAACGGGGCGACTGCCCCGGCGAAGGGCCTCTGCCTCCGACGTGTCGCCCTCGGTCCCACAAAGGCCAAGGCGGCGACGGTAAGCACGAGCGCCAGATCGAACGGAGAACGATGACCGCGAAGACATATACGGTCCGTGAGAGCGAGATCGAGCGACGCTGGTACGTCGTGGACGCCACGGACGAGACGCTCGGCCGTCTGGCGTCGCGTATTGCCCATGTCCTCGAGGGCAAGACCAAGCCGACCTACAGCCCGACGCTGGACTCCGGCGACTTTGTCGTCGTCATCAACTCGGCGAAGATCGCCGTGACGTCCGACAAGCGTGAGACCAAGCTGTACATCCGGCATAGCGGCTATCCGCACGGACTCAAGGCCGAGAGCCTGGGTCACCTGCTGGATCGCCGACCAGAGGAAGTGATACGCCGAGCGGTCAAGGGGATGCTTCCCCACAACCGCCTCGGAGCTCAGCAATTGACCAAGCTCAAGGTCTATGCCGGCCCGGAGCACCCGCACCAGGCTCAACGGCCTCAGCCGCTCGCCTGACGAGGAGCGTGATGACCACCCCTGCCTTCTTCTACGGGACCGGTCGCCGCAAGACTGCGGTGGCTCGAGTCCGGCTCGTTCCCGGTTCGGGTGAGATCGTCGTCAACGATCGAAGCCTGGATGCGCATTTCGGCAATGCCATCGACGAGGCCGACGTCCGTCTGCCGTTCCGTGTCACCGGCACCGAGGGCGCGTACAACGCCCAGATCAAGGTCGAGGGCGGCGGCGTGACCGGACAGGCCGGCGCAATCCGGCACGGCATCGCTCGCGCTCTGCTCCAGATCGACCCCGAGACCAACCGTCTTCCGCTGCGTCAGGCCGGCCTGCTCACCCGAGACCCGCGGATGAAGGAACGCAAGAAGTACGGTTTGAAGCGAGCCCGCAAGGCGCCGCAGTACACCAAGCGCTGAGCCGCGCCCTCAGGCGGACCGCCGGCTCGCGTCGAATCGGGCACCTGCCGTAGCCCGAAGAGACGTCCGTTCTCCACGCAGGTACCCGAGACGACCGACTCGTCAGAGGTCATCATGTGGGCATGATGGACGGTCTATACGAGAGCTACAAGGAAGCGCTGAGGGCTGGCCACGTGGCCGTGCTCCGCGGCGAGCTCGACCGCGCCGCGGAGGCGTACCACACCGCCGCCTCGATCGCTCCGTCGCGCGCTTTGCCGCACACCAGCCTCGGGGGCGTGATGCTTCGGCAGGCACACGTCGAGGAAGCGCTCGCGGAATACGCAATCGCCGTCGGCCTGGCCCCTCACGACGAGGGTGCGCTGCTCGGGCAAGCCGAAGCAATGGCGATGGCGGGTCAGCGCGTTGACGCGGCCCGGACGTTGGACCACGTGTCGGAGATCCAGGAAGCCGCCGGCCGGCTGCCCGAGGCCGCCGACACTCTGCGGCACGCGCTTGAAATCGAGAATACGAGCGAGAGAAGCCGGCGTCAGCGCGGCCTGCTGCGCGACATCCGTCTCTCTGCGGGCGATCAGGCGGCCGAGCAGCTGCTGGCCCGAGCTCTTCGCATCCGCGACGAACCGTCAGGTGTGGCAACAGAAACGGTCCCATCCGTTGTCACGGCAGCTCCGATCGGCAGGCCGGGCGGTGAGGCGGCCATTACTGAGGAGCAATCCCACGGGGCCGCTGCCAGTGATGCGGTCCGACACGAGCCGATTCTCGAGCCGAAGGCCGGGGCCCCGGTCGTGGAGGTGCCGATCGAGGCCTCGATACGGGCGGCATCGCAGATGCTTATGCCGGCGCCGGTCGCCGGGGATCAGGGCCCCGAGCGTGCAGGCGAGGAGCTGCGGTCGTCCGAGCCCCTCGCCGCGGTCCCCTCGACGTCGGACGCCACCGTCTCGACCTCACTCGAGCCCGCTGTCGAGGCCGTTGGGGCCATGGCGGGCTGGTTCGACATGGCCCCCGTGGAGGGGCCGGCCGGCGTGAGTCAGCCTCAGCCAACGGCTGACGAGCTGCTCCGGGCGGCCGAGGCAGCCGACATGGCAGGCGACAACACCACGCTCAGGTCTCTGCTGCTTCGGACCGCCCGGGTGTACACAGGCGAGGGAAAGTTCGAAGCCGCGCTCGACGTCACCCATCAACTGCTTCGGCAGTCGCCCGGCGATGTAGATGCCCATATCGCGCTCGTCGAGTTGTACTTGGCTCGCGCCTGGAACAACCTGGCCGCGGATAAGCTCGTTCTGCTTGGCCGTCTCGCCGAGCTGAACAATGACGAGAAGACGCGCCAGCGCCTGTGTGCGGTGGCCAGTCGGGTCTTCCCCACGGACGAGCGGCTCGAAGCGCTCTGCGCCTAGACTGGCTGGGAGTCGCGGCGACATCCCTATCCGCGGAGTCGGCTCTCGATCCAACCAAGTGGCACCGCTCGGCCTTGGCCAAGTCTTAGCGAGGGTCCCGCAACTGAGGTCACCGCCGGGCGGTATACACTGAGTTTTCTATGCCACTGATTCAGTCGGCGCTCGACAAGGTCAGCCCGAACGTCGTGGCCGATGTCGCGATCACGGCTCTCCTGATCTACTGGCTCTTCAGCCTGATCAGAGGGACCCGTGCGGTTCGGCTTGTCATTGGCGTGTGCCTGCTGCTCCTGGTATACGGAGCGGCGGTGACATTCGATCTGCGGCTGCTGACGGTCATTCTTCAGACGAGCGCGTATGTCGGTCTGTTCGCCCTCGTCGTCGTCTTCCAGCCGGAACTGCGACGGGCGCTCGATCGAATCGGCCGCCTCGGCTCGCTTGGCTGGCTCATCTCGCCTGCCGAGCAGTCGATCGCAATTCACGTCGCAACCGAGGTTGCGAGCGCTGCCGAGCGTCTGTCGCGCGAGGGCCACGGCGCGCTCATTGTCATAGAACGAGAAACTGGCCTGCAGGAGATCGCCGAGAACGGCGTGATGCTCAATGCCGACATTTCGGCCGACCTGCTCGTGACCCTCTTCTCGCCCAAGACCCCGCTGCATGATGGGGCGGTTGTCATCCGCGGCGACCGGATCCTCGCCGCCGCAGCGCTGTTGCCCTCGGCCGAGACCACGATCCCGCTTGAGCGATTTGGCACGCGTCACAAAGCCGCTCTCGGTATGACGGAGCAGACCGACGCCATCGTCGTGGTCGTCTCCGAGGAGAGCGGCCAGATCAGCCTGGTCGAGCGTGCGCGCATCGTCCGCAACCTCGACGAGCCGAAGCTCGCCCGTGCCCTTGGCGCGCTGTTGCATCCGCAGACGGCTGGCGGGATCTTCCGTCAGGAGCGTAGGCCGCCACGCCGGCTCGGTCCCTCGGTCCGCGAGTTCGCCCGACGGGCGCGTTTCGGTCGCCTCAATCGATCGTCCGGCGCTGCTGGCAAGAGCCACGACAGGCCTCGGGCTGCGGCTTCTGGTGACGACCCGGAAGGCCGGGAGAAGGCTTCATGAGGGTAGTTCGCTTCATCGTCCGAAACTGGCCGCTCAAGATCGGCGCCGTGCTCCTCGCGGTCATCCTGTACGTGGCTATGGTGGCCCTGCAGACCACTCAACAGTGGCCTGGGACCATCGCCATAGATGCGGTGAATCAGCCGGCCAACTCCTACCTGATCGGGACGATTCCTCAGGTTGGCAACATCCGGTACATCGCCCCGCCCAATGTGCCGATCTCGCAGTCGACCTTTCACGCCATCATCGATCTGAGCAGCGCTAAAGTCAGCGAAACCGATTCATCTCTGGTGAGCGTCGAGCTGACGGCCAATGACCCACGGGTCCAGATCATCGACTACCAGCCGCAGCAGATCAGCGTGAGGCTCGATCCGATCGTCCACAAGCAGGTCCCTGTCCAGGTCGACACCGGTGTCGTGCCGTCCGGTCTCCAGCCCGGAACGCCGGTCCTGAGCCAGTCATCGGTCGACGTCTCCGGGGCGGCCTCGATCGTCAGCAAGGTTGCCTACGCCCAGGCTCCCATCCGGATCGATGCGTCCGGCCTGGACGTGAGCGAGGACGTCGATCTGGTGGCTCGCGACGCTTCCGGTGGCGTCGTAGACAACGTCACCTTCAACCCCCGAACGGTCCATGTCCAGATGCAGGTGGGCAGCCAGATCCGCTCTGAGACCGTGCCCGTCAATCCGGTCATCGTCGGCGCTCAGGCGGCCGGTTACTACATCACCTCGATCGATATTACGCCGTCTGTCGTGTCGGTCCGAGGCCAGGCCGACGCCCTGGCACTGTTGAATGGGGAGGCCAATACGAAGGCCATCTCGATTGCCGGCGCCACCGGCGACGTTTCGGCCAAAGTGAACCTGGACCTCCCCTCTGGCGTTACGTCGGACACCGGCACGATCGCAGTGGTCATTCATCTCCAGTCGCCGGCCTCGACCCGGAGCGTGTCCGTTGGGGTGGTCCCGGACGGGGCTCGCGCCGATCGCGTCTATACTCTCTCGACGCCGAGCGTGATCGTGACCCTGGGCGGAGCCACTGCGGCTCTCAATGCCTTCGACACGTCGACTCTGACCGCGACTGCGTCGGTCGGAACCCTCGACGTCGGCACGTACATAGTCAATCTCAGCATCACCGTGCCACCTGGCATCAAGGTCGTGGCCATCAGTCCCGCCCAGATAACCGTGACCGTGGCGAACGCGCCGTCACCGTCACCGTCACCGTCGATCTGACCGGCAGCTAGGAGCGCCGTTTGCCCCGTCTCTTCGGCACGGATGGGATCCGTGGCATAGCCAATGTCGACCTGAAGCCGACGCTCGCCTATGCTCTGGGTCGCGCCACGGCCCACAGGCTGGCAGGCCCCGGGCGCCCCATCGTGGTCGGGCAGGACACGCGCCGCTCGGGCGACATGTTCGCCGCCGCGATCGTGGCCGGAGCGACGAGCATGGGCGTCGACGTCCACCTGGTTGGCGTCGTGCCGACGCCGGCTCTCTCCTACATCACCGGCGCAGGCAAGTTCGCGGCAGGGATCATGGTTTCGGCTTCGCATAATCCAGCCTGCGACAATGGCCTCAAGGTTCTCGACGACCGGGGACTCAAGCTCGACGAGGACGTCGAGGACCAGCTCGAGCAGCTGATCTGGACCTCCGAAGAGTTGCCGAGCGCGTCGGCGGATGCGCTTGGGCTGGCCATCCAGGACCGCGGGCTGCTCGACCTCTACATCGATCACAGGCTCGGTCTGGCCTCGGCCACGTCGACACGGCTCCACTTGGTGGTCGACTGCGCCAACGGATCGGGCGGAATCGCCGCGGGAAGGATCCTGGCGGCAACCGGGGCTCGCGTCGAGGTGCTGTTCAACGACCCCGACGGAAACAACATCAACGACGGCTGCGGCGCAACTGCGCCGGGGGCACTCGCGAGGGAGGTCGCGGCCCGCGGTGCCGACATCGGTTTCGCTCTGGATGGGGATGCCGACCGACTCATTGCCGTAGACGCCTCGGGCTCCATCGTCGACGGCGATGCCGTGCTCGGCGTGCTTGCCCTCGATCGGCTGGCCCGAAACCGACTTCCCAACGGCGCGCTCGTGGTTTCGATCCTGTCGAACGGAGGGCTGAAGAAGACTGTCGAGGATGCCGGCGGGCAGATAATCCGGACACCGGTCGGGGACAAGTACATCCTCGAGGGAATGATGGTGAACGGGGCGGGACTGGGCGGCGAGAAGAGCGGCCACGTCATCATCCTCGAGCACACGACGAGCGGCGACGGGGTCGTCACTGCTCTTGAGATCCTCGCCGTGATGAGCCGGACCGGTCGCAGCCTGGCCGATCTGGCAGCCCAGGTGCCGATGCTGCCTCAACAGCAGCGGGCCATCCCCGCTCGGCACAAGGATCAGTGGGAAGGAGATCCGGTCATCCGAAAAGCGATTGCCAGGGCCGAGTCTCGCCTTGGATCGGCTGGTCGCGTGCTTGTGCGTCCGTCGGGCACCGAGCCGGCGATTCGAGTCATGGTGGAAGGCCATGAGAGCGCTCTGGTTGCCGAGCTGGCCGACGAACTGGCTGCCATCGCCGGTGAGCGGCTAAACTAGCCACCTTCGCCGGTGGCCGCGGTCCCCGAGACTTGGAGTGAGTTGGTATGTGTGGAATCGTCGGCTACACCGGACCCCGAGAAGCTGGACCGGTCCTGCTCGATGGGCTGCGACGTCTCGAGTACCGGGGCTACGACTCCGCCGGCATCGCCCTCGTCACCGAGAATGGAGACCTGTTCGTTGAGAAGCGAGCTGGTAAGGTGGCCGTTCTGACGGACGCCCTCGGCGGCAACCCGCCCCGTGCAGGGATCGGCCTGGGCCACACTCGGTGGGCCACGCACGGTCGCCCGAGCGATCTCAATGCCCACCCCCATAGCGATTGCACCGGCCGCATCACGGTCGTCCACAACGGCATTGTCGAGAACTTTCGCGGCCTGCGCGATGAGCTCGTCGCCGGCGGCCACACTCTCCAATCCGAGACGGATACGGAAGTGGTTGCGCATTTGGTCGAGGATGCCTACCAGGGTGACCTCGCCGACGCGGTGCGAACGGCGCTCGGCCGGCTGGAAGGTGCCTATGCGCTGGTCGTCATGCACGTCGGTGAGCCAGAGCGGCTTGTAGGCGCCCGACTCAACGCGCCGCTCCTCGTCGGCCTTGGCGAGGATGAGAGCTTCCTCGCATCGGACGCCGCAGCGCTGGTCGCCTACACAAAACGTGTCGTCTTCCTTGCGGACGGGGACGTAGCGGACCTGATGCCCGGGACGGTCAAGATCACCGACCGGGCCGGCAATCCCGTCGACCGCCCAATCGACATCATCCCCTGGTCCGCGGAGGCAGCCGAAAAGGGCGGTTACCCGCACTTCATGCTCAAGGAGATCCACGAGCAGCCCGCCGCGTTGCGGTCGGCAATGACCGGACGGCTTCGGCACGATGCCATCTGCCTGGAGGAGCTGGACCCGATCCAGGACCGGCTGGCTGGAATCGATCGCGTCGAGATGATCGCTTGCGGCACGGCCTACTACGCCTCGCTCGTCGGCGCGGCGCTCTTCCAGGAGTGGCTGGGCGTCCCCGCCCGGTCGACTGTCGCGTCCGAATTCAGGTACAGCCCGCCGCCGATCGACTCGCGGACGCTGGTCGTGGCGGTGACGCAGTCCGGCGAGACGGCCGACACCATAGCCGCAGCACGTCTGGCGGGCGATCGGGGAGCGGCCGTCATCTGTGTGACCAACACAGTCGGCTCTGCCATAACGCGCGAGTCCCATGCTTCGGTCTTCCTGCAGGCCGGGCCAGAGGTGGCCGTCGCCGCCACGAAGACTTTCGTGACCCAGGTGGCGACCCTGGTGATGCTCGCCGCCGATGTCGCCCATCGGCTGGGGCGCCTGTCAGCCGAACGGGAGCGCGAGCTCGTGGCGGCCCTGCGTCGATTGCCGGAGCAAGCGGAGCGAGCGATCGAGCTTGCGGCTTCCACAGAGGAGATGGCTGCGCGGTACGCAGACGCGGCCGGTTTCATGTACATCGGCCGATCGTTCGGCTACCCGGCGGCGCTTGAAGGCGCTCTCAAGATCAAGGAGATCAGCTACCTTCACGCGGAGGGCTATGCCGCGGGCGAGCTCAAGCACGGCCCCATCTCTCTCCTGGATCCCGACGTTCCACTGGTCGCCGTGGCGACACGCTCAGCCGTGTACGACAAGCTGATCAGCAACCTGATGGAGGGCAGGGCTCGCGACGCCCGCGTCCTCGCCGTTGCCACCGAGGGCGATACCCAGATCGAGCAGCTCGTCACGGACGTGTGCTGGGTTCCGGACACTCTGGAGCCGCTGAGTACGATCCTGGCGGTGATCCCGCTCCAGCTCCTGGCGTACCACGTAGCGGTCCGGCGCGGTCGGGACGTGGACCAGCCTCGCAACCTGGCCAAATCGGTGACGGTGGAGTAAGTGGCCGGTCAGCGGGCGCGGTCGATCTCGCGAGGTGAGTCTGCAGCATCCGGCGATGGCTCCGTGGCCGAGGTGGCGGGCTCGGCGCCGGCCGACACGGGAGTGAGCCCGGGGGTCGTTCCGGCGAGGGGCGTGACCCGGCCGGGCACGCCCCTGACGGCCCCTGATCCGGGGACGATTGAGCTCGGGATCGACATAATTCGCATCTCTCGCATCAGGGATTCGCTGACGCGGTTCGGAGACCGCTTCACGAGGCGTGTCCTGACGCCGGCCGAGATGGCCTACGTTCGGGGCCGGCCAGAAACCATGGCCGGCCGATGGGCCGCCAAGGAGGCCGTGTCGAAGGTGCTGGGCCTGGGCGTTCGTGGGATTGGCTGGCGCGACATCGAGATCGAGCGTCTGCCGACCGGACAGCCAGCCGTGAAGCTGCACGGCCGGGCGGCCCGGCGGGCCGAGCAGCTAGGCATGGGTCGTGTCGCCCTCTCGATCAGCCACGAATCGGAGTTCGCGGTCGCGATAGCCTACGGAGTGAGAACGGCCGGTGGCCGTTTCCTGTACCCGCCGGATATCGAGGATCGCCTGAGCGAGCACGAGGCTTCGTTGACGCGGCGCTTCGAACGGTTGCGCGAACTTGCGAAGGACGTCGCCGTGACCGAGGCGCAGCTTGCGGCGAGCGCGGCAGGTCGGCTCGCGGACGGAATATCGCCCGAGGAGGAGACCGATGCCTAGCCGAGCCGTCGCGGAACCCATCCTGCTTGACGATGCGGCGGCTGCCGCTCTTCTCCCGCCCCGTCCCGCCCGCGGTCACAAAGGCACGTTCGGCAAGTTGCTGGTGATCGCCGGATCGGTCGATTACGCGGGCGCTGCGCTGCTAGTGTGCACCGCGGCTGGTCGGGCAGGGGCCGGCCTGGTCACGCTGGCCACGCCCGAATCTCTTCAGCCGCTTTTCGCGGCGAAGGTCGTTGAGGCCACCACACTGTCGCTGCCGGAGGACGATGTCGAGGAAGTCGACCCGGAGGAGGCCCTCGCCCGCATTCTCGACCACGACCACGACGCCCTGGTCGTGGGCCCAGGGTTGAGGCCGAGCCTGTCCATGACGGAGCTCATCCGAGGCTTGCTCGGTCCGGACGAGGACGGCGAGCCGCTGCCTTCGGTTCTGGACGCAGAGGCGCTGCGTTCGCTGGCTACCGTCGACGGGTGGGCCGCCGAGGTGGCCGCGCGGTGCGTCCTTACGCCTCATGTCGGTGAGTTTCTGCGACTGCGAGCCGCCGATGGCGTCGACCCTGAGAAGCAGGGCGACCTGGTCTTTGACGACAGACGTCGGCTGGCAGCCGCTCGCGACGCGGCTCGTGAGTGGCGTCAGGTCGTGGTCCTGAAGGGCGCCCGAACTGTCATCGCGGACCCGGACGGTCGAACGGCCGTCTCCCCGTTCGAGAACCCTGCCCTTGCGAGCGGTGGCACCGGCGACGTGCTCGCGGGGACCATCGGAGCGTTGCTGGCTCAGGGCTTGGGTACCTTCGAGGCCGCTCAGCTCGGCGTATACCTCCACGCGATGGCCGGCGAGGCGGTCAGGGCACGCCTTGGCGACGCCGGTCTGCTCGCGTCCGATCTGACGCCCGAATTGCCGCTGGCCCGCAAGAAGCTCTCTTCTCTGCCGGGTGCCGGCTCCCTCCACTTGACGGGGGCCGGCAGCAGGCCGGCACATCAATGAGGTCGGCGTGACAGCGTCCTCCGACCGGATCTGGAGCCGGGTCACGGCCACGCGTCACGCCCTGATCCAGGCCGGTCCGGACGGCGACCTCCCACCGTTGCCCAAGACGGCCTGGCTGGAGATCGATCTGGACGCGCTGGTGGCGAATGTACGGCTCCTCCAGGGTCTGCTGCCGCTCGGTGTTCGCATCGAACCCGTGATAAAGGCCGATGCCTACGGGCACGGCTCCGTGTGGGTGGCACGAGCCTTGGTTGCGGCCGGTATTCGCAGCTTGGGCGTGGCCACCTTCGACGAAGCCTTGGAGTTGCGTCAGGCCGGGATCGAAGTCCCGATCGCGATCCACTTTCCTATCCCACCGGAGCTCGCGCCGGACGCCCTGCGCCACCGCATGACGATCACGGCAGGGGATGGGCCCTTGCTCGGTCGAACCCTGGCCGCGTTGTCGGTGGCACCAGCTCGCGCCACGCTCGAGGGCGGGGACCGGCTCGCCATCCAGCTCGAGGTCGAAACCGGCTTGGGCCGTGGCGGCGTCCACCCCGATGACGTGGTTGCGGCGGCGGCCGCGATCGGGGCCAATCCACGAGCGCGCCTCGTCGGCCTGTGGTCGCACCTCCAGGCCGCTGGCGACGCCCAGGTCACCGCCGGCCAGGAGGCTCGTCTCGGAGTCGCCGCCGGCCTCCTGGAAGCGGCTGGCATGACGCTGCCGGTGCGCCATCTCGCCGCCAGCGGTGGCCTGCTTGCGGCGACCGCCGGAGCTTACGACGTCGTCCGCATCGGCATCGCGCAGTACGGCATCGTTCCGGACGGTTTGAACGTGGCCGGGCCGAACCAGATCGCTGCCGCCAGGCTGCGGCCTGTCATGTCGCTGAAGGCGCGGCCCGTTCGCGTGGCCTGGCTGGAACCCGGCACCGGGGTCAGCTATGGCCCGAGCTTCACGACGTCCCGCCGGAGCCGGATCGCCACGCTGCCCCTCGGATACGCCGACGGCTACCCGCGCAGCCTCTCGAACAGGGCCCAGGTCCTCGTCCGGGGAGTTCGCGCACCGGAGGTGGGAACCGTGGCGATGGACGCGATCATGGTCGACGTGACCGATGTCCCCGGGCCGGAGGTGACCGTCGACGACGAGTTCACTTTGATCGGAGAGCAGGGCGGAGCCAGCATAAGCGCGCTCGAAGTGGCGCAGTGGGGCAACACGATCTCGCATGAAGTACTAGCTGGAATGTCCGGAAGGTTACCCCGGGTGTACTATGCGGCAGCCAAGGCGGTCGGGATGCGCGCAGTTGCGTGCGACGTGAGTCGGGGCCGGGAGAGGTCCGACGAGCGAACAGGCGGGGCATCCGATTAGGGGCCCGGTCAGCTCGGCTGAGAACGATCGGTTCACCAGCGACGACAGCGGAGAGCATTCGGACTTGATCGAGATACAGGCCCGCTCGGAGGAGCAGCGTGAGGATCTCGTGGAGCAAGTTGCTCGCGAGATCCAGCTTCGCGGGCTGACCGTGCCCGCGGTCCTGTTCTTGCAGGCCAGCCGACCGTATCGTCCATTGGGTAGCAGTGCGATGGTCTTCTTCGACCCGACGCTGCGCCGCGTTTTCGGCGGCGAGCTGCCGGTTGCGACTGAGATCCTTGCCGACGATCTTGGGATCGAGCAGCTCATCGAGCGTCTGCAGGATCCGGACGAGGAGATCTCCTGGGACGCCTGAGGGCGGACATCGACGGAGCGGCCGGGTAGCATAGCCGGGTGATCAACCAGCCGCGAGCGTTCTTTGCCCTCGACCTCGGATCGGCCACCACGTCGGGAGCGCTGCTGGGTCACATCGGCGGCCGATGGCGCCTCATTGCGCACGCCGCTGCGCCCTCCAGTGTCGACGTCGACGCGGCGCTGGTCAGGCTCCTTGCCCGGCTGAAACTGACCGACCCGCAGATGCTCACCGAACTCGGCGCCGCCGAGGACGCCGAAATTCTGACCCTCGTCGCAACGTGGCCGCGGCTGGTAGCGCGAACCGCCCCCCAGCGCCGGATCGCCGTCCTGGCGGGATCGCGCCGGCAGCGGCGACGACTCGAGACGTCCGCCTCGCGAGCGGGATGGCTCGTGGTTGGCGGCAGCGCCGACGAGGACGATTACGTCGCCCTGAGCCGTCTCGCCCTGACGTCCGAGATCGACGCGGTGCTTCTCGGCGCCGATGAAGACCCGGGTGGCGACGAGAAGCGGCTTTTGCCGGACCTGGCGGCCCTGGTGGCCGCAGTCGCGCAGTCCCGCCCCGAGTTGACGGTAATGCTGGCAGGTGGAGCGGCGGCGTACGGGTCGGCATTCGCGGTTGTCAGCGACGCTCGACCGGGCCGCGAGCCAACGGCACCGATCCGGGCCGTAGCTGAGGCGTCGGGTACTGTCCAGGTCGAGGCCTCTGTCGAGACGACTGCCGATACGAAGCTTGCGTCGACGAAGGCGGCCGCCGCGGAGGAACCCGCGGTGGCCGCGAAATCAGAAGCGGCGGAATCGGCCCGGCCCGATGGCGCAACGGCCGATGGGTCGGTCGCTGACGGGCTGCCACCGGACGGAGAGGCCCAAGAGCCCGGGGTCGGGGCCGAGGTCCCAGCCGAGGCTCCGGCCGCTGAGGTTGGCTCGACCCTGGTTGCTCCGGTTGCCGCCCGCGACTCGATCCCGCCCGCGTTTCAAGCCGCCGACCGCCCCGCTTCCCCTCACGTCCTCCTGGTCCCGGACGCCGGAGCGGGCCACCCTGCTGGAGCCTCGCTGCAGCAGGTCCTCGAAGGGCTGCGAATTTCGCCGAACGACAGTCGGCTCGGCGTCGCCCTGTCGATCGCATCGCTGGCGTATGTGCTCGATAGATCGATCGAGGTCGTCGAGATCGGCCTTCAGGGCGGGCTGTGGTCTCGGTCCGAACCGGTTGGCCAGGGACACCTATCTGTCGCCTCCTCCCATGTGTGTCTCGCCGACGCCTCGTTCGCGCCGGAGAACCCATCTGAAGAAGTGATAGATGGCGTTCTGGCCTGGTCGACGACCCCGCTGGATCGCCATCGGGCGATGGATCGGCTGAACGACCTGCGGCTCGTGCCCTGGGGCGAGGCCGACGGCGACGGGGCCGTCTTCCGACTCGCAGCGGCCAAAGCGGCGATTGGGCGCCTGGTCGAATCCTCGCCGGCGATGGTCGCCAGCCCGATGCCGGAGTTGCTTGTCGCGGCCGGCGGCGTATTCAGCGCGCTACCTCCGTCGGTGGTGGCCCTGGCCCTGGCCGACCTGGTTCGTCGGTTCGGCGTGAGCCACCTCGCAATCGACCAGGCCCGCCTTCTCGGCCCTCTTGGGGCCGTCGAGGACGAGCAAGAACGGCGTCGGCTCTTGGCTAACCTGGCCGACGACATCCTTCTGCCACTGGGCGGTCTCATCCTTCCGGCCGGCGTCAGAACGGGTCACAGCGCCGGTCGCCTGCGGCTCAAGGGCGCATCGTCGGCGTCTGAGATCGAGCTGCATCCGGGCATGGTCGAGGTCGTCGACCTGCCGCCCGGCCGTTCCGCCAGGGCGGACCTCGATTTCCGTGACGCCGTCAGGCTCGTAAACCGCAGCCGCCATTTCTCCGTCGATGTGGAAGGCGGGCTGTGCGGTCTGCTCGTGGATCTGCGCGACGTCCCGATGCGCATCTCCGACAGGCCAGATTCCAGGCGAGCAGCCCTCGAGGCCTGGCAGCGCGGCATGTGGCCGGAGATCGATGAATGAGTGCCCTTGGACCGCTGCCCGGAACTGAGATCTCGGCGGAGTTCGCGCGTGTGGCCGGCCGGCGGATTCTCGTCTTCTCGCCGACGATTCATTTCCGATTGGGGCCGGGCGACCGTGCGCTCGTGGCGCCGGGTGACGCTGTCATACCGGGTATGCTGATCGCGGAGCGCACGCCCGACGCCAAGCCTGTCGATGCCGGCGACCTGGTCGGTCCGGCCCGCAACTGGTCGGGGGGCGATGACGGAGGAACCGGTTCGGCCGCCGATGGATCGTTCGCCTCGCTCTGGGAGGAGGACCGTGGTGGGCTCGGGGAGTCACGCCTGAGTTCCCGCGCGCCGATGGCGGTCAGAAAAGCGTCTTCGCCACCCTCGCTCGGAGGGGACCGTCGGCGCCCGCCGGTTCCGGGGGAATGGTGGGTGGGCGGTGCGGAGCACCGCCGGAAGATGATCAGGGGCAAGCCGGCGGTCCGGGTGGGCGGGACTCTGCTTTTCGAGGTTGGGGGCCGCTGGCGTGCCGCAGCCGGGGAGCGGCACCAGATCGTGGAGTCGTCCGTGGCCGGAGTCGTGCGCGAGGCCCGCAACGCCGTCGAGGTGACGATCCAAGTGGCCGGCGCGGCCCTCACCGGAGCAATCGCTGCGGGTGAGCCGTCGCGCGGCCACCTCGACGTTCCCCGTCTGACCGACGGCGAACTGTGGGCCAACGCCCTTGACGTGGGCCGCTCCGGGGCCGTGGTCGTGGCCGGCAGTCGCATCTCGGCCCAGGCCATAAGTCGCGCCCGCGCGGTGTCAATCCGCGGTTTGGTCGCCGGCTCGGTCGGCCGGGGCGAGCTTCGCGACCTGGAGGCGTCGGAGATGCGGCAGAGGGCGAGCCTGGTACCGTCCGTGCCTTTTGGGCTCATCGCCCTGGACGGCCACGGCCGCCGCCCCATCGCGACGCCGATCCTGGCCCTTCTGGCCGCCATGGCCGGTCGGGAAGTGGCCATCGTCACCGACCCGCCGCTGCTCGTTTTCGACGGGGCCGAGGTTCCGCTGCCGGACTTGCCGCCCGACTGGATTCGGGTCCGCAGCGGCCAGCACGCGGGCCGGGAGGGTCAGTGGCTCGAGCCGGCAGGCCTGCGTCGCTTCCGTTCCGGCATCCACCTCGAGGCTGCGGTCGTTCGCTTCGGCCGCCAGACGGAACCGATCGTCATCCCCGTCTCGGATTTGGAGCGCTTCATCTTCTAGCGATACTCGCCCGTCGCCGCATGTGGCTGGACAGCATGGCGCGGCGGGAGTTGACTGCCGGCCGACAGCCTGCCAGCGGCGCATGGGCCGGCTTGCGTCCTGACTTCGGAGCGCTGCCGGCACGCTTTCGAGTAACCTCGCGGGGTGATCGCAACTCAAAGCCTCGAACGGATCGTCGTCACACGTGATCCGGCGCAGACGCGCGCCCTGGCGGCGGCGCTTGCGGCGGCTGCGCGGCCGGGCGACCTGATCAGCCTGATCGGCGACCTCGGCGCCGGCAAGACGCAGTTCGCCAAGGGTTTCGGCGCGGGCCTGGGGATCACCGACACGATCGTCTCGCCGAGCTTCGTGCTGATGGCCGAATATCGCGGCCGGCTCCCGCTCTTCCACGTCGACCTCTATCGGCTCGCCGACGCGGCCGAAGCGCTGGCCGGCGGCTTGATCGATGAGCGCCAGGCCGAGGGAGTCACAATTGTCGAGTGGGCCGAGCGTCTCGCGGACGCGATGCCGGCCGAACGGCTCGACGTGTTGATCGACGGCGCCGGCGACGATCCCCGGCGGATTACGATTCGACCGGGCGAGGCCGGCTACGCTCGATACCTCGAGCGCGTGCCAGCGGTTGTCGAGAAGGCGGATCCTCGGGTGATCCGGGTGACTCGTGCGCCCGAGCCAACACCGGAGGCCGGTCGATGACAGCTCGCCGAATCCTGGCGATCGACACGTCGGGGACGAACGCTATGGTGGCGCTCGCCGAGGGCGACGGGGCGCTCATTGCGGAGCGGCACTGGCCCGCCGGCTACCGCCATGGCGAGGAGCTGCTCGCCCGGATTGACGGGATGCTCAAGACGACCGGCATCGGTCTTGCCGAGCTGGGTGGGATCGTGGTGGGGACCGGCCCGGGGGCCTTCACCGGATTGCGAGTCGGCCTCTCGACGGCTAAGGCGCTCGCCCGCGGCCTGGACGTTCCGATTGCCGGCGTCGCGACGTCGGAGGCGCTTCTCGAGGCGGCCAGCCTGGCCGGATCGTTCGAAGCGAGGCAGGCTGTCCTGCTTCTTCCGGCCGGACCTTCGGACAGATTCATGGTCGCCGGCGGCGGGGCCCGCTTGATCCGCGGCGGCGACGAGCTCGAACCCGAGCTCGGATCGGTCATAGTTGCCGTCGACCTGGCCGGTCGGGCCTCGGATGAGGCGTTGGCCCTCGGCGCGCTGGCGGAGGCGGGGCTCTCGGCCGCGCTCGTCCGTCTAGGAGTCCTCAGGCTTGCCGCAGGTGGCGACGACGTTGCCCGTCTCGTCCCCGAATACGTGACATTGCCGCGCGGCGTGCCGGTGGCAAAAGGGGAGGTTCGATGGTCGCACGACCACCGGTGAGGATCGTCATCGACCGCATGAAGGTCGAAGACCTGCCCGCCGTCCACGTCATCGAGCGGGAAAGCTTCAGCACGCCCTGGCCGGCCCACGCGTACCTCCAGGAGCTCGAGAACAACCGGCTGGCAGCCTACATCGTGGCCCGCTGGGAGGAGGAGATCGTCGGCTTTGCCGGCATATGGCTGCTCGTGGACGAGGCCCATGTGACCACGTTCGCGACGCGCCGGGCCTGGCGCCGGCAAGGAGTAGGGGAGCGGCTTCTTCTCGCGCTGCTGGACCTGGCCCGAGCGCGAGGCGCAAACGAAGCCACTCTGGAGGTGAGGCCGTCCAACATACCGGCGCGCCGTCTCTACGAAAAGTATGGCTTCAAGGGCGTCGGCGTCAGGCTACGCTACTACAGCGACGACAACGAGGACGCCCTGATCATGACGACCGACTCTCTCGGTGGGCGGTCGATGAGAGACCGGATCGCCGAGCTTCGCGCCGCGGTATCGGCCAGGCCGGACATCGAGATCGGGGCCGACGGCCTGCCGGTAGACCGGCCGGAGAGCGTCGAAGGGCCACCCAATGTCGAGTCTGGCCGCGGCTTCACGGATGCCACGAGTTCGACCGGCTTGGGCGCGCCTTCCGGCCCGGAGCCCGGCGACTCGCGCGTCATCCGACCCGGTAGCGTGACACGGAGGCGACCGTGACCACGGGCGGCCTGATCCTGGCGGTCGAGTCGAGCTGTGACGAAACAGGCATAGCGATAGTCGAGGATGGCCGGCGCATCCATGCCAACGTCGTGGCTAGCCAGGTGGCGATGCACGCAGCGTCGGGCGGTATCGTGCCCGAAGTGGCGGCGCGGGCGCACCTGCGCTGGATCGTGCCCGTGCTGGACGAAGCATGGGCAGCGGCCGGCGTGGGCTGGGACGACATCGCCGCCGTCGCGGTGACCGAGGGCCCGGGCCTCGCCGGCTCGCTTCTGGTTGGCATCAACTTCGCCAAGACGCTGGCCTACGTCCACGGCAAACCGCTTGTCCCCGTCAACCATCTCGAAGGCCACCTGTACGCGGCGTGGCTTGCGGACGAAGCCCCAGACGTCCCGGAGCCGCTCTTCCCGCTCGTGGCGCTGATAGTTTCGGGCGGGCACACTTTCCTCGTCGAGATGCGGCATCACCTGCAGTACAGGCTTCTCGGCGAGACGGTCGACGATGCGGCCGGCGAAGCGTTCGACAAGGTCGGCCGGCTGCTCGGTCTCCCGTACCCGGGTGGCCCGGAGGTCATGAAGGCGGCCGCCCGTGCGAGGAGGCACGACGTCGTCTTCCCGAGGGCGTGGCTGGGCGACTCGTTCGACTTCAGCTTCAGCGGCCTCAAAACGGCGGCGCGACGGACGATCGCGGCCGAGACCCACGGCCACGGGACGTCGGTCGGCGAGGCGGCGCTGCCGGACGATCGTGTCGCCGAACTGGCGGACGGCTTCCAGGAGTCCGTGGTGGATGTGCTCGTAGCCAAGACCATGCGCGCAGCCCGCACGGTCGGGGCGAAGTCCGTGGTGCTGGGCGGTGGCGTGGCCGCGAACCGCGTCCTTCGCGACCGCCTGGCCGACGGCGCTCGCAAGGCGGGTATCCCGCTGGTGGTGCCGCGTCCGGCGCTGTGCACCGACAACGGGGCGATGATCGGGGCGGCAGCGGCACGCCGCTGGGAGGCGGGCGCCCGCGCCGGCCTCGACCTGGATGCCCGGCCGTCGCTGCCGCTGGCACGCCGGTGAGCGAATCATCCGTCCCGGGAGCAGATGAGACCGCTGGCCGAGCTGTGGCGGGCGGCACGATTGCGGAAAGCGCGTCCACTCAGTCCCGTCGCCCGCGGCTCGAGCCGCTGGCTGTTCGTCGTCAGCTGCGCGAGGAGGGGCTCAGGGCCCGCCGCTCGCTGTCGCAGAACTTCCTGGCCGACCCCGACGTGCTGCAATCCATCCTCGACCTGGCTGCTCCGGAGCCGGGTCGTCGGATCCTGGAAGTCGGGCCGGGGCTCGGCATCCTGACCGGTGGGCTGCTGGGCGGCGGTGCATCGGTCACCGCGGTCGAGCTCGATCGGAGGCTCGCGGATCGGCTCGCGCGCACCCGATCGGAGGCGATCGAGAGCGGTGCGCTCAGGCTGGTTCAGGGCGACATCCTCGATCAGAGGATCGTCGAGTTGATCGAAGCGCCCTACGAAGTCGTGGCCAACGTGCCCTACCACATCACCAGCCCTATCCTCCATCGCTTCCTCGGCGAGCCGCCGCGTCCGGAAAGGCTTGTCCTGATGTTGCAGCGGGAAGTCGCTGAGCGAATCTCGGCGACACCCGGTGCCATGAGCTACCTGTCGGTCTTCGTCCAGTACCATGCCGCCGTCCGAATCGCCTTCGTGGTGCCTCGCGAGGCCTTCGAGCCGGCCCCGGACGTGGAATCGGCCGTCGTCGAGATCCGGCCGCTGGATCCGGGCGGCGATCGTCGGCCCCTTTCGTCCTCGGATGAAGACGATCTCTGGCGCCTCGTGCAGGCCGGCTTTCGTGAGCGGCGCAAGAAGCTGCACAACGTCCTGTCGCGCCAGCTGAAGCTGCCGGGTGCGGCCGTACAAGATGCTCTCCTCGCGGCCGCGATCGACGGCGACCGCCGGCCGCAGACTCTGTCGGTGGCCGAGTGGCTGGCCCTGCGGGTTGCCCTCGGGACCGTCTCGGAATCGAAGGAGCGATGACGACCGCCGGCGCCGCAGACGCCCGCATCCACGTCGTCCGCTTCGCGCCGGCCAAGCTTAACCTGACTCTGGCCGTGGTCGGTCGTTGGGAAGACGGCTATCACGCCCTCCACTCGATCATGGTGCCGCTGTCGCTCGGCGATGCCCTGACGGTATCGGCGGCGCCTGCCGGCGCGGCCCACGATTCTCTTCTGATCACCGGTTCGACGCTGTCTCCGGCGCGGGACAACCTGGTTCTGCGGGCCATCGCGGCCACGCGGGTCGCGATAGCGGCTACGTGGCATGGCGCCCCGGCTGCGCCACCGCCGCTTGTCGCTCGCCTGGCCAAGCGGGTGCCGGTCGCTGCCGGTCTGGGTGGCGGCAGCAGCGACGCCGCCGCAGCCATCGATGCCGCTCTCGCCGCCTGGGCCGCGGCTCTTGATCCGGAAGAGACCGGGGCGCTGGCCGCATCGCTCGGCTCGGACGTGCCGTTCTTCCTGGCAGGCGGCGCCGCCCTCGTCACGGGCCGTGGCGAGTTCGTCGAGCCGCTGCCGGACATTCAGGGCGAGCCACTGGCCGTCCTGCTCGTTACGCCGCGGCTGCCGCTGGCTACCGCCGCCGTCTTCCAGGCGTATGCGGGCGGCGCCCACCCGCCCGATGCCGCACGCGCGAGGGAAGTCTCGGAACGCCTCGCCACCCAGATGAGGGCCGGCCTGACCGGGGCAGATCTCCTCCGGCGGGCCGAAGAGCTGGCTGCGGCCAACGACCTCCGGCCGGCCGCAGTATCGATCGTGCCCGGTCTGGCCGACCTCATGGCGGCGCTGGAGAAGCTGACGGGTCGACCCGTGGGGCAGTCCGGCTCCGGGCCGTCGCTGTGGTCGCTCTATCCAACTCTGGCAGAGGCTCGCAAGGCAGTTCGGTTGGTTCGACTGGCAGCGGTCAACGGCACGCTGCCGCCGACCGGCACCGGGGAGCCGTTCGTCGCTGCTACGGCCATCGCGGGCCGACACCCGCAGCCTGCGGCCGAGACCGGGGACGGCGCTGCGGGTACGATCCGGCCTCGCACGGTCCACAATGAATTCACCACCCGCCGGCACGATGCGGACGATCGAGCGGCGGAGCCCGGGGACACCAAGGGAGATTAGCCTCGATGAGTCGCCACGAGGTCGTAACCACGGCCGCGCCCGCCGCAATCGGTCCCTACAGCCAGGCCATCGAGACCGACGGGTTCGTTTTCTGTTCGGGGCAGCTGGGACTGGACCCAGCGACCGGCGAGCTGCTTGCGGGAATCGACGAGCAGGCTGAGCGGGCACTCCTCAACCTCGAAGCAGTCCTGGGAGCCGCTGGCCTGACGATGGCCGACGTCGTCAAGACGACCATCTTCCTCGCCGACCTTGCCCACTTCGCGCAGGTGAACGAGACCTACGCCCGGCATGTCGTCGCGCCGGCACCGGCGCGCAGTACCGTCCAGGTTGCGGCTCTCCCGCGCAATGCCCTTGTCGAGATCGAAGCGATCGCGCGGCGGTCCGGCTAGTGGTTGCGGCCAGGCCCGGTCGGCCGGCTGACTCGGCAGTTCAGGCCGGCGTGCGCAGGCAAGCCGGCTCGATGTGCCGGGCCCTATACACTCGAACCGAGACACGCGCCTGCGGCGTTCCGTGCTACCGTCCGATGCGATGAGCCAGAACCCTCAAACCGTTCTTCCAGTCGTCCTTGCCGCCGGCCTCGGGACGCGCATGAAATCGCGCAAGCCGAAGGTCCTCCACGAACTGTGCGGACGCCCGATGCTCGCCTTCGTGCTCGACGCTGCACGCGACGTCAGCGGCCGGCGCCCGTTGGTTGTCTATTCGCCGGCCACGGCCCAGCTCACCGAGGTGTTCGCAAACGAGGCTGACTTCGCGCTCCAGGCGGAGCCCCTCGGCACGGCCGACGCCGTGGCCGCCGCGCTGACGGTTGTGCCCGAGTCGGTCAGCGAGATCCTGGTTCTCTCGGGTGACGTGCCTCTCGTCCAGTCGGATCTGCTGGCCGAGCTGGTGGACATGCGCCGCGCCCGCAATGCGGCCGTGGCGCTCGTGGCGGTCCACGTCGCAGATCCCGAGGGCCTCGGGCGGGTCGCTCGGAGCGACGACGGAGGGCAGGTGCTTCGGATCGTCGAAGAGAAGGACGCCACGCCCGAGGAGCTCGAGATCGAGGAGATCAACGCCGGGGTGTACGCCCTCGACGCGGCGTGGCTTCGCCGTCGCATCGGCGACGTCAGGCCCTCGCCGGTTTCCGGAGAGTTCTATCTGCCGGAGCTCGTGACCCTCGCCCGAGAAGACCGCCGCCCCGTGGTCTCGCTCGAGGTCGAGGACGACGGAACTCTCGTCGGCATCAACGATCGGTCGCAGCTGGCAGCGGCGGAGCTTGAGCTCCGCATGGTGATCAACGAACGCCATATGCTCGCTGGCGTCACGATGGTCGATCCAATCCGCACTTACGTCGACGCCACGGTCAAGCTGGCCCAGGACGTCGTCCTCGAGCCCGGCGTGGTCCTGCGCGGCAGCACAAGCATCGGCGAAGGGACGCGTATCGGAGCGGGAAGCCAGATCATCGACACCGTCGTCGGCCGTGACTGCTGTATATGGTCCAGTGTGCTCGAGTCCTCCGAGGTGGAGGACGAAGTGCAGATCGGGCCGTTCTCGCATCTTCGCGCGGGGTCGTCGATCGGGCGCAAGGTCAGGGTCGGCAACTTCGCCGAGGTCAAGGCCAGCCGCCTCGATCCGGGCGTGCAGCAGCACCACTTCAGCTACATCGGCGACGCCGAGCTGGGCGAGCGCACGAACGTGGGCGCGGGCACGATCACCTGCAACTACGACGGCCTCCGCAAGCACAGGACGAAGATCGGCAAACGCGTCTTCCTGGGCTCGGACACTATGCTCGTGGCCCCGGTCGAGCTTGGCGATGACGCCCGTACTGCCGCCGGAGCCGTGGTCACCAGGGACGTGCCGGCGGGGATGCTCGCCGTCGGTGTTCCTGCCAGGTTGCGCAAGCCTCACGATGAGGCCGCCGCTGCCGACGCTACCGCCGCGGGCGCAGCCCCTGCCGTCGGGCGGGAAGAGCCGCCAGCCGGGGAGGCCACCGAGCGAAGTCGTCGATGAGTGACGTCGTTCTGCAGCTGCTGGTCGTCCTCATCCTCGTCCTGGTCGAGGCTCTCTTCGTGGCTGCCGAAATCTCGCTCGTCACCCTGCGGCACAGCCGGGTCGATCAACTTATCGACGAAGGCCACCGCGGCGCGGGCCGGGTCAAGCACCTGATAGAGGACCCCGCCCGCTTCCTGGCCGTGGCCCAGATCGGCGTTACGTTCGTCGGCTTCCTCGCCTCGGCCTTTGCGGCGGTCAACCTGGCCGACCGCCTGGCCGTGGTGCTGAAGGATGTGCCGGTCCTCAAGGACGCGGCCGGCGGCGTGGCCCTGCTTATCATCACGATCCTCCTTTCCGGTTTCTTCATCGTCTTCGGGGAGCTGGTGCCCAAGACTGTGGCTCTGGCCCGCCCGGACCGCGTCGCCCTGGCCTTGGCGGGCCCGCTCGACCTCGTCGGTCGAATCTTCGGTCCGCTGGTAGACCTGCTGACCTGGCTGACGCGAACGGTCACTGGCGGTTTCGGTGGTGGTGTGGCACGCCAGGCCCAGATCAACACCGAGGAGCTCAAGCTCATCGTCGAGCGGGGAGGGGAGACGGGTCTTCTTGAGGCCGAGGAAGAGCAGATGATCAGCGCCGTCATCGAGCTCGGCGAGCGCCGCGTCCACGAGGTGATGGTTCCGCGAACTGACATGACGGCCCTGCCGGTGACGGCCGGCATGGACGAGGCCATCGACACCTTCATACGCGAGGGTCACAGCCGGATCCCCGTCTACAAGAAGACGATCGACGAGATCGTGGGCGTTCTGTACGCCAAGGACCTGCTGCCATTCCTCAAGGGCGGCGAGCACAAGCCGGACCTGCGCAAGCTGCTGCGCGCGCCGCTCTTCGTGCCGGAGTCGATGTCGATCGACGACCTGCTCCACCAGCTTCAAGGCCGCCGGGTCCACCTGGCCATCGTCCTCGACGAGTACGGCGGCACGGCGGGGATGGTCACGATCGAGGACCTGCTCGAGGAGATCGTGGGCGACATCCAGGATGAGTACGATGCGGAGGAGCCGCTGACCGTCTGGCTCTCGGACGACGAGGCGCGGGTCGATGGGCGCGCCTCGGTGGATGACCTGGCCGAGCTGTTCGACGTGGATCTCGGCGAGCTGGAGGATGCCGACGAGTACGACACGGTCGGTGGGCTGATCTACCACCGCATTGGCGGCGTGCCGCGACCGGGCGATAGGGTTGAGCTGTCGGAACAAAGCCTGACCCTGACGGTCGAGATGACCGACGGGCATCGCGTCGGCAAGGTCCTGGCGGTGCGACGACGAGCCGGCGACCGCGTGGGCGAAGAGGATCGGACGGGGGGTGAGTCGACCAGGGGCGCGGGCCATTAGGCCTCAATCGTTGGGCCGAAGTTGCAGGATGGAAGGAGGCCGGGATTGCATTGGCTGAGACGCCACCAATCCGTCGTGCTCCTTGTCGTTCTTGTGGTTGCGACCTGGAGCGCGCTTTGGCTGGTCTACGACTACCGAAGCCCGGTCAGCCAGTTCCTGCGAGCGTACGGCGCCGTCCAGATCGACGGCTGGAGCACAAACGATCTCGACGCCTTGTGCATTCGACTCGAGCCCGCCAACGGCACGCCCCAGGCCGGGGCCGATGCCGCGATCGCGATCGCGAGCAAGACCTACGCCGGAGGCTACGTCCTGGAGGTCCTGCTGGTCTCACTTCACGACACCTGCAACGGCGCCGAACCACGACTGGCCTGGGCGGTGGCCATGGCCTGGGCCGAGAGCAGCTACGCTCCGACGCTGCTGCCGGGCGAGTCGAGGCCGAGAGCGGTGGTTCTCGTGGATGCCTCCACGGGCAAGCTGATCGTCAGCCATGCGGAAGGCCTGCCCTGACGGCGGGTAGCGCCGTTTGATCTCCGCCTTGGCGGCGGCCTAAGCCTTGATCACCCCGACAATGATGGCTCGCAGCGACTCAAGGGCTTCGGCGTCCACGACGCCGGCTGCGTCGAGCTCGGCCAGCGCCTTGTCTCGGTACGAGCGAGCCTGATCGCGGGTGAAGTCGCGGCCGCCCAGGTTCTCGATGAGCGCCACCGCCTCGGCGACCTGGGCGTCGTCGGGCGCCTCCGTGTGCCAGACTGTTTCCAGGGCCGCCCTGTCCGACGGCCCGGCGTTTTCCAAGGCGTAGATCACCGGCAGGGTCATCTTGTGCCGGGCCACGTCGGTTGGCTCCTTGCCCGTGATCGCCTGCTCGCCCCAGATGCCCAGCAGGTCGTCGTTCAGCTGGAAAGCTATGCCGAGCGCCCAGCCGAAGGCCCGATAGCGAGCGATGACCGCCTCGTCATCGGTCGCCAGGACGGCGCCGGCCTCGACCGAAGCGGCGATGAGGGCGGCCGTCTTGCGGCCGATCATGTCGAAGTACAGCTCGACCGACATCGGCTCCGAGCGCTCGCTGGCCCAGATGTCGATGTACTGGCCCTCGCAAAGTGCCAGGCAGGTGTCGTCGTGGAGGCGCATCAGCCGCAGGACCTTGGCGTCCGAGAAGCCCAGGTCGGTCAATCGATGGAGGGCCTTGCGGCTCAGGGTATAGAGCATGTCGCCGGCGTTGATCGCCTGCGGGATGCCGTGGAGAGCCCACAGCGTGGGGCGATGGCGACGCTCGGTGTCGCCGTCCTCGATGTCGTCGTGGACCAGGCTGAAGTTGTGGCCGAGCTCCACGGCCGCGGCGCCGGGCAACGCGGCCCGATAATCCCCGGCGATCGAGGCGTAGGCAAGGAGCCCGAGCAACGGCCGCATCCGCTTGCCGGACGAGCCGCTGCCGTCGAGGCCGAGGTGATAGCGGCACATCTCGTACAGCCCGGCCGTGGACGCGTCTCGATCGGAGACCAGCCGCAGGATCTCTCGCTCGGTGTCGAGGATGAGTTCGGGGAAGGTGATCATGACTTTCACCAGGGGATCATAACAATCGGTCTTCAGGAATCGGAGCGGTTGCGCCAGGAGCGCACGCCGAGGCGTCCCTCGGCGGCCGGGCGTGGCTTGCGGCTCGACCGCCGCAAGCTCGGACGAGAGTGCGAGCGCCCGTCCGACCGTCAGTACCGATCCTCAAACTGCGCGAACGAACGCCGAGCCGGGGAAGTCGGGCTCGGAATCGTGGGGGCCCATCGGTCCGCCCTCGCGCATCTTGGCCGACGCCTCGTCGATCTCGATGTCGATCAGCTCCATCTTCGCCAGGTCCTCGTCCGCCGCGGGCGCGTAGTCGGCCGGGGTCCGCCGGCCGGGGAAGTAGCGCTCCGTCATCGCATCGAGGATCCGGCGCTTCTTGGCTGTGTCGCCGATTTGCCGGCCACGTCCGTAGATCACGACACTGCGGTAGTTGGCCGAGTGGTCGGGCGCTGTCTTCGACGCGATCAGATCCACGATCTGGGTAACCGCGATGGCAACCGACCGACCGTCCCTCAGCAGGCGAAGGGTGGAGCTGCCGGGCGAACCATGGATGTAGACATGGCCGCCCTCGTAGTGATACAGGAACGGAATCACGCGCGGCTCGCCGTCCTCGATACAGGACACGTGGGCGATCAACCCGGCCCGCAGGAACTCTTCGATCCGATCCGGCACGCCTCGGTCGGCGTGGCGTCGGATCCGCGTCCGGTCCGTCCGAGGGCCTGGAGCGGCGGTAGGAGGGGCAGCCGCGCCGGGCGCAACCTTGTCGAGCGCGTCTGAGCCTGAGGCGACGTTGCGGGTTGTCCTGTCATCCATGACGGGAGCATACCGGACCGGCCACGACAGGCGTGATAGCGTGGTCTCCGTGCCGAATCCGCGCCTGTACGTGACCGACGCCATCGTTCTGTCCCGCTTCGACTACGGCGAGGCGGACAGAATAATGACCCTGTTCACGCCGGCCCTCGGCAAGTTCAAAGCGATCGCCAGGGGCGTGCGCCGGCCCACCAGCCGTCTCGGCGGGGCGCTCGAGCCGCTCGCGGAACTGAGGGTGGCTCTGGCCCGCGGACGAACCTTCGATGTCGTGACGCAGGTCGAGGTCTCACACGCCTGGCTGCGCCTGCGCGACACCCTTGAGTCTGCAGCAACGGCCTGGTATCTTGCCGAGCTCGCCGACCGATCGATCGAGGAGCGCCACGAGGCCGAGGGGTTGTACGCGCTCCTGCGCCGAGCCTATGAGCTGCTGGACGCCAGCATGGAGTCCGGTCGCGTCGCCCGGTGGTACGAGATGCACCTGGCCGACGAGCTTGGCGTGCGGCCTGAGGTGGACCGCTGCGTCGAATGCGACCGCATGCTTGAGCCCGGTGAGCAGTTCCGGTGGGTCCCGCCGTTGGGCGGCCTGCTCTGCTCGCGCTGCCCGGGCCCGCCGATGGAGAGGGCGAACATCTCGGTGGACGCGGTAAAGCTGCTCAAGGCATACCAACGAATGGATGTCGAAGCGATCGCGGCGCTGCGGCTCCCGCCTGCCGTCGAGCGCGAGGTCGAGGGCGCAATGCGCGACTTTCTGCACGTTTCGCTCGAACGAGACGCCCGGTCCCTCGATTTCCTCGACGAGGTCAGGCGGGGCTGAGCGTCGCGACCGTAAGGCGTTTGTTGAGGTCGACCGAATCGGGCCGCAGCCGTTGTGTCTGCGACGCTCAGTATCCGGGCGCCGGCGATATGCCGACTACGAAGGCGCCGGTGAAGTAGTCCAGGACGATCGTCTCGGTCGTGGCAGCCGGCACCGTCACGTCCGCCGGCGGGCAGAGCTCCGGCGACATCGCGGGGACGTACCTTGGGATTGGGCTCGCGTCGCAGAACCGGATGCCGTCGCCGAGCGAGGGGAAGTAACCCTGTACGACGAACACCCACACCCACTCCACAGGGACCGATGCGTAGGCCTCAACCTGACCGAGCCGCGTGACGCGAGCTGAGATGATCGCCGACGGAGACACCGTCATCCCCGAGTTCTGCAGCGCCACGAGTGCCTGGGCCAGGGAGAGCCCGCCCGCCGGCGGGACCTCTGCGGGACTGGCCGTGGGGCTGGTCAAAGTTGGGAAGGAGGATGCGTCGGGCTCGATCGGCGGCGGCGAGGATGTGAGCCGAGACGAGGCGAGAGCTGGCGAGTAGGCCGCCGATGGGCCCGGCTTCTGGGCAGAGCCATATCCGAGCGCCAGTCCGAAGAGAATGCCCGCCACGGCGACGAGAGGCAGCAGCGGAGGCAGGGGCAGCCCGCGACCCGCGGCCTGCGGCTCCAGCGCAGTTCTCTGTGGAAGTTCCCAGTCTGCCGGGCGGTCATTCACGTTACCGACTCCACCTCGATTGCAGCTGACCAGGGCCGCACTCAAAGAGCCTACGCCTCCTCGACGTCCGATTGCCACTCGACATGAGGGCGCGTAGCGGCAGTGATGAACGGGCGCCGGAAGCCGCCCGGCGCCCCAGCTCAGCTCGGTCGTGCGAGAATGGCGACCCGAGCGTTCCAGCATTCGATCGTTCGGGCTTTCGATCGTCTATCCGAGTTCGCAGCTCATCGCCGCCAGACCGCAAGTTTCTCGAGGAGACCGAAGTGACCGCCGCCAAGCCGACAACGCCGGCCGACGACCCGGGGCCGTCCGTCGCCAATCTCGAAACGATCGTCTCGCTTTCGAAGCGGCGCGGCTTCATCTTCCCGAGCTCGGAGATCTACGGCGGTATCAATGCCGTGTGGGACTACGGGCCATTGGGCGTCGAGCTCAAGAACAACGTCAAACGGGCATGGTGGCGGGCGATGGTCCAGGAGCGCGACGACATCGTCGGCCTGGACGCCGGCATCATCATGGCCCCCCAGGTCTGGGTCACCTCCGGCCACGTCGCCAGCTTCAGCGACCCGCTGGTCGAGTGCACGACGTGCCGGCGGCGCTTCCGTCTGGACGAGCTGCCCGGCGCCGAGGACCTGACTAACACCGAGCTGGCCGACCCGACCGTGGTCGACCGCCTGGGCCTCAAGTGCCCGGTCGACGCCGGCCCGCTCTCGGCTCCGCGTCGCTTCAACCTGATGTTCAAGACCCACATGGGCCCGGTCGAGGAGGATGGCAACGAGGTCTACCTGCGCCCGGAGACCGCCCAGGGCATCTACGTGAACTTCCGCAACGTCCGGGAGACGAGCCGCAAGAAGCTGCCGTTCGGCATCGCCCAGATCGGCAAGGCCTTCCGCAACGAGATCAGCCCCGGCAACTTCGTCTTCCGGATGCGCGAGTTCGAGCAGATGGAGATGCAGTACTTCGTAAAGCCGGAGACGGCTGCGGCCACGTTCGAATACTGGATGCCCCGCCGGCGGGCCTGGTACGAGCGCTACGGCGTGGCGCCCGAGCGGCTCCGCTTCCGGGAGCATCGTCCCGACGAGCTGGCTCACTACGCCAAGAAGGCCGTCGACGTCGAGTACCGCTTCCCATTCGGCTGGAAGGAGCTCGAGGGCATCCACAACCGGGGCGACTGGGACCTGGGTCGTCACCAGGAGGCGACCGGCGAGAACCTGGAGTACTTCGACCCGGCGACCGAGGAGCATTACGTGCCCTGGATCGTGGAAACGTCGGCGGGTGGCGACCGCGCGGCGTTCACCTTCCTGATCGACGCCTATCGCGAGGAAGAGGTCCGCGGCGAGAAGCGCGTGGTGCTGGGGTTCAACCCGGACCTGGCCCCTTACAAGGTCGCCGTTCTGCCGCTGCTCAAGAAGCGTGACGAGATCGTGGAACTGTGCCACAAGCTGCGCAATGACCTCGCCAGGGACATTCTGGCGGTCTACGACGACACGGCCGCGATCGGCAAGCTGTACCGGCGCCAGGATGAGATCGGGACGCCCTGGTGCGTCACGATCGACGTGGACTCTCTGGAGGACGGCAAGGCCACTATCCGCGACCGCGACTCGATGGAGCAGATCCGGGTCGACATCTCGCAGGTGAAGCCGCTCATCCTCGAACGGTTGGCGAAGGCGCGAGCCTAGGGCGCAGGCGCGGAGCCCAGGGCGAAGGCGCGAAGACGCTGTCCAGCTGGCTGGCGCGATGGCCGCGGCCGCCTGGTGGGTGGCGGCCATGGCTGTTAGATGCCGGGTCAGACAGGCTGGCGTCGCCCGGCCTGACTCTTGAGGTCGCCTGAGTCAGCACTCCCGGCGGCTGTCTAGTGCGCGGCCGCCGTGGCCTCCGTTTCCGCCGCCTCCGGTGCCTTCAGCTCGCCGCGCAGGTACGCGTCGATGTTGCCGGCGGCCTTCTTGCCGTCGCCCATGGCAAGGATGACCGTGGCCGCGCCGCGGACGATGTCGCCTCCGGCGAAGACACCGTCCATCGAGGTCTGGAGGTTGTCGTCGATCTCGATGTAGCCCCACTTGTTGACGCGCAGGTCGGGCGACGTGGCGGTGAGGAGCGGGTTGGACCTGGTGCCGATCGCGACCACGACCATGTCGCACGGGAACACGAACTCGGAGCCGGGGATCTCGACTGGGCGGCGGCGGCCGGATGCATCGGGCTCGCCGAGTTCCATTCGGACGCACTTCAGGCCCGAAACCCAGCCCTTCTCATCGCCCAGGACCTCGACAGGGGCGGTCAGGAACTCGAACCGAATCCCTTCCTGCTCGGCGTGGTGAACTTCCTCGGCGCGTGCCGGCAGCTCCGTTCGCGAGCGGCGATAGACGCAGACCGACTCGTCCGCGCCCAAGCGGCGAGCGGTCCGAACGGAGTCCATGGCCACGTTGCCGCCGCCCACGACCGCGACGCGCTGGCCACGCAGGACCGGCGTGTCGGAGTCGGGGTTGTAGGCGCCCATCAGGTTTACGCGGGTCAGGTACTCGTTGGCCGAGTAGACGCCCTTGAGGTTCTCGCCCGGAACGTTCATGAAAACCGGCAGCCCGGCGCCGACTGCGATGAAGACCGCGTCGTACTTCTCGCGAAGCTCGGGCAGGGTGTAGGTCTTGCCGATGATGGAGTTCGGCTGGATCTCGACGCCGTCTGCGACGAGCCGGTCCACCTCCTTCTGGACGATGTCCTTGGGCAGTCGGAACTCCGGGATGCCGTAGATCAGGACGCCGCCGGCGGCGTGGAAGGCCTCGAAGATCGTGACCGCATGGCCGCGCTTGACCAGCTCGCCGGCGGCGGTCAGCCCGGCCGGGCCGGAGCCGATGATCGCGACCTTCTTGCCGGTCTGGGCCGGCCTGGCTGCGGCAAAAGCGTCTCGATTGTTGATAGCCCAGTCGGCGACGAAGCGCTCGAGATAACCGATCGCGACAGGCCTGCCCGTCTTGGCGCGCAGGCAGACCTGCTCGCACTGCGTCTCCTGCGGGCAGACGCGTCCGGTTACGCATGGCAGAGCGTTGTCGCCCAGCAGCGAATCGGCCGCGGCCTTGACGTTGCCTTCACTGAGGAGGCGGATGAAGTTCGGAATGTTGACCGCGACCGGGCAGCCGTCGATGCAGTATGGCTTCGGGCACAGCAGGCAGCGATCGGCCTCGAGAATGGCCAGCTGCTCGGTGTAGCCGAGGTTCACCTCGGCGAAATTGCGTGCCCGGGTCATGGCGTCCTGTTCGGGCATCTCGCCGCGCCCGATCTTCATCCGCTCCTTCTTGGGAAGCGGCTCGCCATGCTCCGCTGTGCGGCCGGCAAGCGTCAGATCGCTCATCGGCTGGCCTCGGCGTGCGAGGCCTGCCAGCGCTCGAGGGCAGCCTGTTCGAACTCTCGGTACGTGTTCAGCCGATCGGCCAGCTGGCGGAAGTCGACCTTGTGGCCATCGAACTCGGGCCCGTCGCAGCAGGCATATTGGCTCTTCCCGTCGATGGCGACGCGACAGCCGCCGCACATGCCCGTCCCGTCGATCATGATCGAGTTGAGCGAGACGGTGGTCTTGATGCCGTAGGGGCGGGTCAGCTCGGAGCAGGCCCGCATCATCGGTACCGGACCTACCGCATATACCTCGTCGACTCCGCCGGCCTCGCACAGGTCTTTGAGAGCCTCGGTCACGAAGCCGTGGCGACCATAACTGCCGTCATCCGTGCAGACGACTACCTCGCCGGCGGCCCGAAGCTCCTCCTCGCAGATAACCCACTCCTTGGATCGCCCGCCGATGACACTCGTCACCCGTATCCCGTGCGCGGCGAGGGCCTGGGCGATGGGGTAGACGACGGCCGTGCCTACGCCGCCGCCCACGCACACGGCGTGGCCGCTCTCCAGCAGCTCGGTGGGTCTCCCGAGTGGCCCGGCGATGTCCGTGATGGCGTCGCCAACCGCGAGCGAGGTCAGCTCGCTGGTGCTCTTGCCGATCGCCTGGATGACCAGCGTGATCGTGCCGGCGGCTCGATCGACGTCGGCGATGGTCAGGGGAATCCGCTCGGCGCCGGGACCGCGCCGCACGATGACGAACTGCCCGGGCTGGCGGATCTCTGCTATTCGCGGAGCCACCACGACGAGGCGGGTGACGTTCGGCGACAGCTGCGCCTTGCTGACGATGGGGTGCATCTTGCTCCGGTACGGTGGGTCGGCAGAATAGTGTGTTAGGTAAGTATAGATTCTCAAGTAATGGTGTTCGCTGAAAGCGCCCGCCTGCACGCCTGGTCCGTACCCTCGGTTGAGGCCGAAGGTCACATCGCGAGCCGCCGGAGGGGTGGCTTGCCGATCGAGCCACGGATACCAGCCTACCAGCGAAGCCGACATCTGCCACGCGGTCGAGCAACGTGCGGCCGTCCCCCGCAACACGCGGCCGTCCCCTGTTGGCCCCCGCGAGGCCGACGGTCCCGAGCAGCGGGGCCGAATGGCCGGCCTCCGGAGGAGCCATATCCCGGGTCGCGATGCCGGTCGGCAGCGAGGCGGGCTGGCCCGCGCCTGTACAATCGCCTATATATCGTGCGATTCCGTCGCCCGGGCGCTTCCCCGCCGTCCGCGGCGCAACAGTTCCCCGAATCCAAGGAGATAAACCCATCATGGCCGACTCTGGCACCAAGACCCACAAGGCCGCCAAGCGCTACATCTACGCCTGGGGCGGCGGCAAGGCCGAGGGCAACGGCGGGATGAAGGACCTGCTGGGCGGCAAAGGTGCCGGCCTGGCCGAGATGACCAACGCGGGTCTGCCGACTCCCCCCGGCTTCACCATCACCACCGAAGCCTGCAACGACTACTTCGGTTCCGGCAAGCAGCTCCCCGTTGGTCTCTGGGATGACGTGCTCGCTGCCGTGAAGGTCGTTGAACGGCAGACGGGCAAGGGCTTCGGCGACCCGAAGACCCCGCTCCTCGTGTCGGTTCGCTCCGGTGCCAAGTTCTCGATGCCGGGCATGATGGATACGGTCCTCAACCTCGGCCTGAACGAGACGACACTCCAGGGTCTGATCGCCTTCACCGGCAACGAGCGCTTCGGCTGGGATGCCTACCGACGCTTCATCTCGATGTTCGGCCGGATCGTGCTGAACGTTCCCTCGCGCGTGGTCAAGGGCAGGGACGGATCCACCGTCGAATACAACCGCTTCGACGAGGCGCTCGATGTCGCCAAGGAAAAGCACGGCAAGGAAGCCAAGGACACAGACCTCGACGTCGACGACCTCAAGAAGCTCGTGGCTGCCTACAAGAAGATCGTCAAGGACGCGATCGGCCGTGACTTCCCCGATGATCCGACCGAGCAGCTCGATCTGGCCATCAAGGCCGTCTTCGCCTCCTGGTTCGGCAAGCGCGCCAACGACTACCGCAACAGCCAGAAGATCCCGCACGACCTCGGCACGGCCGTCAACGTCGTGACGATGGTCTTCGGCAACATGGGCAACGACTCCGGCACAGGCGTGGCCTTCACACGCAACCCGAACACGGGCGAGAACGTCCTCTTCGGCGAATACCTGGTCAATGCCCAGGGCGAGGACGTGGTGGCGGGCATCCGCACGCCGTCTCCGATCGCGAGCCTGGCCAAGGACATGCCGAAGGCCTACGCCGAGTTCAAGGAGATCGCCGAGCAGCTCGAGAGGCATTACAAGGACGTCCAGGACCTCGAGTTCACGATCGAGCGCGGTCGCCTGTACATGCTCCAGACGCGCAGCGCCAAGCGGACCGCCGCCGCCGCCGTGCGGATCGCGATCGACATGGTCACGGAGAAGCTGATTACGGAGGAGGACGCCCTGGCTCGGATCGAGCCGGCCCAGGTCGACCAACTCATGCGCGATCAGTTCGATCCGGCCGCCCGCGGGGCCGCCAAGCGCATGGCCAAGGGCCTCAACGCCTCGCCCGGTGCCGCCGTCGGCAAGGCCGTCTTCAACGCAGACACGGCGGTCGCATGGGTCGAGAAGGGCGAGAAGGTCGTCCTCGTTCGCGAGGAGACCTCCCCGGACGACTTCCACGGCATGGCTGTGGCGCAGGGAATCCTGACCGCCAAGGGCGGCGCGACCTCGCATGCAGCGGTCGTCGCCCGCCAGATCGGCAAGCCCTGCGTCGCCGGCTGCGCCGAGCTGGAAGTCAACTACGCCACGCGCACAGCCACGGCCGGCGGCGTGACGATCAAGGAAGGCGACCCGATCAGCCTCGACGGCTCCACCGGTGAGGTCTTCGTTGGCGCCCTGCCCACTGTCCATGCCCGATACGAGGACCAGAAGGACCTCCAGACTGTCCTGGGCTGGGCCGACAAGGTCCGCAAGCTGCAGGTTTGGACCAACGCCGACAAGCCGGAAGAGGCCGCCCAGGCCCGCTCCTATGGCGCCCAGGGCATCGGCCTTTGCCGCACCGAGCACATGTTCCGCGAGGGTCCGCGCCTCGAGATCGTGCGCAGCGCGATCCTCGTCGCCAACGTCGCCACCCGGGCCAAGGCCAAGACTGCGGCCGGCCAGGCTCTTACCGCCGATGAGAAAGCCGCCGTCAAGCAGTTCGACGCCTCGATGGCAAAGCTCGAAGTGCTTCAGCAGGGCGACTTCGAGGGCATCCTCGCGGCGATGTCCGGTTTGCCGGTCGTCATCCGCCTGATCGATCCGCCGCTCCACGAGTTCCTCCCGAACCTCGAGGATCAGCTCGTCAAGGTGACGAAGGCCGGGGACAAGGCCACGGCTCACGACAAGGAACTGCTCGCGACCATCAAGTCGATGCACGAGCAGAACCCGATGCTCGGCCTGCGGGGCTGCCGCCTTGGCCTGATGATCCCGGACTTCGTGAAGATCCAGACCCGGGCCATTCTCAACGCGGCCGTTGCCGTGAAGAAGGCCAAGATGGACCCGCGGCCGGAGATCATGATCCCGCTGGTTGGCCACGTGAACGAACTCAAGGCCACTCAGGCGCTCCTCGAGGCCGAGGCTGCGTCCGTCGTGAAGGCCGCCGGCGTCAAGATCGACTACAAGTTCGGCACCATGATCGAGATCCCGCGGGCCTGCTGGGTGGCGGACGAGATTGCCGAGTACGCCCAGTTCTTCAGCTTCGGCACGAACGACCTGACCCAGATGACGTTCGGCTACAGCCGCGACGACGCCGAGGGCGGGTTCCTCCTCAAGTACGTCGAGGACAAGATCCTCCCCTACAACCCCTTCCAGTCGCTCGACCCGGTCATAGTCAAGGAGATGAAGCTGGCCGTAGAGCTGGGCCGCAAGACCCGCCCGGACCTCAAGGTCGGCATCTGCGGCGAGCACGGCGGCGACCCGATGTCGATCGGGTTCTGCCACCAGATCGGCCTGAACTACGTCTCCTGCTCGCCATTCCGCGTGCCGGTGGCCCGCCTGGCGGCGGCCCAGGCAGCTCTGGCCGACGTGGCGGAGCGCGACAAGTAGTTCCCAGCCCGTTCGCAACTGGAGGGCCCGGCGGTCCACCGCCGGGCCCTCCGATTCGGTGGCGGCGGCGCTTGGCCGGGCCGCTTGCCCAGGATTGGGCTGGAGACTCCGGGCGGCTGGCTCGCTTCGCCCATGCCGTCGGAAGCGGGCGTCATGAGTTGGCGGCCGGACCATCTCGGGGCGGAGGGCGCGCGGATCATGGAACTGGCCGGCGCCGACCGCCCGGGGTGGTCGTTCCGCGGTTCGTTACGGGGCCCCGGTGGTGTTCGAACCGCTCGGATCGCGTGATGGGACGGTCCCTTCCTGAACCGACGGGAGCGCCGCCCCGAGCTACCATCTTGCCGATCTTCCTCGGGCGCGAGTGACGGCGCGCTCTTTCGCAAACGGCTCGGGCCTCCCTCCTGGGCCGTTTGCCGTATCCGGGCTGCGCGGCTGTGCGGCTAGCGAGCCTCAGGGTCGGCAGGCTTGCTGAACGGCCGCTCGGGCTTGCTGAACGGCCGCTCGGGCTCGGCCCCCAACTCGGCTGCGAGCATCGACGCAAGCTCCCGCGCGTTGGTGGAGCCGTAGTTGGCATAGCAGTTGTTCATCAGGACGTGCATCTCTCGGGCTTCTTCGGCCGCCTCACGGATGCGTGGCACCCACTCTCGCATCTCGGCCTCGCTGTACAGGTAGCGGAACCGCTCGACTACCGGAATCCCGGCTGCCTCCCAGGTTTCGACCCTGCGCCCATGGAAACGGATGACGGCGAGCTCGCGCGAGGTCACGGCGGTCAGCGGCGGGACGCTGCTACGAAGACCCTGCGGACCATCCACCATTACCAGCGGTATCGAGTGGTCGGCCAGGAAGCTGAGCGTCCGCTCCAGGTTCTTCTTGTTGAACCATGTCTCGCTGCGGAACTCGACCGCGGACCGGACCTGGCCGAGGCGCTCCCGCGCCTCGAGAATCAGGTCGCGGCTCTCGCTTGTCGGGAAGAACCACCTCGGGTATTGCAGCAGTACCGAGCCCAGCTGACCGCTGGCGCGCACCGGCTCCAACCCCGCCAGGTAGAGTCGCCAGACCTCGTCGCGGAGCTCGGACGGCAGGTCGCGGGCGTATGTGCGGGGCGCGGCTGCAAGGTCCCCCGGCAGGGCGGCTCGCAGATCCTTGGGTAGCCGCTTCGTCTCTGTCGGCTGGCCGGTCATCAACGCATGAGCCTTGGCATCGAAGACGAAGTCTGGTGGCGTCCGATCAACCCACGCGGCGGCGACCCGGGCCGACGGAAGCGCGTAGTAAGTCGCGTCCACCTCGACGATAGGGAAGGTGCCGGCGTAGTAGGTCAGGCGCTCTTCGGCGCCGTCCGCTCCGCGGGGATAGAAGACGCCCGGCGCAGTCATGGTCGGATCCGTCCACGACGCCGTGCCGATGCGGATCGTGGCGCCGCTCCGCGTGACAAGCGGGTCGATCGCCGCTCGCTCAACGGGGAGGGCGCGTTCCCCAGCCACGTCCGACCCCGGGTCGTGAAGGTTCGACGTGGCGGAGTCGTCGAGAGTAAGCGGCGGCATGACGTCAGGGTGCCGCATTCCGAGGTCGGGCGCTAGAGCGTGGTTCCCGGGCGCCACGACCCGCGCCCACGCCGCGGCCCGCGCCCACTGACGGTTCGCACCCGCCGGCCGTTCGAACCTCGCTCGTGCAGCTGTTAGCCGGGAGGGTTTCGGCCTGGCCCGGTACCAGGATGCTTCAGGGGCCGAGTACCGGTTGAGGCAAGGAGCGACAACTCTGCGCTTGACACCTGTCTCGGCTGCTTGACACGAACTGCGTCTAATCGCAGAGTGTTGCCCGCTCGGTTCGGGCCGGGTCCGCCCGTACGGGCAGGCGCGCCGCGCGTTGCCCGACGGTCCTGTCGTGTGGCTGGCATTACTGGCGAGGTTCGACGAGGTGCGATGTATGATCGCCCCGCCCGGCTGCTCGGTCCAAGTCGCCTTGGGCGTAGCCGAGAAGGGTAGCGATCGCCGACCGTCGTTCGACTGGTACGGGTAGGAGCTAGAAGTGTTCTGGACGCGTGGCCGCCGTGAAGAACGGCGTCAGAAAGTGCTCGACGAGTTGCTCGAGCTCGATCCAGAGGAGCGCCGTCAGCGCCTCAACCTGGCGGTCGCCGCCGGCGACATGCGCGCGGACGAGGTCGATGGGGCTCTTCAGCTGGTTCAGCGGCTGGACGCCCTGAGGGTCATGAGCATCCCGCCGAACGGGCGCACGGCTGGCGAGATCCCTCCAGACGCCGACCAACCGGTTGCGGCGGAGGATGAGGCGGAAGCCTTCAGCGCGTCGGATGCCGCGCCGGCCGAAGAAATCGACCGCAGCATGCCCGCACCCGCGGAGCTCGAACCTCCGATTGCTGCTGAACCTGCGCCGGAGGTGTCCTGGCTCTTCTCGACGCCACTGCCAATCGACGCCGTCGAGGCCGCTGGCCGGCTCATCGCCCGGGACATGGCAGCGCGCAAGGCACGCGCCGGAGCGCGCCCGCCGCGGCAGCGCATCCGGCGCGCCGTCGCCGGCGACCGGTTGCTGCCGGCGCCCATCGTTGAAGGTCCCGGGGCTGAGACCCCGTTCGGAGAGCGCGGGCCGAGCATTTCCTGACTGCGCCCGTAGCCATGTCGCGTTTGCCGTGCCCGGCGGGACGATTGCAATCACCTTGGCCGCTGCGTCAATCGGCGGCGCTGTACAGGTCGAACGGCTTGGTAGCGCTCGTCCCCACGCACTAAGTGCCTACGCCTCCGGGCACGGCAAGGTCATCGTCCCCGCCGCCGTGCGTCGGCGACCTCACGGCCCGACGGCTCGGGCCGTAAACCGATCGCCAGCGCGTGCGACGCGCAGCGCCAGGCCGAACGCCTCCGTGAGAACGGGGCCGGTCATCGTCTCAGCCACGGGTCCGTTCGCCACCACTCGTCCGGATCGAATGACCGATACGCCGTGAAAGCCAACGACCTCGTCGGTCGGCTCGGTCATCGGGGCGGGTGCTCGGTCGGGTCGCCTGCCGAAAGCGCTGCCTCCAGGCGGTCGAGGAGCGGGATCTGTGTCTCCTTGATGTGCCGGCGCGCCTCATCGGGCCCGAAGTAGACCCATTTGTCGACCTCCGGGGTAGGGCGCCAGAAAAGCGGCCACTCGATGAAGTTGCTGTGCATCGTCGACGGGTCGATGTCGCCCTCGATCGCCCAGGCGTAGACCGTCTTGCCGCCCTTCTGCCGGATTGAGCCGAGTTCCATAAGCTGGCCGGGCGGAACGGGATGGCCGACCTCTTCGGTGAACTCGCGACGTGCGGTCACCTCGTAATCGACATCGTTCTCGTCGACTTCGCCCTTCGGAATCGACCAGTAGCCGAGGTCCTTGTTGGCGAAGAACGGGCCTCCGGGGTGGACGAGGAGGACCTCGAGGACTCCTCCTCGGTGACGGTAGAGCAGGATTCCGGCGCTGATGCGGGCCATCGACCCAAGCGTACGGTTTCGCGGCATTCTGCGTCGGCCGGCGACCGCTCAGGGTGCCCGAGCGGGTTGCGCCGTTATCCCCCCGGAGCGCCGCCTAGATTGCCAGCTCGATTCCCGCGGTCCGGCAGTCCTCTGCGAAGCGGGCCTGGGTTTCGGCAGCCGGTTCCCAGCGAGTCGGGAAGGCGACGATCCGGTCAAGGCCGACCTTCGCACAGCGTCCGACATAGTCGACGCGTGCTTGCCCCGCTTCCTTGACGTCCTCGTCGCGGCAATAGAGCGAGACCTTGAGGGTTGCCGGATCGCGGCCGATCTCCTCGCACCTGGCCCTGATCGTGAGCATGTCCGCCGCCGCCTCGTCGGTGGTCCTGTAGACCACGTTCAACTCGTCGGCGTACCGGGCTGCCAGGCGCCACGTCACCTCGCGGCCGTTGCCCCCGACGATGATCGGCGGCCGTGGCTGCTGGATTCCCTTGGGCACGTTGACCGCACCGACGACGCGGGCGAAACGGCCACGGTAGGTTGCCCGGCCGGGGCCGAGCATCCGGGTGATGATCTCTAGGGCGTCGTGCAGGGCCTTCAGCCGGTCGCCCGTCGGCGGAAAGCCGTACCCGTAACCGAGCCACTCGTCTTCCTTCCAGCCCGCGCCGATGCCGAGCTCGAACCGGCCGCCGCTGGCCACGTCCAGCGTCGATGCCAGCTTGGCAACGAGCGCCGGGTTTCGGAAGCCGCTGCAGATGACCATGTGTCCGAGCCGCACCCGGGTCGTGACGCAGGCCATTGCGGTCAGCGTGGTGAACGACTCGAAGGTGATTTGGTCGGTCACTTCAGGGACCGTGTGGAAGTGATCGAAGACCCACTCCGATTCGAACCCCAGGGCCTCTACGTCTCGCGCGAGCTCCAGGGTCCGCGTCCAGGCTGCGGCCGGGTCCCAGCCGTTGTACTCGTATTTCCAGCCCTGCGGAATGATCAATCCGACCCGCATTCGTCTCCTCCGGCTCAGCGCGTGTGCTATGTCCGTTTTCTAGTCTGGCACTGCCGCTCGCAATAGAGAGGCGGGACCGTCGACCGCTCGCACCTCGTATGCGCCGGCCGACCCGGCCACCAGCGCAGTTTCGAAGCGGTCCAGACCGATCTGCTCTCCCTCGCGACGGACCTCGGCCCTGCCCTCGATCACAGTGAGGATGTGGAACCTCCGGCCTGCGGTATCGTCCGCCAGCGGCCCACCGGCCGGAGATACCCGAACGAAGTCGAGGTTGAAGTCGGCGCATGCGACCGCCCGCGACGCGCCGGTCGCACCGGCGACGTTCGGATGCTGCATCTCGGTCGGTCCGACCGGCAGTGTGACCTGGGCGGACTCCTCGATGTGGAGCTGCCGGCCGGCCGATTGCGGCCGATCCCAGTCGTAGATCCGGTATGTCGTGTCGCTCGCCTGCTGGACCTCGTACAACAGCAGCCCCGGGCCGAGGGCATGGAGCGTGCCAGCGGGAATCAGGATTGCGTCTCCGTCGTGAACGGCGACCTGATGTGCGACTTCCAGGATGCGACCCTCTCGAATTGCGGCTGCGAGCCGCGCTCCATCGACGCCCGGCCTCACGCCGACCATGATCTGTGCACCGACCTCTGCGGCGAGGAAATACCACGCCTCCGTCTTGCCGAACTCGCGGGGCCCAACCATACGGCGGGCCTGCTCGTCGTTTGGGTGGACCTGGACGGACAGCCAGGCGGCGGGGTCGAGGAGCTTGACCAGCAACGGGAAGCGCGCCCCTGTCCGATTCGCGATCTCGGTCCCTAACAATGCCGGGCCCTGGCCGGCGATCAGCTCGTCGAGTGTCCGCCCGGCAAATAGCCCTCTCGCAATGCGGCTCCGACCACAGGCGATCCACGCCTCGCCGATCGGTGGATCCGCTGCGCGAAGTCTCTGGCCGCCCCAGACACGTTCGCGGTACTGGGGCTCGAGAGGTAGCAGGTGCTGGTCGAGCGGACTCACGGCTCCTCGATGCTTGGTCTCCCGAAGGGTACAGCGACCCCAATTGGGCGATGCGAGGCCAAGGCTATCCGGAAGTTCACGAAATCTCAGCCCGGAGGGCTGGATGGCGTGGACGTCGAATCGGACCTGCTAAGCAGCTGCAACCGGGACGGCGCTGTCTTCCCTGCGCTTCTCCACGACGGGCCGGAGCAAGAGTGCCCCGAGGACGTAGAGGGCCACGCCGAGGAGCAGCGCGGCGCGTGGTCCCGTTCCGTAGCCGAAGACGTGGTTGACCGTGTCCATCACCCCGGCTCCGCCCAGGGCCAGGGCGATGGTCCCCGCCGACGCCGTGGCCACGTTGGAAATGCCCATGTAGCGGCCGGTCGATGCCTTGGGAACGATGTCGCTCATGAGGGCCCAGTCCACGGCCAGGAATGCGCCGGCGGCGACGGCGAAGACGGCGACGCCGGCGAGAGCGATCGGCAGAACCGGCGCCACCGCGCCCATTCCCAATCCCACGCCCCCGGCGAGGCAGGAGGCGTAGATGACTCTCTTGCGGCCGACCCGATCCGACAGCCGGCTGGCCGGTACGACCGACAGCGTGACGCACACGCCGACGATCCCCAGCAGGATCAGCTTGGTGTCGCCCGCAGCCTTTTCATCCAGGCCGAAGACCTGGGCCAGGTAGAACGTAGCCATGATCGGGTATAGCGCGGCGCCGGTGAGGATGCAGAGCCGGGAGCCTACCAGCCAAAGGAAGCTGTGCTCTCGCAGTATGTCCATGCCCCAGGCTTCACGCGCGATGGAGAACCAGGACCGACCATTGCGTGGCTTGACTCGCTGCCCTTCGTCGACGTGGAGGACGACGCTGAGCATCGTGATGAACTCGACCACGCCGATGGCCATCGTCCCGTAGAAGAAGGCGTTGGGGTTCGTGCTGGCCATCGTGAGGGCGATGGCGGAGATGACCCAGCCGACGACGTTGCCGAGGGCGGCGAACAGGCCGATCAGCCCCGAGGCCAGCCCGACTTGCTTCGCCGGGACCAGATCGGGAACGTAGCCCTGGAACGGGCCCTGGGCGAAGTTCGAGCTGAATTGGAGCAGACTGACGAAAGCGGCGACCGCCGGCAGGGCGTTGGACGTGGCAACTCCCCACAGGAAGAGGACGTCAAGGGTGGCACCGATGAAGATGTATGGTTTGCGACGCCCCCAGCGTGTGATCGTGTAGTCGCTGATGGTCCCGACGGTCGGCTGAACCAGGATGGCGATGAACGTGCCGATCACGGCGATCTGGAACGCGCCGAGGCCTTCGCTGCCCTTCGGGACCAGGCCCGTGTACTGGAGCCGGTTGTTGACGATGTCGAGGATGCCGCCCCAGACGGTAGAGATGCCCAACCAGTACATCGAGATGCGGATCAGGTGGGACAACCGCAGCGGCTTGGTGGGGCGCCCATCCGCATCGTGTGTGGCGAAGGCCTCTATCGGCACCTCGTCGACTATCGATTCGACTCCCTTGACGGCGTCCAGCACCGGCCAGCGCCTCCCGTGGGCCCGCGCCGCTGAGCCCCCGCTTTGTGCCTCGATGGGGTCCCGCTCGGCCGGATTGCGCGCGTGTCCGAGCAAGTATCGCCGTTCGATGGGATGTCCGCGAGCCGATGCCCCTGCCTAGTTCTGGCCCGCCTCGGGCCGTGCGGCCTTCGGGATTTCTCGGAGCGACCTGACCGGCGAGAGGAGAACCCAGAGGAACGCCGAGGAGGCGATCAAGGCGCCTACCAGCACGGTCGTTCGTAGTGGCAGGAACGAGGCCAGGATGCCGCCGGCGACCGACCCGAGCGGCATCGTGCCCCACACGATGAAGCGCATCGTGGCATTCATGCGACCCTGCATATCGAGCGGCGTGATCGCCTGACGGAAGCTCACCTGGTTGACGTTGTAGACGACGGCGCTGAAGCCCATCAGGAACTGGGAGACGAGCAGCATCGCCCCGGCAACCAGGGGTGTCGAAGGCAGGAAGACCAGGATGATCGTTGCCGGACCGGTCACGAACATCGAGCCGATCACGACCGGCCCGACGCCAACTCGCCTCGACAACGGTGCCGCCAGCATCGCTCCCGCCAGGATACCGGTGCTGCCGAGCCCGAATGCCAGCCCGATCAAGCCCGGTGTGAGCCGCAGTTGCACGTACGCGAAGACGGCGAATATCGAGAAGGCCAGGCTGGTGCCCAGGTTCGATGTGGCCGTCGAGCCGGCGATCATCCGCAGGTACCGGTTGCCGAGGACGTATCTCAGGCCCGCGGCGATTTCCTGGCGCAGGCTCGTGTGCGAGCCGTCGTCAGCAAGCTTCGGCTCCTGCTTTCGGATCAGCGAGATCAGGCTGCCAGAGGCCAGGAAGCTGACGGCATCGACGATCACCGCGAACGGAGCGGCGACCAGGCTGATGATCCCGCCGCCAAGCGCGGGGCCTACGATCTCCGCGGCCGAGGCCGAGATCTGCAGCTTGGCGTTGCCCTCCACCAGGTCGTCGGCTTCGAGGAGCACAGGAAGATACGACTGGTCGGCGACGTCGAAGAAGACCGTCAACAGGCCGGCCACGAAGCCGACTGCGTACAGCTGCCAGATCGTTAGCACGCCGAGCGCGTACGCGATCGGGATGCTGAACAGGGCGATCGTCCGGCCGAGATCGCCGGCGATGAGCACCGGTCGACGCCGCACTCGATCGAGCCATGCCCCGACTGGGAGCGTGAACAGGATGAACGGCAGCATCTGGACTGTGCCCAGCAGGGCCACCTGCAACGCCGAAGCTCCCAGCACGACGGCCGCGATGAAGGGGATGGCGATGTTGCTGACCTGGGAGCCCATCAGGCTGATCGTCGCTGCCGACCAGATCTTCATGTAGTCGGCGTGGCGCCACAACGAGGCGCGCGGAGCTCCGGCTGGGGCCGGTGGGGCCTCTCGCGCCGCGCCCGCTTCCGCACGTGCCTCGACGGCAGTGGGATCCGAGATCGGCTCTACGACTTCGGCCATGGCGCCATGGCGCCATGGTAGCCGCGCCACCGGAGGCCCTTTTCCCGACACTGCATGCGCGTGCCTGTTGTGCGAATCGGCCGGCGGCTCGTAGTAGCGGTCGGTTGCGCGGAGCGGGGCGAGAGGGGCGCTGCCCCGACCTGCCGCTAGAGTTCGGCAGGGCAGGCCGTTCGGTCGTCCGCATCTTCGTCATCAACCAGTGGAGGTCAGTCGAATGTTGGGTTCGAGCCATCGTCGCCGGACTTCGGCCGAGCATCTGTCGGTGAACCCGCTCTTCGCCCAGGGTTCCGTGCTCGCTCCGATCCCATCGAAGCGCCTGCCGGCGGGTGAGATGTCGTCAGCTGCGGCCTACCAGATCATCCACGACGAGCTGATGCTCGACGGCAACGCCCGCCAGAACCTGGCCACGTTCGTGACGACCTGGATGGAACCGGAAGTCGGCCGCCTGATGGCCGAGTGTCTCCCGAAGAACATGATCGACAAGGACGAGTACCCGCAGACGGCCGAGCTCGAACACCGCTGCGTCTCGATGCTGGCGGACCTGTGGAATGCGCCGGATCCGTCCGGGGCACCCGGGTGCTCGACCGTCGGGTCGTCCGAGGCGTGCATGCTCGGCGGCCTCGCCATGAAGCGTCGCTGGCAGGTGGCCAGGCGCGCCGCCGGGGCGCCCACCGACAGGCCCAACCTCGTCATGGGCATCAATGTCCAGGTCTGCTGGGAGAAGTTCGCCAACTACTTCGAGGTGGAGCCGCGCCAGGTCCCGATGAAGGGTGATCGATTTCACCTGACCGGCGAGGAGGCGGTGAAGCTTGTCGACGAGAACACGATCGGCGTCGTTGCAGTTCTCGGTTCGACCTTCGACGGGAGCTACGAGCCGATCGCCGATATTGCCGCCGCGCTGGATCGTCTCCAGGAACGGACCGGCCTGAACGTTCCGATCCACGTCGACGGGGCCTCGGGCGGCATGATCGCTCCGTTCCTCGATTCGGACCTGCCGTGGGATTTCCGCGTTCCGAGAGTGGCCAGCATCAACACCTCGGGCCACAAGTACGGTCTGGTGTTCCCGGGCGTGGGCTGGGTGGTCTGGCGGGATCAGCCGTCCCTGCCCGAGGAGCTGATCTACCACGTCAACTACCTCGGCGGCGACATGCCCACCTTCGCTCTCAACTTCTCGAGACCCGGCGCCCAGATCGTGGCCCAGTACTACATGTTCCTGCGGCTCGGTCGAGAGGGATATCGGCTGGTCCATCAGGTCTGCCGGGATGTCGCGGGCAGCGTCGCCGCCAAACTGGCCGAGCTCGGCCCTTTCGAGCTGATCACCGACGGCAGTCAACTTCCCGTCGTCGCGTTCCGGGTGAAGGAGGGCATCGACAACTTCACGGTCTTCGATGTCTCGCGACGGCTGCGCGAACGTGGCTGGCAGGTTCCGGCCTACACGTTTCCCAAGGACCGCGAAGACCTCGCCGTGCTGCGCATCGTGGTCAGAAACGGCTTCTCGCACGACCTGGCGGCACTCTTTCTGGGCGACCTCGAGCGTCTGTTGCCGGAGCTCGAACGCCAGACGGAGCCGATGGAGGCGGAGCTGGCGGTCTCGTTCCGCCAGTGATCATTGGCCGGTGCGCTGTTCTGCGATGGCGACGTCGGCACCTCGCGCCGCACGTTCAGGCCTCCGCACTGCCGCCCGCAACTCCGCGGCTCCACTGCGTTGCTAGTGTCCCGATTCGGAAGTCGCTGGCGGCTTGCGAACTGCTTTGGCGAGGATCTGGTCGGCGGTCTTGACCCAGTGGAAGGGCGTTGAGCCCTCGTTCCACTGGGCCGTGAAGGCCGTG